>Ga0207797_1000329_pt1 | contig 36424 bp, 34 predicted proteins | sample PRCRCaboRojoPR_6_FD_187275 | JGI IMG/M metagenome (GOLD analysis project Ga0207797, IMG submission 187275) | Marine sediment microbial community from Cabo Rojo, Puerto Rico - PR CR 10% Liquid 1 (SPAdes) | ecosystem: Environmental > Aquatic > Marine > Coastal > Sediment | place: Cabo Rojo, Puerto... | reverse complement strand
GAGCCGCCGAGCTGGGGGTGGGGCGGGGCCACGACCACGACGGCGCGGGCCGCCCCCGACTCGCCGGGGGCTTCGAGGGTCCCCTCGACCCGGCGGCTGCCCGGAAGCAGGACGGTTTCCTCGGTCATCGGCCCACCGTTGGGGTGGTGAGGATTTTAAGTCCCGGGCCGTAAAGGGCGCCCATGGGACTACTCTCACGCCTGAGCTTTCTCATCCGCTCGAAGCTCAACGCGCTCATCGGCCGGGCGGAAAACCCCCAGGAGACCCTGGATTACTCCTACCAGCAGATGCGTGACGAACTCAAAGACGTCGAGAAGGGCATCGCCGACATCACCGCCCAGAAGAAACGCCTGGAGGTCCAGCGGGACCGCCTCCAGCAGAACGTCGAGAAGCACAACGAGCAGGCCCGCGAGGCGATGCGCCAGGACCGCGAAGACCTCGCCAAGCGCGCCCTGGAGAAAAAGCAGGCCAAGCTCTCCCAGATGGAGGACATCGAAGACCAGATCGGCCAGCTCGAGTCCACCCAATCGACCCTCGAAGAGAAGAAGGGTGACCTCCAGCAGCGCATCGAGGAGTTCAAGACCAAAAAGGAGACGATGAAGGCCCGCTACGAGGCCGCCGAGGCCCAGACCCGCGTCTCGGAGGCCATCACGGGCGTGGGCGACGAGATGGAGGACGTGAACCGTGCGATCGAGAGCGCCACGGAACGCACCGAGGAGATGGAGGCCCGGGCGGCCGCCCTCGACGAACTCGAACAACGAGGAGTCCTCGAAGACAGCCTCTCCGACCAGGACGCCATCGACCGCGAGCTCGAGGCCGGTCGCGAGCAGCGCGAACTCGAATCGGAGATGGAGACGCTCCGCGAGGAGACCGGGACGGCCGACGCCGGCACGGGAGAAGATGTAGCAGTGAGCGAGACCGAGGAGACGGCGACGGCCGACACGGCCGCCGAAGCCGCGTCTGGCGAGGCGGAGGTAAACGACGTCGAGGTCGACATCGAGGGAACGGTCGACGAGTCGGAGGTCGAGAAGGAACTCGAAGAGCTACGGAAAGAACAGGACTCCTCGTCGTCTTCGTCCTCGTCCTGACGGCGCGCCGAATTCTCGAGGCTGCGGTTTTCTGGCTTGCAACTACCGCGATTACCTTCCCGGCCCGTCTTCGGTCGGGTCAAGGCGGGTCCGGGGCGTTCGGCTCTCAGAACCCGTCGACGATCGGGACCTGGTCGGGATCCAGATCGTCGGACAGCACCAGATCGGCGACGACGCCCTCGTCGTCGATCGTGAGCATTTGCATGCCGTCGCTGAGTTCCCGCACCTCGACGCGGTCGTCGGCGAGGGCCGGCTCGGCAAGCAGGTAGAACTGGCCGCTGGTATCGACGGCGAAGAAATTGCCGTCGTCGTCGGTATAGTCCGGGTGCAACTGGAAGTGCCACTCGGCTGCCATCGTCCCCCCGTTTGCCGGATTCGGGGATAAACGTCTCGCATGTCGCTGGGAAAACCACGGCGCTTGGGGGGTGATCTCGACCGCGTGACTCCGTCAGGAGATTTTTCCCCCACGACTCGGATACCCGATTCCCGACGGCCTGTGGGACCGGTCCTCCCGGGGCAGCGCAGTCGCGACGTCTCCGGGAGTATCCGGCGTCGATTCCGGACCGGGAACCGACTGGACGACCGCGCACCCGCCGATACGGTTTCGGTCGGTGTACCGGCCACTGATTCAGTGGTACGTATAGCGTGTGGGTGACCCAGGGGTTCAACAGCTCGGTCAGAGATACGGCGGAACGAGTTCCGGGTAGAACACGAGCAGGAAACAGCCCAGACAGACCCACCGTGACACGCGCTCGATCTCGAAGACCGCGAAGAGCACCGAAAATGGGACGAGGAGTCCGAGAAACACGGCCGAAAGGACCACGGTCGTCACCAGCTGGAAGGTGACGAACTGCGTGGAAACCAGCAGCGCCGACAGCACCGCGAGTGCCAGAAATCCACAGTCACTCGCGATCGTAGCGACTCTCGAATCCAATCCGGGTAGCGCGGCGAGAATTCGATGCAATACCCAGCCCACCAGAACCACGACGCCCCCGATGACCGCATACTTGGGAAGTTGGGACGGTGACGGCCAGAGGTGATAGACGTGCCGTGAAATCGTCGGGGTCACGACGATGGCAAACCCCACGACCGGCAGGAAGGTTCCGAGATACGCCCGCCACGCGGCCGTCGACTGTCCCGACAGTTCTCGTAGCACCAGTGCCGTGAGTCCGATGACGAAGATGTGGCCGGCAATGAACTGGGAAAGAACCGTATCGACCGGACGGGTGGGTGTGGAGATGGCCGCTGACGGGTCCGTTCCGACCGAACGGAGCGCGAATTCGGTCGTCTTCTGAATGAGTGGTGGACTCCTGGATTCGGAAAGGTGCGTTTCCCCTGCCGCGACGAAAATCTCGAGGGCCGTCCCGTCCTCGAAGGACCCCACGAACTCCCCGGGCGAGACCTCCCGGGACGTCAGTTCCTTCGAGACGGCGACCACGTCGCTCGGCGGAACCAGGGTGTCATCGCTGCCGGTCGCCAGGAGGATATTCGTCCGGAGCGGATCAGTCCGTTCGGGCGGGAATCGTCCAGCGATGGCAACGAGCCCGTCGACGTCGGGTCGTTCGTAGGCTGCGCGGTAGGCACCGTTCGCGCCACCCGAATGGCCGCCGATAACGAGCCGGGTTGCATCAACCCGCGGATGGGCCTGGAGGTACTCGATCCAGTGCAGGTAGTTTTCGGTGCCCCGGTCCCAGATCTCCTCGTCGTCCCTGACTATCATCCAGGGGATCGGCCGCTCCGGTTCCAACTCGTAGGTCGGCCCTGGAACGAGGACGGCGAACCCGTTCCGGGCCAGCGCGTCGCCGTAGCCAGAATACAGTGCAGGCTCGGAGCCGGAACCGGCACCGAACACGATCCCCGGAACTGCGGGTTTCTCCGCCGGGAGGTAGAGTGCCGCTTCCGTGATACGATCCTCCACCCCGACGAAAACCCGTGTCACCTCGACGTCCTCCCCACCGGGGTCCGGAGACGCGACGAGCGGATACAGCCACCCGGCCCCAGCGATCGCGACTATGATGACGAGCCCGATCGTAACCCCCTGGGACCGTTCCATAGGAGTACAAATCATCGGATATATTAAATATATGTCGAGATACCGTTTCTCGCGCTCGATCGTCGCAAGCGCCCGTTCAATACTATATACGTTGTGTGATATTTTCTCTCACAGTAGTGATTTCCTGCCAGGACGCGTCTGTCAGGGTCGATGGTTGCTGGCGGGGACGGGACCGGCGCGGACTCGACTGCTACAGTGCCGACACGCCTGTCACGGCGGCGGCTCCTTGCGGCGACTGGCCTCACCAGCGCCTCGATTCTGGGTGGTGGGGCCGGTAGTGGCGTGTGGACGGCCCAAATCGTCCGCGATGCCGAGCGTCGGTTTCCGCCGCCTGGCGAGTTCGGGACCGTTGCCGGGACCCGACTCCACTCCGTCAGCGCCGGTCGTGGTGACCCGGTCGTGCTCGTGCATGGCGATGGGGGCTCTATCTTCGATTGGACGCTCTCGGCCTTCGGTGCCCTCGCCGCCGACTTCCGGGCTATCGCCGTCGATCGGCCTGGGTTCGGGTACAGCGACTCGCCGCCGGTCCGCGGGTCACCGTTCCTCCAGGCGCGCTTGCTCCGGGAGCTTCTCGTCCCCATGGGGCTCTCGGAGCCGGTTCTCGTCGGCCACTCCCGGGGGGCGTCGGTGGTGCTGGCGTATGCGTCGTTGTTTCCCGACGAGCTCGCTGGCGTCGTCGATCTCGCCGGACAGCCATATGTACAGGACTCGCCGCCGCTTCACTTCCGACTCTTGACCTGGCCGATACTCGGCCAGATACTGGCAGAGACCGTGTACGTCCCCTTCTCGGCGGACCAGATCGAAGCGGGCATCCGTGCGGCATTCGAACCGGAGGGGACGCCTCCCGAGGAGTACGTGGCGGCCTACGTTGCCATGGAACGGCGACCGGCACAACTCCGGGCACACGCCGCCGATTCGGTGAGGGCGGACGAGATGCACGCCAGGCTTCGCCCGGCATATCCTGACCTCGAGTGCCCGCTCGCCGTCGTCCACGGAACGGACGACCAGAACGTGCCCTACGAGCAAGCGACTCGACTCGTCGAGGAGGCGCCGAACAGCCGACTCTTCGCCGTCGCGGGTGCAGGCCACGAACTCGCGTTCTACCACCCCACGGTGCTGCTCCAGGCGATCGACTGGGTCCGGCGTGGCTGACCCGGGGTGAAATCGACGAGCTCGGGACCCCACCCATCACCCAAGTCCCACTCGACGACCGGGACAACACCGCGAGCGCCCACATCGGCGTTCCTGATCGACCGTCTGCGAGTCCCGTCGGCAACGGGCAGCCCTCACGCGAGATTTTAAACCCGATACCGGACCAGCCCGGCGTATGACGACCGGATACCTCGCCCGGGCCCGGATCGGCACGGCCGCCGTCGACCTGACCCTCCCCCAGCGCGTGACCGCCGGGACCGCGGCCGCGGCGACGGTGGAGCTGTGGGGTGGCACCACCGCCGAGGACGTGGCGGGCCTGGCCCTGGATTTCAGCGTCGCCCGGAGCGGGAACCCCCCGGCAGCCCGGCAGGTCGCACGGGTCCCCATCGCCGGTCCCTTCACGATCCACGCGGCAGAGCACCGAACCGTCGGAACCGACATCGAGATACCCCGCAGGCTGCCGGCAACCCTCGGGGATACTCGCGTGCGGCTGCGCATCTCGGAACCTGCGGCCCCCGAGCCGCCGGATCGGAGCGAGGACCGCAGTGTCTCGGACGAACCGACGGACCAGTCGGCCGAACCGACGCCGCGAGAGGAGGTCGCGACGGACGGCGGCGGGTCGACCTCGTCGCGATCGCGATGGGCCGGGGCCGGAATCGCTGGAGCGGACGGTCGCTCGGTCGAGATACGACCCGGTGACAGGCTCGCCCAGGTCCTCGATGCGGTCTCCGCGCTCGGATTCTTCCTGGTCTCCGCCGGCCCCATCGAAAACGACCCCGAGCACAGTCGGGACGGACAGGGCCCGCGCCCGCTGCAGGAGATCCGGTTCCGGCCGCGGTGGGGACCGTACGCCGACGCCGGGGACCTCTTCCTGTATCCGGTCCCGGTCGCCGACCGGCTGGACGTCGGCGTGGCGCTGGCCGGGAGCGACCACCCGCGGAACGGCCCGCCACAGCCCGTCCAGGACCGCGACCGGCTCACCGTCCGGGAGACCGGTCGGCGAGCCGTCCGGCGGGACCTGCGGTCCGTGCTCGACAGGCAGGCGGCTGTGCCCTGAGACACGAGGATAATGAGGTCGCATCCGGCTGGCGAGAGCCACCGAGCGACGGTCGGCGCGACTCGGCACCCTTCCGATGGGGCGACAGGGTGGTGCTGGAAAGGGCGGCGACCAGGCGACGCAGTCGGCGGAGTGCCGGCTATCAGGCGATAGAACGGCACCGGGGGCCGATCAGGCGACGCAGTCGGCGTGGGCCAGCTGATCGACCGAGACGGTCGGCGAAGGGACCGATCAGGCGAGGAAGTCGGGGTCCGTGCGCTTCTCCGCGCGCTCGTCTTCGAGGTGGGCAAAGAAGGCCTCGGGGTCGACCTCCTTGCGCTCCCGCTCTTTGCGGTCCCGGACCGAGATGGTGCCGTCACCCTCCTCCTCGTCGCCGAGGATGAGCATGTAAGGGACGCGGTCCTCGTGGGTCTGCTGGATCTTCTTGCCGACGGTCCAGTCCCGGTCCTCGACCTCGACCCGGAAGTCCCGCCCGCGGAGTTGCTGGGCAACGGATTCGGCGTAGCCGAGGTTGTCGTCGGACACGGGGAGGATACGGACCTGCTCCGGAGCCAGCCAGAGCGGGAACTTCCCGTCGAAGTGCTCGATGAGGACCATGAAGAAGCGCTCGTAGCTGCCGTACAGGGCGCGGTGGATCATCACCGGGCGGTGGGCTTCGTTGTCAGCGCCCGTGTACTCAAGATCGAGGCGCTCGGGCATGTTGAAGTCGAGTTGGACCGTGGGACCGTCCCAGGACCGGCCCAACGCGTCCTCGAACCCGAAGTCGATCTTCGGGCCATAGAAGGCGCCGTCGCCCTCCTCGAGTTCGTACTCGAGGCCCAGATCCGCGAGCACGTCTTTGAGCTGGGATTCGGCGTTCTCCCAGATCTCGTCGCTGCCGACGGACTTCTCCGGTCTCGTCGCGAGTGCCACCTCGGCGTCCAGATCGAAGGTCGAAAGCACCTCGAAGATCATGTCCACGATGGTCTCGACCTCCTCGTGGATCTGGTCGGGCCGGATGAAGAGGTGGCCGTCGTCGATGGTGAACGCCCAGACCCGGGAGAGGCCCGAGAGCTCCCCGCGCTGTTCCTTGCGGTAGACCTTGCCGTCCTCGGCGTATCGCACGGGCAGGTCGCGGTAGCTCCAGGTCGTCTGGTTGAAGATGGTGGCGTGGCCCGGGCAGTTCATCGGTTTCAGCCCGTACTCCTCGTCGTTGACCTCGAGGAGGAACATGTCATCGACGTAGTTGTCGTAGTGGCCGGACTGCTGCCACAGCTCCGTGCGGAAGACGTGTGGGGTCTCGACGTACTCGTATCCCTGCTCGAGGTTCATCTCCGTGACGTAGGCTTCGAGCTCGCGCAGGACCGTCTTGCCGTGGGGGTGATACAGGGGCAGGCCCGGCCCCGTCACGTCGGGGATGGAGAACAGTTCGAGTTCTTTGCCCAGCCGGCGGTGGTCCCGCTTCTTTGCCTCCTCGCGACGCTCGATGAACTCCTCGAGGGACTCCTCGTCGGGGAAGGCGGTGCCGTAGACCCGCGTGAGGGTCTCGTTTTCCTCGTCACCGCGCCAGTAGGCCGCCGAAACGTTCAGGAGCGTGACCGCGCCGACCTCGCCGGTGGAGTCGACGTGGGGCCCGCGACAGAGGTCCTCCCAGCCGTCCTGTTTGTAGAACGAGACCGCCTCCTCGTCGGCGGCCTCGCTGTCGAGGATGTCCTGCTTGTACGGGTTGTCCTCGTATTTCTCGAAGGCTTCGTCCCGCGAGCGCTCGAGCCGCTCGACGGGGTAATCGGCCTCGATGATCGCCTCCATCTCGGCCTCGATGGCCGCGAGGTCCTCCTGGTCGATCTCGACGCCGTCGACGTCGTAGTAAAAGCCCTCGTCGGTGAAGGGGCCGATGGCGAGTTTCGCTTCCGGATGGAGCCGCTGGAGGGCCTGCGCGAAGACGTGGGAGGCCGTGTGGCGCAGTACGTCGAGGTACTCCTCGGCGTCGCTGGTCACGATCTCCAGCTCGACGTCCTCTTCGAGGGGCAACTCTTTGGCCACCAGCTCGCCGTCCACCTTCCCGGCCACTGTGTCGCGCCCGAGACCGGGGCCGATCTCGAACGCTACGTCCTGGACCGTGGCTCCGCGCTCGACCTCGAGCTCGGAGCCGTCGGGAAGGGTTACCGTGACCGTGCTCATACGGCCGGGTAGGGACGGTCGCACTGATAAGTGTATTGAGAGTGCGAACCGAGCCCGGGCGGAACACGCGGCTGGCGGATCGTGACCGCGGAAAGCCCTCCTACCGGACCCGTGCGCCAGTTCCGGGCCGGTCGAGGCTCGCCAGGTCGATCTCGCCGGCGGGCATCGCGACGCCGGAAAGCGGGTCCGAGGCCAGGAGCAACGACCCGTCCAGGTCGGCGTAGTCCAGGAGCGGTGCGAGGTGGGCCGCGCCAGCGATGGAGGCGTTGGACTCGATCATACAGCCGGCCATCACGGAAAGCCCGCGGGCCTTGGTCGCGGCGATGATGCGTCGGGCTTCGAGCAGGCCGCCCGCTTTCATGAGTTTGAGGTTCACGATGTCCGCGCGGTCGGCAACCCGGGGCACGTCCGTCGCCCGGATCACGCTCTCGTCGACCGCGATGGGGAGCGTCGAGCGCTCGTGGACGAATTTGAGCCCCGCGGGGTTCTCCGCCGGGACCGGCTGCTCCACGAACTCGACCCCGTAGCCCGCGATCTCGTCGATGGTCCGGACGGCCTCCCGCGGGGTCCAGGCCTCGTTCGCGTCGACCCTGATGGTGGCCGAGGGGGCACCCGAGCGCACCGCCTCCAGGGACTCCCGGTCGCGATCGGTGCCGAGTTTCACCTTCAGGACATCGAAGCCGGCCTCGACCGCCTGGCGCGCCCGCCGCTCCATCGTGGGCGGATCGTCGATGCCGATGGTGTAGGAGGTCTTGATGGTCTCGGCCGGGTCGAGGCCCCAGTAGCGGTAAAGCGGGAGGTCGGCGCGCTTTGCGACCAGGTCGTGGAGTGCGATATCCACGGCCGCCTTCGCCGCGGGGTTGTCGTTCACCCGCGCGGCCATTTCGCGCTCGATGCGGGTGAGTGCGTGGGGGTCGCCGACCGATTCGACGACCGAGAGCAGCTCCGGGAGCACGGCCTTGACGGTGGCGACCGTCTCGCCGTAATGGCTGGAGGGGGCGGCACCGCCGATCCCAACCGTGCCGTCCTCGTCCTCGATCCGCACGAGGACGTTCTCGGCGGTCTCCTGGGTGCCCCGGGCGATGGTGAACGGATGCTCGAGGTCGAGTTCGCGGACCTCGGTGCTGGTCGAGAGACTCATAGCACCGCCTCCAGGACCGACTCCGCGCCGAAGCGAACCGGATCTGTCGCCGGGAGGCCGAGTGACTGGCTGTATTCCTCGACCGCCTCCCGCGCCGCTGCGTCGGACTCCATAGCCCCGGTGTGGAGCATGCCCGCGACGACATCCGTCTCGGCCACCGGCGCCGCGACCGACTCGTAGAGGTCCACGTACTCGGAAAGCGTGGGCATCTCGAAGGACTCGTAGCCGTGGATGGCCTCCCGGCCGGCCACGTGGCACAGGACGAGCTTCTCGGGCATCGACCCGTGCAGGATGGAGAGCGTGACCCCCGAGTACGCCGGATGGGTCAGGCTTCCCTGCCCCTCCACGACGAGGTAGTCCTGCTCGTCGCCTTTCTCGAGAACGAGTTGCTCGACCGCCCCCGCGGCGAAGTCGCTGATGACCCGGTCGACCGGGATGCCCCACCCCTCGATCATGATGCCGGTCTGGCCCGTGGGCACCATCGCCGCGTCGTGGCCCGCCGCCCGGGCGGCCTCGACCAGCTCCATGCTCGCAGTCATCTTGCCGGTCGAACAGTCCGTCCCCACCGTCGTGATCACCTCGGCGTCGACGGTGTCCGCGACGCCCTCCGCGACCGTGAGGTCCTCTGGAGGTTTGCGGACGTCCCAGATGTCGACGTCGTGCTCGGCCGCGAGTGCGGCGAACTCCTCGTCGTCCTCGAGGAAGTAGTGCAGTCCCGCGATCACGTCGGCGCCGCGCTCCATCGCGGTCCGGACGTCAGCGCGCCAGCTCTCGTCGAACCCGCCACCGATCGGCGCGATCCCGACCACCAGCGCGTCGATCGACGCCTCGACCTCCGCCATCCCGGACACGATGGGAGCATCCTGGACGTCGGGAACGTGATCCCGGACGCGATCCCCCGCGTTGTTCCGATCGAGCACGGCGATCACCTCGTCCGTGCCGTAGCGGAGGATGCCGACCGCGGTCTTGGCGCGGCCGGGGAACTTCTCGTGGGCCAGCAGGGCCAGTCGCATGTCTCGACGGTCGGACTGGCGGGCGCATAAAGGTCACCAGTCCTGCGCCTCCCCGGTCGACGGCGGGCGACGCGAGCCGATTCACAGCAGATAGAGCGAGGTGGTCCAGAACTCGTCGGCCGCCGCCCCCAGGGCCGCCTCGGGTTTGCCCGTGGCACCCACGGGCTGGACGGCGGTGGCCAGGTCGTCGAATTCGGCGAGGAGACTCTTTTCGCCGACGACGTAGACCGCCTCAGCCGCGGCGGTTTCGATGGCCTCGCGGGCACGCTCGACGTGGGCGTCGATCTGTTCGTCCCGCCGGCGCTCGAAGCGGGCCTGGGAGAATCCCCCTTTGGAATGATCGGCTCTCACCTCTGACTCGAAACCGGTGAAATCCACCCGCTCGTCCCCCTGGTAGGTGCCCATCGCGAACAGGTCCGCACGGACGAGGGCCAGAGCATAGCGACCCCGCGGGCGGAACCAGGCGCGGTCTATCTCGAACCCGTCGTCCCAGGCGAGGAAGGGTTCGGGCGCGATCGGCGGCCGAAGCGCCACCGAGACGAGCTGTTCGTCGTCCACGAGCACGAGGGCCGGTGCGGCACGGTCGACCAGCGCGGACCGATCGCCCAGTACCTCCCGAACCGGGTCTGGCACCGAATCGGTCACCATGGCGGTCAGCGCGGCTTCCGGCCCGGTTTCCACGGACGACAGCCGGTCGAGGACCCGGTTCAGACGGTCGCCGCGGAGCGAGCGTCGGTCGCGGAAGGTAAGGTCGGTCTCGTCGCGTTCGGCGCGTTCGACCCGGTCCTCGAGTTCCGCGATCCGGTCCTCGAGTCGGTTGACCCGCTCCTCGGCCGCCTGACGGTCCCGGACCGCGTCCTTGCGGCGGTCCGCCTCGGCCTCGAGTTGGGCCTCGAGGGACTCCCGTTCGGATTCGAGCTCCGCGATGCGCTCCTTGAGCGACGCCCGGCCCAGCACCCGGTCCAGCATGGTCTGTAGGCCCGGCGGGACGGCATAAAGGCTATCGATGCCCGCACCAACTCAGCGCTCGAGTTCCATGACCCGCCAGAACAGCTGGTCGTCGGTGAACAGGCCCCCGAGGTGCCCGCCGTAGAGCAGCACGGCGAAGACCACGAACACCACGCTGCCGATCGCGAGGCCCAGGACCACCATCGTGTTGGCCCCGGCCCCGAGGTAGGTCGACGTGGCCGCGATCAGACAGATAAGCGCGGTGGTAAGCGAGAGACCGAACAGGACCCCTCGCCGCTTGGCCTCCGGCGTCGGACCGAATATCCGTTCCCCGGACATGATAGGTCGTTCGTGATTAGAATAAATACTGATATAAGTGTACGTCAGACGGCCGTTCGACCGGCGTCCGACGTGGGGGGTTCTGTGGGCTGCGAGCCCGGCGACCGGGGGAGGAAGGGGGAGAGAGATGGGAGATGGGAGATGAGAGATGGGGGAGAGGAAGACGTGCTTCGCTCAATGACACTGGATGTACGCTGGAGTGGCTATCCAGTGTCCATCCAGAGCCACTCCAGCGTACATTCAGTGCCACGCCAGGGGACCATCGATGGCGCTCCAGCGTACATTCAGTGCCACGCCAGAGGACTTCCAGCGCAAATTGGGGGCCGGGTCCGCGCTCCCGGCCGCCTACTGCGCCTCGAGCAGCTCCGTCGCGGTGAGCAGCGACTCGAGCCGCACGTCGTGCTCGGCCATGCGTTCGCTCGCGCCCTCTTCCCGGTCCACGACGACGAGGACCATCTCGACCCGGGCGCCAGCCTCGCGCAGGGCCTCGACCGCGTCTAGCGCGCTCTGCCCTGTCGTCGCCACGTCTTCGAGGACAATCACCGACTCGCCCGGCTCCAGAGCGCCTTCGATCCGGTTGCCCGTCCCGTATGCCTTCTGCTCTTTCCGCACGATGACGTAGGGATTCCCGGTCTCCATGCTCGTCGCGGCGACCAGCGGGACCGCCCCGAGTGCGACTCCCGCGAGCTTCGTATCACCGACTCGCGCCGCGAAAGCTCGGGCGATTGTCCGCAGCGCCGAGGGGTCGGTCTCGAACCGGTACTTGTCCACGTAGTACTCGCTCGTCCCGCCGTGAGAGAGCTCGAACTCCCCGAAGCGCAACGCGTCCGCGGCGAGCAGCGCCTGGACGAGGTCCTCGGTCGTCATTACCCCGAGTCCGTCCGGCGGGGGGAAAACGGTTCGCGTTTGTCCGGCGGCGGGCAGTGGCGGTTCCCACCACGTGGGGCCCGACCGAATCGGCTCACCAGGGCTCGTCCTTCAGGCCCAGCCAGTACGCGATCGCGTTCGTCGAGACGTGGAGCGCCGGCGTGAGCAGGAGGACGACGACCAGCACCGGGACCGTGAATACCGCGCCGAACCACGCCGGATCCGCGACCGCCGCCAGGAGCAGGGCCATCACCACGAAGTCGAGTTGGTCCAGGACGGGGAACGGGCTGCCACGCCGGCGGCCGGACCGGCGCTTGAGAAACGACGCCGCGATGTCCCCGAGCATCGCGCCGGCCGAGAGGGCCACGATCGCGGCGAGCGTGAACTCGGGGAGTGGCACACCGAGCGTCGCCACCACCGGGTCCTGGACGGCGTTCAGAAGGAGCCCCACGACCACCCCAGCCGCGACGCCCACCGCAGTCCCGCGCCAGGTCTTCCCGTCACCGAGGAGACGGGTTCCCCGGAACTCCCGCCCGCCGTCGATGGGGGGGCCGCCGCCGGCCAGCACCGCGACGTTGTTCGGGATGTACGCGGGCAGCATCGCCCAGATCCCGGTTGCGACGACGACCGCGAGGTCCATGTCTCCCCGTGTGCGGGGCCGCGATTTAAAGGCGTCCGAATCTGGCTCGCGCCTGATCCCCCCCACAACACCGCGGGCCGGAAACCCAGGGCTGATATTGTTCGCGGGCGGACGGGCGGACATGGCGTCATGGAAGCGTGACTTCGCGAGTGGGCTCATCGTCCTCCTGCCCATCATCGTCACGCTGTACGTCGTCTACTGGCTCTACGCACAACTCGCGGGCGTGGCGCTGCTCACGGGCACCATCGACAACCCGCCAGCCCGGGTGCTGCTCACGCTTCTGGTCTTTGTCCTGTTGGTCTTCGCCATCGGCTACCTGATGCGGACCGCCCTGGGCTCCATCGCTGAGGATTACATCGACCGGCTGTTCAACCGGCTCCCGGGCCTGCGAATCGTGTACAACGCCTCGAAGATGGGCGTGCAGACCGCACTCACCGGGGCCGACGAACTCCAGCAACCGGTCAAGCTCCAGGTCTGGGACAACATGCGCATGACAGCGTTCAAGACCGGCCAGCGCACCGAAGACGGCCGCGACATCCTCTTCCTGCCCACCTCCCCGAATATCACCACGGGCTACGTCGTCGAGATCGAACCCGAGTACTACGAGGAGATCGACGAGAGCGTCGAAGACGCGCTGACGCGGGTCCTATCGGCTGGGTTCGGCGAGACGGACCGTCGAGACCTCGCCGAAACGCTCCTCGAAGACGACGACTGACCATCCGGCCGGGTGGGGTTCGCGGAGGACAGCGTCGGAATCAGCTCGACTGGGTTCAGACGTAGGTGAACCACTCGTCGTGGTCCTCGACACGGCGCTCGACCAAATCGAAGAAGGCCTGCTGGAGTTCCTCGGTGACCGGCCCACGGGTCCCCTCGCCGACCTCGACGTTGTCCACCTTGCGGATCGGGGTGACTTCGGCCGCCGAGCCGGTGAAAAAGAGCTCGTCGGCGGTGTGCAACTCGCCCCGGCTGATCGAGACCTGGTCGTGGACCTCGTAGCCCCGCTCGCGGGCGAGCGTGATGACGGTATCGCGAGTGATCCCGTCGAGGATGCTCTCCGAGAGCCCCGGGGTGAAGATCTCGCCGTCCCGCACGAGGAAGATGTTCTCGCCGGGCCCCTCGGCGACGTTGCCCTCCTTGTTGAGGACGATCGCCTCCATATAGCCGTGCGCGCGGGCCTCCTCGCCGGCGAGCATGCTGTTGACGTACAGGCCGGTGGTCTTGGCGTTGGTCGGGATCTGGCTCGAGGCGTGCTTGCGCCACGAGGAGACCTTGACCTCGACGCCGTGTTCGAGAGCCTCGTCGCCGAGATACGCGCCCCAGGGCCACACCGCGATGGTCACGTCGGTCGGACAGTCTTTCGGGCTCACGCCGAGGCTGTGATAGCCGTAGTAGACCAGCGGGCGGATGTAGGCCGACTCGAGGCCGTTTCGCTCGATCAGCTCGATGGTCGCCTCGGTGAGCTCCTCGGGGCTGTACCCGATGTCGAGGTCGTAGGGCTTCGCGGATTCGAACAGGCGGTCGACGTGGGCGTCCCACCGGAACAGCGCCGTTCCCTTCTCGGTGTCGTAGGCCCGCGCCCCCTCGAAGATCCCCGAGCCGTAGTGGAGCGCGTGCGTGAGGACGTGGACCGTGGCGTCCTCCCAGTCCACGTACTCGCCGTTCATCCAGATGGTCTCCACGTCCATATCGTCGAAGCCTGACATACCCGACGCTACCCCCGGAACCGACATAAAACCAGGAGGGACGTGACCCTGCAACGTGTGAGCGATTGTCACAGCCCCGACGCGTCACGCGACGCGGACGGGTCGGACCACCAGGCAGAGCGCAGTTCCGGGCGGTTTGCGTGGGCCCCACCGAGCCGGCGGCTGGATGCCGGGGGAACGGGATGCAATCGCGAGTCGCGAGAATTGCCGTGACCAGAAGCGCCGCGGCCGCGTCCGAGCCGTGGGACCCGCTCTCCCACCCGGTCAGCGCTCGGTGAACGCCTCGACCAGGTCGGCGCCTTCGACGAACGGGAAACCGTGACGGTCCGCGTAGGCCAGGGCGTCCCGGGTCGAGAGCGCCTCGCCGGTCTCGTCGTCGAGCATCTCGCAGACGACCGCGGCGGGGGGTCTGCCGGCCTCGTGGGCCAGCGCGACGCCCATCTCCGTGTGGCCGCGACGGTCCGAGAGGCCGTACCGCGAGGCCCGGAGCAGGTGGACGTGGCCGGGGGCCCGGAAGGTGCGCGCGAAATCGGTTTCCTCCGGGATGGCGGCGGCCTCGCCCAGCGACGAGATGGTCAACGCGCGGTCCGTGTCGGTGATGCCGGTGTATGTCTCGCGGTGGTTGACCGTGATCGAGAACGAGGAGCGCTCGTCGTACCCCAGGTGGTCGCTCTCGGCGACGGGATGGTCGATCTCGTCGGCGAGGAAGGGCAGGTCGAAGGCGTCCGCGACCTCTGGCCCAAGCGCGACGCAAATCAGACCGCCGGCGTCGTTCCGGAGCCTGGCTACGTCCGCCGGTTTCACGTCGACTGCGGGATACACCATGTCGACCTCGCCCTCGCGGTCGTCGAAGTCGTGGATGAGGACCGGTCGGCCCGCTTCGAAGGCCGCGACGGCGTCGGCGACCGACGACCGCTTGGGGGTAGCCTCAGGCGGCTTCGACACGGACAATCACCTCGTCACCGTCGAGTAGGCCGAGTTCGTCCCGGAGGTTATCCGGGGCGATGATCTCGAGTTGCTGCTGGTCGTGATGGGTTCGATCGGGCACGATGACGTGTGCTCGATCGAACGCCGGGCCGTCGGGCGTCTCCACGGTGGCCGGGTAACAGAATGCCCCGCCGTAGGTGCGTTCCTCGTCCTCCCAGGCCTCGATGTCGACGGCCTCGAAGGAATCGAGGGCCGAGCGCTCGCGCTGGCTGGACCCCGAGAGGTCCACGTTCAGGGTCCCCGGATACGGGTCGTAACCCAGCTTCTCCTTGAACTGGGCGTTGTATCCCGGCAGCGAGATGTAGTGTCTGCCCTCGCCCATCCCGCTGGTGATGGTGCCCTGGAGGGCCAGGTCGGCCTTCCGCTCGAAGATGGCCCGATAGTCCTCGTACTCGCGTTTGAGCGCGGTCATCCCCGCCTCGGTCACCTCGACGAACTGCCCGTCGCTCACCATCTCCCGGGAGAGATACCCGGCGTCCTCGAGGGCCTGGAGCCGCCGCGAGGCGGTCTGGTTCGAGACGGCGAGCCGGTCTGCCAGTCCCGAACACGAGATCTTCACCTCGCCGCGATGGGCGCCGTCGAGCCCGAGGAGCTTGAGAACTGCGAGCTCGTCGAACCCGACGGCCCGCGCGCCGGCGTCGACTGCCATAGTCGGTGGTTGCGGTGTTGGGCGCATAAGGCTACCGGAAATGGAATCTATTCCAAAATTGTGATGGTCCCGAGTGCTCGCCACACAACTGAGACGCGACCACAATGCTGTGGGTCCCCACCGGCGATCTGGACCGCTGACCCCGATTTTACCCAAAATCATCTCCTCCGCTCCGCCGCCGGACCCATCGCGGCCGCTCCGAACTCACTCCGGCGCCAGTGCCGGGACGAGCGTGTCCTCGGTTCTGGCCAGCATCGCGACGTTGGAGGGTTCGGCCTCGCGGAGCACGTCGTGATCGGGGAGGTGGTCCTGTACCGCTCGTGCGAAGGCCACGACCTCGTCGTGGTCGGGCATCGTCTCCCTGTCGAGCCGGTCGCGGGAGTGCCCGACGTGCATGTAGCCCTTGAGTTCGACGAAATCGGGGTCCGCCCGCGAGAAGAGCGCGGCGTACCAGTCGGGGTCCTGCATGTTCTCCCCCTTGACGAGCGTCGTGCGGATCACGGTCCGGGTGCCGGATTTTTCGGCGAGGGCGTCGAGCGTCTCGACCAGCCGCTCCCAGGCGTCGGGCTCCATGGGCCCGACCACCTCCTCGAACGTCGCCCGGTGGGGGGCGTCGACGCTCACGTAGAGCTGTGTCGGGTCGACCGCACGGATGACGTCCGGTCTGGTGCCGTTGCTCACCAGGAAGGTCGTGAAGTCCCGGTCGTGGTAGGCCTCGACGAGTTCCGGCAGGTGCGGATACAGCGTGGGCTCGCCGTCGAGGCTGATGGCGACGTGGCGTGGATTCATCGCCGCCTCGAGCCGCTCCGCGGGAACGTCGTCGTTGCCACCGAACCCAGCCAACAGCTCGCGCTGCAGTTCGATCGACGCGTCGACGACGGCCTCCGGGTCCTCCCAGTCGACCTCCTCGAGTTCGTAGGTGTGTCCCGCGTGGTCTCGCCAGCAGAAGACACAGCGCTCGTTACAGCGGACCACCGGAGTCATCTGGACGCACTGGTGGGACTGGATGCCGTAAAAGCGGTGTTTGTAACAGGTCCCCTCGCCCCGCAACGCGTTCTTCGTCCACCCACAGGTCTGGACCGCCGTGTGATCGATGGAGTGGTAATCGGGGCCCGAGACCTGCTGGGTCATCGTCCGTCTTTGCCCCTCGCCGTCCAAAAACGTGCTGTTCGGGGCCGCTCACCTGTGACCTGGTCCCGGCGCCGGTTGCCGGTGTCGACTGTCACCCCGGGACATCAGGCTGCCCTGGTCCGGTACCAGAGGCCGCCGATCGAGAGCGCGAGCACGGCCGCTCCGATGCCGAATCCGGGCGTGGTCCCGGCCGTCGTCCCACCGAACTGGTTCTCCGACACGTCGCCGCCCCCACAGGGCTCGTCGACCTCGGGATCGAAGGCCCCGTCACCGTCGACGTCCGTGTACGCGAGCACCCTGACGTCCCGTTGTTCCTGGGGCACCGTCTCCAGCGCTATCCGGGCGCCGTCGGCGTTGACGCTCATCTCGTAGGCGAGCAGGTCCGAGTGCCCGAGGACCGTCCCGTTCACCGTCTCGACGACCACGAAACCCTCCCAGTCCGGTCCGACCCCGTAATCCACGCGTGCGGTCCCGTTCCGGATCGGGTCCTCGGCCTCGTACCAGAAGCCGACGCTGGGACAGGTCACCCTCGCACTCGTCGTGGTCGTGGTTGTCGTCGTGGTCCCGCCCGAGAAGACCGCGTCTTCGACCGTGGTCTCGACCGGCTCGCCGTCCCGGTGGAACGGCTCGTCCACACCGGGTTCGAAGGTGCCGTCACCGTCGCTATCGCGGTGGGCGGCCAGCCTCACGGTCAACCCGTTTTCCTCGGCGTCGTCCTCGACCAACGCCTCGATTCCCAGGTCCATCCGCAGGTCCTGCTCCGGGTCGAGCGCGTGCGTGCCGATGACCTCGTCACCCGGGCCATAGGCGACGATGAACCCGCGAGCGCCGAGCGGATCGTGGATGCCGATCCGCGTGCTGTCGCCGACGACACCCTGTGGGCTGATGGTCGGCGCGGGAATGCGAACGTCGAAGGTCGCCGCTGCGGTCGGCCCGCCCTCGGCAGGGTTCAGCGCCACGCCGACCGCCACCTGGCCGCGCTCGGGGGGATTCTCGACGCCCGTGATGGCGACCGAGACCTCGTCCCCCGGTTCCAGCGTCGGTGCGCCGGGGAACGAGACCAGCACGGTCCCGTTCTCGACGGACAGCGAGGCGTTCTCGAGGGCGACCCGGGTCCGATTGCCATCTGGGTCGGCCAGCAGGGTCGCGCCGACGAGTGACAGGTCGGTCCCGAGAGCCGCCCCAGTGTCGCCGTAGTCGAGTTCCAGCGCGTGGAGCGTCGAAGCGTTGCTCGACGGGGGCACCCTCACAGTAATATCATGTGTGCTCGTGGCCCCGGGCGTGGGCGGACTCGCGCGGGTGCGCACGTCGAGGGATTCGTTCGCCGTGTCGGTCTGTGCCAGGGACCCGGGGCTCGCGGTTGACTCGGCGAGCCCGACTCCCGATTCGGACGGTGGTCCGTAGAGGCCCTGGGCCTGCTGCCCTGTGGCCCCTGCGGGCCCCACACCAGCGGCGACGGCAGCCAGCGAGACCAGCGCCGCGACCGCTACCGCGCTTGCGAGCGAGCGACCGTCGGAGGAGGGCATACCTGAAGCCTGGGAAACGACGGGTAAGGGCCTTCGGGAGACTCCAACGCCGGTTTCAATCTCGCGGGTCGGCTGCCCCTCCCGCCCCCATCGAGGCTGGTCCGGTCCGGCCATTCAGAACGCCTAAAGGTGCCGGCCGCCACCGCTCGGGTATGTTACACGCGTTCCGCGAGGAGGTGGCAAGCGCCCTCGCCGAGGCCTTCGCCGCCCTCGAGTTGCCCGAGGACGACCTGGGCATCGAGGAGCCGCCGGAGGACGTGCCGGCGGTCCTGGCCTCGAGCGCAGCGTTCCGGCTCGCGGAGGCGGCCGGCGCCCCGCCGCCGCAGATCGCGGGGGAGGTCGCCGCGGCGATCGATCCCTCCGAGTTCACCTACGTCGGGGAGGTGCGGACCCAGGGTCCCTACGTCAACTTCCTGCCCTCGGAAGCGTACTTCGCCGACACACTCCGGGCCGCCCAGGCCGAGGATTTCGGCCACCGGCCGGACAAAGACGAGTCAGTCGTCGTCGAACATACCAGCGCGAATCCCACCGGGCCGGTCCACGTCGGCCGGGCCCGGAACCCCATCGTCGGCGACGCGCTGGTCCGGATCCTGCGGATGGCGGGCTACGACGTCGACGCCCATTATTACGTAAACGACGCCGGTCGACAGGTCGCCGTCTTCACCTGGGCCTACGAGACCTTCGACGAAGCCGACCTTCCCGAGCCCGAACGCGACCGGATCGAGTACGAGATGGTCCGGTACTACCGCAAGGGAAACGAGTACCTCGACACCGCCGACGAGGACGCCGTCGAGGCCGCCGAGGCGGAGATCCAGGCGATCATGCAGGGCCTGGAAGCCGGCGACGAGGCGGCCTTCGAGCGCGTCAGCGAGGTCGTCGATCAGGTCCTCGACGGGATGCAGGCATGCCTCTCGCGGCTCCCCGCCGAATTCGAGGAGTTCGTCAAAGAGACCCGATTCATCCGGGACGGGAGCACGCAAGCGGTAGCCGACCGCCTGATGGAAACCGAGCTGGCCTACGAGGACGAGGGTGCCTGGCACGTCGATCTCTCGGATCGCGGCTTCGAGAAGGACCTCGTCTTCCTGCGCTCGGACGGCACCAGCCTCTACACGACCCGCGATCTGGCCCATCACGAGTGGAAGTTCGAGCACTACGACCGCGCGGTCACCGTCCTCGGCGAGGACCACAAGCTCCAGGCCAGCCAGCTCCAGGCCGTCCTGGACATCCTCGGCAACGACAGCGACCGGCTGACCGACGTCATCTACTCCTACGTCAACCTCCCCGAGGGGAAGATGAGCACCCGGGCCGGAACCGGGGTCGACCTCGACGACCTGCTCGACGAGGCCATCGACCGGGCCCGGGAGGCCGTCGAGTCGCGGCTCGACACCCGCATCCGGGACGACGAACTCTCCGAGGCCGACATCGAGCGCATCGCGGCGCAGGTCGGCATCGGGGCGGTGCGATACGACATCGTCTCCAAACAGCCCACCAAGCCGATCACCTTCCAGTGGGAGGACGCCCTGGACTTCGAGGGCCAGAGCGCCCCGTACGTGCAGTACGCCCACGCCAGGACCTGCGGCATCATCGAGGGGGCCGACCGACGGAGTCGGGCCCAGCGCGAGCGCCCCGTGGACGTAGACGAGGTCGACCCATCGCAGCTGGACAGCGACCCCGAGCGGGCGCTCCTCCGGCAGTTGGCTCGCTTCCCGGCCAGCGTCGAGACGAGTGCCGCCGAACTCGAACCGCACGCCATGGCGACCTACGCCCGGGAGCTCGCCGACGCGTTCAACGTCTTCTACCGCGAATGCCCGGTCCTCGCCGAGGACGTGCCCGCCGAGAGGTCACGAGCGAGGCTGGCGCTGGTGGTCGGCTCGCGTCACGCGCTCGCGAACGCGCTCTCCGCCATCGGGATCGCCGCGCCGAAGTCGATGTAGGTCGCCCCGCGGCCTAACACCGGTAGCCTAGCCCAGAAGCCCGCCGGTGATCTTCGAGAGGAACGAGCGGGACTCCTCCTCGTCCTCCCCGTCGTCCTCGATCTGCAGCGCCGGTTCGCCCTCATCGTCGGCGTCCGCTGTGGACTCCGCCGGCGTGTCCTCAGCCTCCTCGCCTTCCTCACCCGCCCCAGTCCCGGTTTCGGCCAGCGTCTCCTCGTCGTCGGCGACTGCGGCCTCGGTTTCGGGCTCGTCCGAAGCCGACACCCCGCTGTCACTCACGGTCCCGGCCGTCGGCTCGTCGGTCGTCGCGGGATCGACATCGACCGGGCCCGAATCGGTCTCCGACATCGTGGCCTCGGCCTGGCTTCCCTCGCCTTTACCCATCCCCATCGGAAGCGTCTCGCCGAGGAGGTCGTAGGCGATTTCGAGGTAGGCCTGCGCGGCGGGGCTCTCGCGGTCGTGGGTCAGCAGTGTCTCGCCCTCGCGGGCACTCCGTCGGACGGCGCTGTCCTCCGGTACCGATCCGAGCAGATCGACCGCGAGCTGGGCGGCGACGTCGGTCGGGTCCACTTCCGCCTTGCCCCCGCCGACCCGCGTGAGGACGATTCCCGCGAGCGTAGCCTCCAGGGTCGCCGCGAGGTCGAGGGTCTTCTTCGTGTTCTTCACCGCAGCCTCCTCGACCGTCGAGACCAGGATGACTTCGTCCGCCAGGCCGAGCGGGAGCGCGGTGTCGTGGCTCAGACCCGCCCCGGAGTCGAGGATCACCACGTCGTAGCGGTCCCTGAGGTCGCCCAGTAGGTCCCGGATCCCCCGAGGGTCCGCCCGGCCGAAGAGTTCGAGGTCGTCGCTGCCGAGGACGACGTCCAGTCCGGGCGTGACGTGGGAAAGCGCGTCGTCGAGCGTCGCCTCGCCCGCCAGTACCTCGTGCAGCGTCGGCCCGGCCGGCGTGGCCTCGACCAGGTCCCCGAGATTGCCCATTCCCAGGTCCGCGTCGACGACGACCACCGATCGCCCCGCGTCCGCGAATCCCGCGGCGAGGTTGACCGCGGTCGTGGTCTTGCCGACGCCACCTTTCCCGCTCGCAACGGCGTAGACGGTCGCGTCTGTCATGGTCAGTTGCCCGTAGGTTCACCGTCGACCCTATAAAGCGTTGGGCGACGAGACCGCGGTGCACTGCGGGGTCGTCGGCCCGACGTCCGACGAGCGTCAGCCCCGCACGGCCATGGCTCCGGTCAGGAAGCGGACCTGGCGCTCCGCGACGTCCTCGACCAGTGGCTCGACCATGGCATCGAAATGCCCGGCGTCGACCCGATGGACGCTCGGTGTGGGTAGGCCCTCGAGAAGTCGCTCCATCGGCTCGATCGGAAGCAATCGATCGCCCTCGGCGATGACGAGGTGGACCGGCACCTGGATGTCACCTGCGTGAAGCCCCGGTCGGTGGAATGGCAGGTCGAGGACCACCCGGGCCGGCATCCGGTTTACGACCCCTACCCCCTCCGGAACGATGGACAAAAAGCCCGCCTTCGCCCCCGGCGTGTCGACCAGGCCGCCCTCGTGTGGGTCCGAGACGATCGGCAATTCGAGGGGGCCCAGACCGAGCCCGCCCAGGAGCCGGTCTGCGACGGCGAGGCCGAAGGTGCGGACCCGTTCGAGCGGTCCCAGGTGGGCCGTCTGGTGTGCCATCACCGCGCGGCCGTCGACGAATGGCACCATCGAGACGACCGCCCGGATGTCGCTGTCCTCGCGAGCGAGTGCCAGGACGTGGCCACCGCTGAACGAGGCGCCCCAGACGGCGAGGCGGTCCGCATCCACGCGGTCCATCGAGCGGACGTGGTCCAGGGCAGCCCGCCAGTCCGCCAGCTGCCGCGCCGGGTCGACGAGCCGTCGCGGGCTGCCCCGGCTCGTCCCCAGATGTCGGTAGTCGAATGCGAACGCGGCCATGCCGGCGGCCGCGAACCGCTCGGCGAAGCGGTCGAGCGCCCACGATCTGGGAGCCCCGAAGACATTGGCGAGCAGCACGGCCGGCCAGGGCGGGTCCCGGTCGCCCGGCGCGTAGAAGTCGGCCTCGCAGCGGACCCCGTCACTCTCGAAGGCCGTGTGCTCCGCGGTAACGGGCGCCGTCATGCTTGTCACTCGCAAGCATGCAAATGACAAAGCTCTTCGGCTTCCATCGCTGTCTCCCGCCCGTCCGCGGGCCGAAGCGAAGAGCAAGCGGGATAGAGTCGTCGCGGCGAAAGTGCGACCGCCCGTGAGCGGTCAGTACCCTTTGCCCAGCATCTCGCGGGCGATGATCGTCTTCTGGATCTCGGTCGTGCCCTCGTAGATCTGGGTGATCTTGGCGTCGCGGTAGAGCCGCTCGACGTCGAAATCGTTGACGTACCCCGACCCGCCGTGGATCTGGACCGCCTCGTCGGCGACCTCGACCGCGGTGCGAGAGGCGAACTCCTTGGCCATCGAGGCAAGCGACGTGAGTTGCTCGCTACGGTTGTTGATCGACCACGCGGACTTGTAGGTGAGCTGGCGGGCGGCCTCGGTCTGGGTCTTCATCTCCGCGAGCTTGTGCTGGATGGCCTGGAAGTCCGAGATCTGGCGGCCGAACTGCTCTCGCTCCTGGGCGTACTCCAGCGCGCGCTCGAAGGCACCCTTGGCAATGCCGACCCCCTGTGCGGCGACCATGGTCCGGGTCTCGTCGAAGAACTGCATCAGCTGGAGGAAGCCCATCCCGCGGGTCCCGATGAGGTTCTCCTCGGGGACCCGGACGTCGTCGAAGATGAGTTCGGCGGTGTCCGAGGCCCGGATGCCCAGTTTGCCGGTGATCTTCTCCGCGGAGAACCCGTCGCGGTCGGATTCGACGACGATCTGGGAGAACCCGGAGTACCGGTCCTCGACGTGGGGGTCCGTCTCGCACATGACGACGAAGAAGTCCCCGACGGTCCCGTTGGTGATCCACATCTTGTTCCCGTTGATCACCCACTCGCCGGTGTCCTCGTCCTTCTCGGCCCGCGTCGAGACCGAGGAGACGTCGGACCCCGCATCGGGCTCGGAGACGGCCGTGCCCATGACCGCCTCGCCCTCGGCGACTGGCGTGAGGAACCGTTCTTTCTGCTCGTCGGTCCCGAACTCCATGATGGCGTCGGCCCCGAAGGACGCCGAGGACATGGAGAGTCCGATACCGGGGTCAACCGCGAACAGTTCCTCGATGATGAGCGCTACCTCGAGCGGGGAGTAGCCGGCCCCGCCGTACTCCATCGGGATGTTCGCCCCGGTGAGGCCCATCTTCGCGGCCTCGTCCATCAGGTCGTGTGGGTATTTCTCTTCCTCGTCGTATTCGGTCGCCACGGGGGCGATCTCGTTCTCCGCGAAGCGTCGCACCTCGTCCCGGATCGCCTGCTGTTCCTCCGTGAGATCGAAGTCCATACCCCCCGTTCGGGGCTTTCGGGCTTCAAGCCATTGGAACTGCTGACAACCCGCATGCGGTTGCCGGACGATCCGGCTGGCTGGTCTCTCGCGGGGTTCGCCGTGTCAACAGGTTCTTAGGAGCCAGCGCGTTAGCAGGAGCTAATGAGCGAACAGGAGGCCACCGGGCACTCCGACCGCCGGAAGTACGAGTTCCGGAAGGTCATCGAGGACCTCCGGGAGTACTCCGGCAGCGGGACGCAGCTCGTGAGCATCTACGTCCCGCCGGACATGCAGATCTCGGACGTCGTGGCCCACGTCACCCAGGAACACAGCGAGGCCTCGAACATCAAGTCCAAGGACACCCGGACGAACGTCCAGGACGCTCTGTCCTCGATCAAGGCCCGCCTCAAGTACTACAAGAACCCGCCCGACCGCGGGATGGTCCTCTTCTCGGGGGCGATCGACAAGGGCGGCGGCCAGACCGACATGGTGACCGAAGTCCTCGAGAACCCGCCGGACCCGGTCGAGTCCTTCCGCTATCACTGCGACTCGGAGTTTCTCACCGAGCCGCTTGAGGCGATGCTGGCGGACAAGGGCCTCTACGGGCTCGTCGTCCTCGACCGTCGGGAGGCCAACGTCGGCTGGCTCAAGGGCAAGCGCGTCGAGCCGGTGAAATCCGCCTCCTCGCTGGTCCCAGGCAAGCAGCGTAAAGGCGGTCAGTCCGCCCAGCGGTTCGCCCGACTTCGCCTCGAGGCCATCGACAACTTCTACCAGGAGGTCGCGGAGATGGCCAACGAGCTCTTCGTGCCCGAACGCCACGACCTGGACGGCGTGCTCGTGGGCGGGCCGTCCCCGACCAAGGATGAGTTCCTCGACGGCGATTACCTGCACCACGAGATCCAGGACAAGGTCCTGGGCAAGTTCGACGTGGCATACACCGACGAGTCGGGCCTCTATGACCTCGTCGACGCCGGGCAGGAGGCGCTGGCGGACGCGGAGCTCATGGCCGACAAGGAGGACATGGAGGAGTTCTTCTCCGAACTCCACGGCGGCGATCTCGCTACCTACGGCTTCGGCCCTACCCGCCGGAACCTGGTCATGGGCTCGGTCGAGACCCTCCTCATCTCCGAGGACCTCCGGAAGGACGCCGTGACCTTCGAGTGTCCGAACGGCCACACGGACCGCGAGCTCGTCGACTCGCGGCACAACACGCCGGACCACGAGTGCGAAGAATGCGGCGAGGCACCCGAGTCAGTCGATCGCGAGGACGCCATCGAACACCTGATGGAGATCGCGGACCAGCGCGGGACCGAGACCCACTTCATCTCGACCGACTTCGAGAAGGGCGAGCAGCTGTTGACCGCGTTCGGTGGGATCGCGGGCATCCTTCGCTACGAGACCGGCGTGTAATCCAGGACCTTTTGCGCTGGGCGAGCCGTCGCCATGCGACGGCTCGCTCGGCAGAGCCTCCACCAAGATAGCCCGTACTCCTGCCGCGGTGCCTTGGGCTCCGCGTTAGTCCGTGCGGGCTACCGCGAGCGCCGTCACGCGCTCGCGGCGAAGCGTGCCGCGGAGCGGCGCGGATGCACGCGGCGGCGACGGTCCTCGCCGCCCGCACCTGCCACTCGACGGATCCAGTGGCGAACAGACGACACGTCCCCTCGCGAGCCGGTGTGTCGTACTCCCGCCTCGGCCGACTCGCGCCCTGGGTCAGGTCACACCGCGAGGTGGTCCGGTTTCAGTATTTGAATGTACGCGTGAACGGGGTGGGCGGGCGCGGAATCGATTGCTGGTCGGCACCTACCGCAAGAACTGCTCGAGCTGCGTGCGCCGGCGGTCGATATCGAAATGCGGCTGGATGCGACCGCTCGCCGCGATGCGATCGAGGAGGAGCAGGACGTCGACCCCCTCCCGCTCGGCCATCGTCGCCAGCGCCTCGATGTCCTGGCGGTACAAGGCAAGCGAATCGACGAGGGCCAACATCGAGGCCACGACGGCTCCCGTTTCACCCTCAGGAAACCCGTCGAGGAGAGGGGTGAAATCCGGGTAGTCCATAGGCGGCTCGTCCTCGGGGGTGACTGTGAGGCAGTCCCGACAGATGGCGGCCCCGGGCCGGTCGTCCGGGAGGTGGTCCCGCACGGCCTCGGGAACGGGGAAGACGAGGGTCTCCCCGCCGCAGTTCGGACAGGTCATGGCGACGAGACGTGTGGAATGGTGAAAAGCGCGACGCTGGGGTGCAACGGGCACCACCGACCGACGGGAGCGAAGCCGGCGGCCGAAAAGAGCGGTGAGCCGGCGCGGGCGATCAGGACGACGGTTCCGGGGTCTCGAGGTCGGCTTCGGCCTCGCGTGCTGCTTCTGCCTCGCGCTCTGCCTTCTCTTCGCGTTCCTTCTTGGCCTTTACCTTCTTCATCCGGAAGATCTCCTCCCGCTCCTGCTCCTCGAGTTTCTGTTCGATGTACTCCTTGTTCTCGTAGAGGTCGGGGAGGAGTTTGAACTCCAGGGCATTGACCCGGCGCTTGGTCGTCTCGATCTCCGTGAGCATCTTCTTCATCGCGGTCTCGACCTCGGCGGCCAGGACGATCCGTTCTAAGAGTTCCTCGAAGGCCTCCGCGGTCTCGTCGATGCGCGCACTCGTCCCCAGGACGCCGTACCCGCGCTCCTCGAGGCTCTTTTTGACCTTGGAGGACTCGATCTGCGGCACGACGACGCCCATGATGTTCTTGGACTCGACCGTGATCTCCGGGTGCTCCTTGAGCGCCGCTGCGGCCCCACGGACCGCCACGTCCCCCTCCATCGCCCGGGCCATGTCGATCTTCCGCTGGGCCTCGTCGTACTGGGACTCCATCCCCGAACGGACGTCGCGGGCCTGATCGAGGATGTCCATAAACTCCATGATGAGGCCGTCACGCTTCTGTTCGAGCGTGTCGTGGCCCCGCTCGGAGAGCTCGATCCGGTCCTCGATCTCCATGAGGTTCTTCCGGGTGGGCTTGACGTCTTCGGCCATTCGTTGGTGGTGTATTCGGGCCCACGCGGTTAACTGTTTTCAGACGCCGTCGCGGCCTCTGGCGGCAATCGCGGCGTGGTGGCATCGACGGCGTGGTGGCAATCGCGGCGTGGTGGCATCGACGGCGTGGCTGCAGTCGCTGCACATCCGACTACGGACCGCCGACAGTCCCACTCGGGGAACTCAGTCCAGCGAGGCCACGGTCTCGATTGCCCCCTCGTCGAGCTTCGCCTCCATGTTCTCCGCTGCCGTGACCATGTGTTCGAGTTTGGTCTGGGCGGGCTCGCGTTCGAGCGGTTTCAGGCCGCAATCCGGGGAGATGGTGAGCTTCTCGGGCGGGACGTGGGCCACTGCCTCCTCGATCCTGTCTTCGATCTCCCCGACCGACTCGGGCTCGCGGCTCTGCGTGTCGATCACGCCGAACCCGATGTCCATCTCGAAATCCGCGCCAGCGAAGACGTCGGCGGGGTTATCGGCGTCCTCGCTCGCGAACTCCAGGTCGAGTTCGTCGACCGGGAAGTCGAACATCTCCTCGGTGAGATTTGCGTAGTTGCCCGAGCAGACGTGCGTGCCGAAGCGGACGTCCTCGGGGACCGCCTCGGCGACCCGCGAGAGACACTCGTGGGCCAACTCGCCGTGGGGCGACATGCCCAGTCCGGGCTCGTCGAGCTGGATCCACTGCGCACCCGCCTCCGCCAGTCGCTCGACCTCGGTCGCGATGAGATCCGCGAAGTCGAGGGCGAGGGCCTCGATCGAATCGTAGGCCTGCGGGCTGGAGAACGTCGAGAGCGTGAAGGGCCCGGTCATGGTGACCTTGATCGGTCGGTCGGCCACCGAGTTCGCGAACGCAAAATCATCGACCAGCCAGGGCTCGGCCGTGCTGACCGTGTCGGTCACCTGGGGCATGCTCGCGTTCCAGTCAGCCGAATCCTCGTCGCCACCCGGTGCGTCGTAGCCATCGATGACGTGCGTGAAGTAATCCACCATCCCCTCGCGGCGCATCTCCCCATCGCTGATGACGTCCAGGCCGGCCCGCTGCTCGTCGAGAATCACCGCTCGGGTGGCATCCTCCTCGGCCTCGGCACGCTCCGCGTCAGTGACGCTACCCGAGCCGTGCAGGTCCCGAACGTGGTCCAGCCAGGCGGGCTGGGGGTAACTCCCCACCACGGTCGTCAGGAGGAACTGCTCGTGTTCGTGGTCCGCCGGTCGGAACTGCTCCCGTGTCATTCGTGTCCACAGTATGTGCGCACCGAACTATGAAGCCACTGGCTGGGGTGGTAGCCGGACGGTTGCTCGGGAGGGTCGGGGAGAGCGGAATCTTTCGTTGCAGGAATTTCAGCCCGCCAGCCCGTAGACGGCCACCCATTCCACGCAGACCATCGACGGTCCTCTCTTCGACGCAGCGGATAGACCGACACGTGTTCTAGAATGAGGCGCCGAGAGTCAGGCCTCGGCTTCGGCTTCCTCGTCGCCGTCGCCCTCGAGGGCCTCTTCGCCCGCTTCGGCACCCTCGTCCTCGCGATAGTAGGTCTCGATGAACTCCTCGTCGACGCGGTTGAGTTCGGGCTTGGGCAGCATCGAGAGCAGGTCCCACGCGATGGAGAGGGTCTCCTCGATGGTGCGGTCGGTCTGGAAGCCCTGCTCGACGAACTCGTCCTCGAAGCGGTCCGCGAAGTCCAGATACTTGTTGTCCCGGTCCGAGAGGGCCTCGCGGCCGACGATATTCACGAGGTCCCGGAGGTCCTCGCCCTCCGCGTAGGCCGCGTAGAGCTGGTCGGAGACGTCACCGTGGTCCTCGCGGGTCAGGCCCTCGCCGATCCCCTCGTCCATCAGGCGGGAGAGACTCGGCAGGACGTCGATCGGGGGCTCGATGCCCTGCGAGTTCAGACTGCGGTCGACGTAGATCTGGCCCTCGGTGATGTACCCGGTGAGGTCCGGGATCGGGTGCGTGTCGTCGTCGCCCGGCATCGTGAGGATCGGGATCTGCGTGATCGAGCCCTCCTGGCCCTCGATCCGGCCCGCGCGTTCGTAGAGGGTGGCAAGGTCGGTGTACATGTAGCCGGGATAGCCCCGCCGTCCCGGGACCTCCTCGCGGGCCGCCCCGATCTCGCGGAGCGCCTCGCAGTAGTTGGTCATGTCCGTCAGGATGACCAGGATGTGATAGCCCTTCTCGAAGGCGAGGTATTCCGCGGTGGTGAGGGCCAGCCGCGGGGTGATGGTCCGCTCGACCGCCGGGTCGTCCGCGAGATTGAGGAAGAGCGCGGAACGCTCGAGGGCACCGGTACGCTCGAAGTCCGCCATGAACTCGTTTGCCTCCTCGCGCGTGATGCCCATCGCGGCGAAGACGACGGCGAACTCGCTTTCCTCGCCCGCTGCGTCTTCCTCGGGCACCGTCGCCTGGCGGGCGATCTGCAGGGCGAGGTCGTTGTGCGGCAGTCCGGACCCCGAGAACAGCGGCAGCTTCTGGCCCCTGACCAGGGTGTTCATGCCGTCGATACCGGAGATGCCGGTCTGGATGAACTCCCGTGGATACTCCCGGGCGTAGGGGTTCATCGCCGCCCCGACGATGTCGCGGCGTTCCTCGGGGACGATTTCGGGGCCCCCGTCGATCGGGTCACCGGAGCCGTCGAGGACGCGACCGAGGAGGTCCTCGGTCACTGGCATCTTCAGGGTCTCGCCGAGGAAGCGCACGGAAGCGTCCTGGCCGATCCCCTCGGTGCCCTCGAAGACCTGGATGGCGACCTGTTCGCCGGAGGTTTCGAGGACCTGGCCACGTTTGACCGAGCCGTCCGGGGTCTCGATCTCGACGATCTCGTCGTAGCCGATCGGTTCGTCGGTCTCCACGAACACCAGCGGGCCGCTGATCTCCGTGATCGTCTGGTACTCCTTCATACTTAGTACAGCTCCTGGATCTGGGTGGCGATCTCGGTCTCGACGTCCGCGATGAACTCCTCCCACTCCGCGGCGGTGTTCATCCGGTTGAGCCGCGGCAGCGCCTCGACCTCGGTGATCTCCTCGACCGGGACGCCGGCGTCGAGGGCCTCGAAGGCCTCCCGATCGAAGGCCTGGATCGCCTGGAGCATCCGGTAGGTCTTCTCCGGGCTACACGAGGTGTCCACGTCGTGGAAGGCGTTCTGCTGGAGCCACGCCTCCCGGATGTACCGGGCCACCTCGAGGGTGAGCTGCTGGTCCTCCGGCAGGGCGTCCTTGCCGACCAGCTGGACGATCTCCTGGAGTTCTGACTCCTCGTCGAGGGTGTCGATGGCCCACTGTCGGATCTCGGGGAAGTCCTCGGCCACGTTCTCCTCGAACCACGGGTCGAGTTGCTCGCGGTACAGCGAGTAGGACTCGTTCCAGTTGATCGCCGGGAAGTGGCGGCGCTCGGCCAGGTCTGCGTCCAGCGCCCAGAACACCTTCACGATCCGCAGGGTGTTCTGGGTGACCGGCTCGGAGAAGTCACCGCCCGGGGGCGAGACCGCGCCGATTACCGAGACCGAGCCCTCGGTGCCGTTGATGTTCTCGAAGTAGCCCGCCCGCTCGTAGAACTGCGCCAGGCGGGCACCCAGGTAGGCCGGATAGCCCTCCTCGCCGGGCATCTCCTCCAGCCGCGAGGAGATCTCGCGCATCGCCTCGGCCCACCGGGAGGTGGAGTCGGCCATCAACGCGACGTTGTAGCCCATGTCGCGGAAGTACTCTGCCATCGTGATCCCCGTGTAGACCGAGGACTCGCGGGCCGCGACCGGCATGTTCGACGTGTTCGCGATGAGCGTCGTCCGGGCCATCAGCGGGTTCCCCGTGATAGGGTCTTCAAGCTCGGGGAAGTCCTCGATGACCTCCGTCATCTCGTTGCCGCGCTCGCCACAGCCGACGTAGACGACGATGTCGGCGTCGGCCCACTTCGCGAGCTGGTGCTGGGTGACGGTTTTCCCGGAGCCGAACGGACCCGGGATCGCCGCCGTGCCACCCTTCGCGATGGGGAAGAGGCCGTCGAGGATACGCTGGCGCGAGATGAGCGGGGTCCGGGGGGTCTGCTTCTCCTCGCTCGGCCGCGGCGTACGCACGGGCCACTCCTGGTGCATCTGGATCTCCTCGCCCGTATCCAGCTCCACGACCGTCTCCTCGACGCTGTGCTGGCCGGATTCGACCGAGACCACCTCGCCGCCGTCGGAGTCGGGCGGCACCATGATCTTGTGTTCGATCGAGATGGTCTCCTGGACGCTGCCGACGATGTCCCCGGACGTCACCTCCTCACCGGGTTCCACGGCGGGTTCGAAGTCCCACCGCTTCTCCAGGTCGATGCCGGGGGCGTCGACCCCGCGGTCCAGGAACGCACCCATCTCGTCCTCGAGGATCTCCAGGGGACGCTGGACCCCGTCGTAGATGGAGTCGAGCATCCCGGGGCCGAGGTCGACCGAGAGCGGTTCGCCGGTGGACTCGATCGGCTCTCCCGGGGTCACGCCAGAGGTCTCCTCGTAGACCTGCACCGTCGTCACGTTGCCTTCGATCTCGATGACCTCGCCCATCAGCCCTTCCTCGCCGACGTAGACCACGTCGTTCATCTGGGCGTCGAGGCCCGTGGCGGTCACGACCGGACCGCTCACGCTGTTGATTTCGCCGATGTCGCTTTCGGTAGCTGTCTGTTGACTACTCATTCGGTGTCCTCCTCGGCCATCAGGTCGATGCCGATGGCGCGTTTGATCTGCTCGCGGAGCCCGCTGCCCCCTGCTGCCCCCGAGCCCAGGGTTACGAACGTGGGTTCGACGCTCTCTTCGACGGTCTTTCGGGTGGCCCGCGAGAGGTGCTCCAGGTCCGAGGCGTGCATCACCACGATGCCGATGTCCTCGTTCTCGAGGACGTCCTCCACGGCGTCGTCGAGGTCCTCGGGTTTCTCCTCCTCGCGGACGTTATGGAAGGTCCGGATCCCGGCGAGCCGGAACCCCGTCGTGAAGTCGGGCGCGCCGATGACCGCGATCTCCTGGCTCATAGCATGACCAGCTCCGCTTCGATCTCGGCCTCCGAGAGGCCCACTTCCTTGCCGTGAGCGATCGCGAGGATGTTGTCGACCTCGCGCTCCTTGGCGAGCACGTAGGCAAGCACCGGACAGACCGAGAGCGGGTAGACGTGCGAGAGGTAATCCGAGTACGAGAGCAAGGCATCGTCGAGCGCCCGCTCGAAGGAGATCAGGCTCTCTGCGTCCTCGAGGGCCTCGAGGGCATCGGCGAGCTGGTCGCCGTACAGGCTGTCCCCGATGCGCGCGACCAGCTCGTCCCGGTTCTCCGCCAGCGTGCGGAGTTCCGCGGCGTCGAAGAGCCGGCCACCCTCGATGAAGTAATCGCCCGGGTCGATGTCGGCACCGGCGCGGGCGATGCGCAGGGCGTTTCGGACGTTCCGGAAGTCGATCTCGGCCTGGAGGAACGCCTGGTAGAGTTCCATCGCCCGGTTCCCGGCGCCCACGTCCTCGATCAGGCCCTCGAAATAGGCCCGGTCGACGGCGTTCTCCAGGGGCATGAGCAGGCCGGTCTCCTCGTAGTCCCCGAAGGCGGCCGCGAGGGCATCCCCGAACAGGGTGTCTTCGAGCCGTTCCACCACGGCGTCGACGTCCTCGGCCGTGACCAGCACCTCGAGCAATGCGTCGTCGAACTCGCCGGCGTCGATGAGGTTCTCGCGGATCTCCTCCGGGGTCGCGTCGGAGTAGTGACCGCGGAGCACCGTCTTCACGTTCCAGGCGTCGAACTTCCTGAGATACCGGGCGACCAGTTCGTAGAGTCGGCCCTCCGTCCACCGGAGCAGGTCGTCGAAGTGCCGCGCGAGGTTCCGGTTGAGCGCGTACTCGATCAGCTGGACGCCGCTGTACCGCGCCCCGAGTGCGTTGATTTCGGCCTGGTACTCCGATTCCTCCATGAAGCGGGCGATGCCGCCCGGGCCCATGCGGACGAGCTTGCGGTAGTCCTCTTCAGTGAAAAGCGACGCGCGGCGGTGGCGGACCCGGGCAACGACGTATTCGTAGTTGGCCGTGCCGCTCGCGCTCATCGGTCCTCGAAGAGGGTGTCGCTGAGTGCTTTGAGATTCTCCTCCCAGACGTCCTCCAGCACCGAATCGAAGGTGTTGTTGACCCGTAGGCGGCCGGCCTCGCTCTCGACGACCACGCCGCCGAGACAGTCGTAGGGCCCGGCATAGGAGAATCCCTCGTACTCGCTCAGGATGTCCTCGACGAGGGCCTGGTCCGCCTCGCGGGCGTAGACCGCGACGGCGTCGGCGTCGGTGAACTCCTCGGCGGCGTCCTCGAGGAGCGCCCGGGTCAGCTCGACCCGTTCGTCCTCGGGCAGGTCCTCGATGGCCGCTTCGACGCGCTCGCGGACCGCCGCGAGGGCCTCCCGACGAGCCTCGAGTCGCTGCTGTTTGGCCTCGAGGTTCGCACTCGAGAGCCGCTGTTCGCGCTCCCGTTCGATCTCGCGTTCCACCTCGGATTCGGCCGTCTCGACGATCTCCTCGGCCTCCGCCTCGGCGGACTCCTGGATCCGGTCTGCCTCCGCCCGGGCCTCCTCGAGAATCCGCTCGGCCTCGGCCTCGGCCTCGTCTCGGATGTCTTCGACGACCGTATCAAGACTCATTGATCTGGCAGCTTAGACGATGAAGATGGTCACCAGCGCGAGGATCACCAGAGTCTCCGGGAGCACGGTCAAGATCAGACCGATGCCGAACAGATCTTCGTCCTCGGCGATGGCGCCCATCGCAGCGGCGCCGATCCCGCGTTCCGCGATACCGGCGCCAAGCGCGGCGAGACCGACGGCGAGAGCGGCACCGGCTTTCGGTGGAATTGCTGCCTCCTGTGCGAACAGACCGACCGTGTTCATGAGTGTGTCAAGCATGGTTTACTCAGTCCTCAGTGGTGTACTCACGCTGATATCCGAACGGTTCGTAGTTGGCCCCACCGCCCTCATAAAACTTCCCAAAGAATTCCACGTATTCGAGACGTACAGCCTGTAAGCCGGCACTTGTGATGCCAAGAGCCAAGACCAGCAGGTGGCCCAGAACGAGGACGACGATGCCCCCAAGCCAGCCGAGAGCGCCCATGTGGATCAGCCCGGGGAACATCATCGTTCCGTGCTCCAGGTGGATGGCGCCCAGCCCGAAGAAATGGAAGGCCCCGTCCGGTGTCTGGTACGCTCCGAAGAACAGGAGGTTCACCACGAACGCCATCCCCGCCTTCGCCAGCAGAACCGCGGCGATCCGGGTGTAGGACAGCACGTTCACGAGTACGTTGAGACTCTCGAGGAGGCCGACGCCTCCCTCGGCGAGAAGGAGCATCGCCAGCCCGATAGCGGCGAGGGCCAGACCTGCGAGCCCGATGGAGGCGGGGAACCCAGCGAAGCCGAGCGTGTACGCGACCTGGTCGGCGGCGACGGTCCCACCGGCCGGCAACGGCGCCCCCGCGCGATTGAAGACCGCGAACAGGAGGTCCGGTTTGGCACCGGCAGCATGCTGGCTGAAGATCCACATCCAGACACCGAGCATGAGGGCCGCCCAGGAGCCCTTCTCCATGGTCGCATCCCGCACCCCGTGTGACAGCAGGTTGAGAAACCCGAACAGATACCCCACAGTCAGGTGCGCCAGCGCCACGAACAGCGTCACGAACAGCCAGGCCTGGGCAAAGGGCAGGTACTTGGGCTGCAGTCCCTTGTGCATCGGGGGGTGGCCAGCCCACACGATCTCGCCGAGGACGTGGAGCCCGAATATCTCTCCGAAAAGCACACCGAACACGACCGTGAAGAAACCGGACCAGATCGCGATCCCACCCAGACTTCGCCACCCGTCGCTGTCGAAAAGGCGGAGCAAGAGGTAGCCGATTCCGGCATAGAGCAGTCCGTATCCCACGTCACCGATCATGAATCCGAACATGATGGGGAACGTGAGTAGCAGGACGACCGTCGGGTCGAGTTCCCAGTAGGTCGGACGATTGATGACCTTCACCAGCAACTCGAAGGGATTTGCAAGTGACGGGTTGTCCAGAATCACCGGCGGTGAGTCGTCGCCTTCGAACTCGACCGCCCCGCCGTCGGTGGCGGCTGACCGGCCACCTGCAGCCGATGGGGCACCCCCGTCGGCAACCGCCTCCGCGGGCTGGGTCTCCTCGCTGCCCTCGGCCTGGCTGGTCCCCTCGGCGGACGCTGCCTCGCCCGGGCCGGACCCCGAGTTATCGTGGCCCGACTCGTGGTGGCCGTTCGCGTAGTCCCGATAGGAGGCCACCTCCAACTCGTCGACGTCGACGTGACCGTCGGCCGCCGCCGAGACCGTCTCCGCGAAGTCCTCGTAGTCCTCGGCCGGGATCCAGCCCTCCGCGACGAACGCGTGCTCGGTCGTCGCGAACCGGAGCGGGACCTCCTTCTTCTGGACCTCGATCGAGAGCTGTTCCTCGGCCGCGAGCAGGAAACCCGCGTGCTCGAGGCGCAGTTGTCGCAGGTCGCCCTCGACCGACTCCAGCCGGGACTCGAGCTTCTGGCGGCGATGTTTGCGTTCGGCGACGTACTCCTCCGGATCGCCGTCCGCGTCGGGGACCTCGAGTCGGTTCAACTCCACACCCACGAGCGCGTCCTCGAGGATCGGCTCCTCGTCGGCGGGATAGGCGAAGACCGCGACGATATCGTCGCCGGTGAAGAGTTCGTAGGCCTCGACCGCCTCCGCGTCCGCCAGGGCGTCCTCGACGGCGTCCGGATCCCCCTCGCCGACCGCGACGTCGAGGGTGTCATAGCCCCCGAGGAGGTCCAAGTCGATGCCCAGATCGACGAACGGCTGGGCGTTCTCGATGGCGTCCTCGACGGCGTTTCGTTCCTTCTCGATGGCGGAGCGCTCGTCGTCGGTCTCGTTGACGGTGACCCGGATGTCCTCCAGTTGTTCCTCGAAGGTCTCCGGCTCGAGGATCCTGGTCGGGCCCGCGTCGGCTTCGGTCACGTCGAGGATGGACTCGAGCGAGCGGACGGTCACGAGCTTGTCCGAGGCGTCCTCGGCGCCCGGGAGGGGCGAGCCGGTCTCGAAGCCCTCGATCTCCCCGTCGTAGTCCGAGAGGTGCACCAGGTTGAGGTCGTGGACGGCCTCGATGACGTCCCCCAGGACCTGCCTGGAGCCCGCCACCGACACCTTGCTCATTCGCTCAGGTCTGAGCATGCACCGCCTCCCGGAACCGTTCGAGTGCGACCTCGACGGCGTCGTCGAGGCGGGATTCGGCCTGTTCGGCCAGCTCTTCCCGGGCCCGTTCGCCAGACTCGAGGATCTCCTCGCGTTGGGATTCGATCTCGTCTCTGGCCGCCTCGAGACGGCGTTCCCGGAGTTCGCTTGCTTCCTGTTCGGCCGCCTCGATCCGTTCGTCGGCGTCGGCCTCGGCCTCGGCGACGATCTCGTCGGCCTCCTCCCTGGCGGCCGCGATCGTGGCGTCGGCGTCCGTTTCGGCCTCTCTGATTGCGTCGAGCACCTCTGGCCTCGGCATCGGGTATCTGGCCGGGTCTACCCACAGCGCGTATTTGGTAGTTGCGAAAGGAGTGTTCTGCCCGGTGTTCGCGTCTCCCGACCGAGTGTTCTGCCCGGTGTTCGCGTCTCCCGACCGAATGTTCTGACTGGGTTCGCGTCTCCCGACCG
>Ga0207797_1000328_pt1 | contig 36551 bp, 28 predicted proteins | sample PRCRCaboRojoPR_6_FD_187275 | JGI IMG/M metagenome (GOLD analysis project Ga0207797, IMG submission 187275) | Marine sediment microbial community from Cabo Rojo, Puerto Rico - PR CR 10% Liquid 1 (SPAdes) | ecosystem: Environmental > Aquatic > Marine > Coastal > Sediment | place: Cabo Rojo, Puerto... | reverse complement strand
GCGAAGGATCGCCTCCCGGTGCCAGGAGCCACTGAAAACCAGCGTGGATCCAAGAGTCGTAGCCGTACCCCTGACTGTTGAGCACTCGGACTCCGATCCACGTAGCGCCTGGGGCGACCCCGATTCCATCTTGCCCAACGGCCGTTCCCAGGGTGTGGCTGCCGTGCCCGTGGCCATCTATCGGATAGAGCGCGTCACCATCGGTGGCGTCATACCAATTGTAGACGTGAACCGCTGGTCCGTGCGGATTGTAGCCTCGGTAATTGGCATGCAACGCAGGATGGAGCCAATCCACGCCCGTATCCATCCCCGCGACGACAGCGCCGGTTCCGGAGACCTGGAGTGAGGACCACACCTCATCAGCGCGGATACGGTCGACGTTCCATTCCACCGCGTCGGTAGCCGTCTCACGTCCCTCCGGCGCAACGGGGCTGTCGATCCAGCGCCGCCAGCGATCAAGACTAACGGCGGCCACGGAAGGCTGCGCGGCGATGTCTCTCACGACAGACGACTCTGCGTGCACAGCAATCGCGTTTGTGATCCATAGCGGCCGATATGAAGAGACATTGCCCCTGAGGCGCTCGCTATCCAGGTAGCTGCGCATCGAGGACTGGGACTGCTCCGCCACAGCCTGCAATGATGAAACGAGTTTGGCGCGTGATCCAACGCCTTCCGGTCGATAGGACTCAGACGCAACAACACCAGGAGGTTCGTCTATGTGGACAATCACGCGAACTCGCTCGCCTGCTTCGGCCCTGGTCAGTACGCGCCGCAGGTCGGGTTCGAGACCCGGTCCTCCCTCGCTCTCAGAAGGCATCTCGTACTCCAGATCGACCTCTGCTGGCCTGCCATCTCTCGAACCACCATTCCAGACGCCTGACCCAGGCATTGCGGCGGATTCAGGGGTCCTGATTTCTGGAGCCGGAGGCGGGATGGCCCTTTTCGATGCCGAGGCCGAGACACCGTTTGCCAAGAGCAAGAATAGGAGTATCATACCTGTGAGCCGGTAGAGCTTGTTCATGTCCCCTTTCACGGTTGGGATAAGCAAATCGAATGCTAGCTTTGACGCACTATTCGTCTGACGCCGATTATACATCAGCAAGCTCACTACAGAAACTGGGAGTCTAGAATGCTCACAGATCACCTGCCCCGAGTGACCATTGCCCACCTGCCTACGCCACTGGAACCCCTACCCCGCATCACCAGTCGTCTCGGTGGCCCCGAGCTCTGGGTCAAGCGGGATGACCAGACCGGCCTGGCGACCGGAGGGAACAAAACTCGCAAGCTTGAGTTCCTCGTCGCCGATGCGCTGAGACACGAGGCGGACACCCTCATCACCTGCGGGGCCGAGCAGTCGAACCACGCACGGCAGACAGCAGCTGCCGCCGCGAAGTTCGGGCTGGATCGGATCCTGGTGCTGCGGGGTAGAAGACCGGTCGAGGTCACGGGCAACCTACTTCTGGACAACTTGCTCGCGGCGGACGTCGTTTGGGCTGACGACGAGCCGCTGGACAAACGGATGGAGGAGGTCGCCGAGCAAGTGAGGGAAGAAGACGGCCATCCCTACGTGGTCCCCTACGGAGGGAGCAATCCCGTTGGCGCTGGCGGTTACGTGGCGGCAATGGAGGAACTGATCGATCAGGCCGAGAGTCACGATCTTACCTTTGACCGCATCGTATTGGCATCCTCAAGTGGCGGCACTCAAGCAGGCCTGACGGTTGGCGCACGAGCCCTCGGATATCAGGGACGCATTCTCGGGATCAGTGTGGAACCGGGGGGCGCCTCGCTCCGCGAGACCCTGGCCGAGCTGGCGACGGCGACAGCCAATCACTTGGGCCTGGAGCTTGCCTTTGAGCCGGTAGATTTCGCGGTCAATGACGATTACCTCGGCGGCGGCTACGGTGTGGTTGGCGACTTGGAGCGGGATGCAATACGGACCCTGGCCCGGATCGAGGGCTTGCTGGTTGACCCCGTCTACACCGGCCGGGCCTTTGGCGGCCTGCTGGACATGATCCGTCGTGGCGAGTTCCGGAGTGATGAGACCGTGCTCTTCTGGCACACCGGGGGAACCACGGGGCTATTCGGCACCCAGCAGGAGCTTCTAGGTACCTAGAATGAGTAGGCAGCCCGGACCACAAGCGATCGCGTCCTATCTCGAGAAGACTCTGAGCGGCATTCACCAGAGACCAGTTGGTTTCTATGCCGTTACGTCCCTCGCTGTGCTCCCTCTCGTCTTTTTGGGCCACCTGGCGCTTACGACCCTCCTTTCTCTGGTCGGTGCGGGGGAGCTACTCCCGTGGGCCAATATCCTGTTCGCGCTCCCGTACAGCTTGGTACTAGCTAGTCTCTCCGCGAGCGTGCTCCTGTACAGCTGGCTCAAGGCAAGACCAGTCGCCGTCATCTTGTCCCTCGCTGCTGCACTCCTCTGGTTGCTGGGGCTACGTCGCCACTTGGACAGCTTGAGCATTACCCTTTACCTGCTGCCTCTGGCTGTCGCCGGTGCCACGTTCTGGATTGGCCTCCAACAGGCAGCCGTTGCTCTCGTTCCGCTCACCGACGATGATCAGCGAAAAAGGGTATTTGACTTCCTCAGAGCCTACGTGCTTGGTTACAATCGACCGGGCTACGTTATCGATCCAACAAGAAGAGACAACAAAGTACTCGAACGAGTGCCCGGCTCGCAGCCCAGCCAAGGCGGGTCCGCCTTGGGGTTGGTTGTCACCGGCTGCGATCATGCAATCGCCCTCTCCGATGGTTTCCGCTTCAAGGGTGTCCACGGTCCCGGGATTGTCTTTACGACCCACGGCGACCAAATCGTACAAGCGATCGACCTTCGCCCGCAAGTACGCTCCTTCCGGGTCACCGGCCTGACCAGAGACGGGATTGAGACAACGGTCGAGGCATCTGCCTCGTTCCGGATTGACGCCGGGCGGCGCGAGCCAGAGTTGGGACAGAACCTGCCGTTCAACAGAGGTGCAGCTTTCAGAGCCTTGCACGCGCAGCGAGTGGAGCGCCACGATCAGGGCCGATCCAGCCGAAAGCTGGAGCGTCAGGCGTGGGAGGACCTACCACGCATCAAGGGGGAGCACATTCTGCGCAACATCATCAGCAGGCTCGAGTTTGACGACCTATACGGTCCTCATCAGCCGGGTGGAGAGGCTCCGCGCCGGAGAATCGTGAAGACCTTCACCAAGGAGCTCGAGACCGCGCTTGAGCCCCTCGGTATCCAGCTGATCGGGGCGGGCATCGGGAACCTTGAGCCAGCCGATCCCCAGGTCTACCTGAAACGGGCGCGCAATTGGGAAGCCGAGTGGAACAGGAAGATCACTCTCAGGCAAGCCGAGGGCCAGGCGGAGCGACTGCAGATACTGGAACGTGCGCGAGCGAACACACGGGCTGACCTGATCCTCGATCTTGGACGCCAGCTGGAGGAGTTCACCGAGTCGAGCGCAGGATTGGATGCAGAGACTGTCCTTGACCAGTTCGTCGTCGTCCTCGACGAGCTAACCACCCAGCCCCAACTGAAGAATCTGTTGCCTCCTCGTACGATGGAGCTGTTGGACGACATGCGTAGGGCGGTAGGCGAGTAGAGCGGGTTTCCAGAAGGCGAGTACTCGAATGTCAGCACGGCGCTACGGTCGACACCTCAAGCAGACAATACCCGCTCTGAGCGCGATTCTGCTGGGCACGGCCATGATCAGTGTAACGGCAGAGATCTGGCTACGCCTCTTCAAGGCCGAGATAGCCGATCTCCGTTTCTACTCCCCTGCCCTGCGAATCGCATTCCCCCTTGCTTTCAGGTCGCTCCAGGCTGGATTGCCGCTGATTGCAGCGTTGGTGGCCGTCCCGTTCTTGAGCGCGCGCCTACTCTTCCAGCTCTATGGGTTGGAAAGCGTCAAGACAGCGCACGACCTTCTGAATAGACTCCGATTCAGCCCGCTCGGGCCAGGGCCCTCGCTCCTTGCCAAGGAGGGTCGCCTGGCACACGGAGAAGACACGGTGTCTCAGCGAGCGGGAGGGCCCGCCCCACTCATCGTCTACAATGACACCGCGGTCGTCACGGAGCAAGGCGGCCGCGTCAAACGCGTCCTCGGTCCTGGCGTCCACGCGCTGGAGGCCTTCGAGAAGGTCTGGGAGACTGTCGATCTGCGACCGCAGAGACGCGTGTGCCAGGTAGACGCACTGACAAAGGAGGGCATACCGGTCACGTGCGACCTGGACATCTGCTTCAGAATCGCGGATTCGGCTGTGAGTGCCAGAGGCAAGAAGAGCTCTCCGAGGAGTCGGAGTGGGATCACCTACGCCTACGCTGAGGATGCCGTGCTTCGCGCGACGACCGGCAGGTGGATCTGCGCACCGGCGGATCAGACCCGCGCGCTGAATTGGGACGCTCGAGTCGTTCTGATGGCAGAAGCGACCCTTCGAGACATCTTGGCCACCTTTCGGCTCGACTGGCTGATCAGAGCCCCCCAGCCTGATCAGCCCCATCCCCGCGACGAGATCCGGCGATGGCTGAAGTCCGAACTCAAAGACAAGGTTGGCGTCGTAGGAGCTCAGCTCAAGGAGATAGAGCTCGGTCAGATACAGGTGAAGATCCCCGCTAGAGACGACACACCTACCACGCAGGTCTCCGAGAGATTGATCGAGATCGTCTCGCAGCAATGGATCGAAGCGTGGAATGCCGATTGGAGCGCGCGAGCGTTGGCGAGTCGCGCAGAAGGGGAGGCCGAGCTGCTTCGTATCGACGCAGCTCGAATCCAAGCTCAGGCAGAGATGGTCATTGCCCTCGCAGAAGCGCTGCAGCCGATGCTCACGAGCCCGGAAGCTTCCGAGCCCTACGTACTGGCGCTCCGTGTGGTCGAGGCCTTGCGCTGGATGTCCTACGATCCCGGCACGCGGGAGTTCATGCCACCCGAGGCGATACGCACCCTGAAGCGGCTCCAGGCGCTGCTCGACAGCGAAGCCGCCGCGCCAGAGCAGAATCGGAAGCCCGATAGATGAGGTGATGCTGTATGATGCGTTTGCCAGCCAAGGTGACCCCCTCTAGATTCCTTTGTCTTGGGGACCTCCCGGAATACGTGGACAACCTGCTGCGAAGCTCTCGCGCCTCCTGGTCGCACGGAGACTGCTCTGAAGCCGAGCGACACGCGCTGGACGCTCTGAAAGTCAGCCAGAAGCCCCGAGCTCAGGCTAGCAGGGCCGCTGCCCTCATCCACCTATCCGACGTGCATCTTAGGATGGGAAGATTGGGTGACGCCATAGACGAGGCAAGAAAAGCCCACCGCCTCTTCGCTACCCAGCCATCACGCTACCAGCGCCACAACGAAGCTATTGCAGCCTACGCGCTCGGACTGGCGCACCACTCTCTAGGCAGTCGAGCTGACGCTATCAGATGGTATCAGAAAGCGGATGAGCTCCTCGACCGTGTGAGTCTAGACTGGGCGGCTGTGAATGCTTCATCCAGCCTCGGGCGTTGCAGACGGGCGCAACAGTGGGTTAAAGCGCTGATTCGGGCCCTGAACCGGGCCCAGGCCGCGGCCCGGCCCGACTTCTCCCCCAGTATCTGGCTGCCCGTTGTCCAGCTAGATGATGAGCCGAGCTTGGCCCTCGCTCAGCTGGAGGTGGAGCGCTACGTCGTGGCAGGCACTTTGCGGCTTGAGGGGAAATCGTATCGCATAGAGGTGCTTCAAGGGCAACCTTGGCCATCCCTGCAGGCGGGCGAGGAGTACTACGCACTGGAAGTCCCCCCCCACGCCCTCAACCTGCTGAAAGCCAGTCAGGGCGATTACGCCCTGATTCTTCGTCAGCAGGAACTGCCTGAGGACGGACTCGGTGTGGTTGAGACGCTGAGTGGCCCCGAGTTTGGCCAGTTTAGACGCGACCAGTCCGGTGAGATCAGCTTCGTCCGTCCAAATGCCAAGATCATTGGGGGGAAGGACATAGACAAGGAAATGCCCATGGGCTCTGTGACCGCACTCCTTCGGCGGACGTGAACGTCACACACCACTGTCCAGACTTCCCAACGCGTCGCGGATTCGCTCGAGTGCCAACTCGATGTTGCCCATAGAGTTGGCGAAGCAGAGTCTGAGGTATCCCTCTCCACCTGCACCGAAAGCATCTCCAGGCAATACCGCTACCCCAGCCTGATCCAGTAGGTAGTCGGCCAGCCACGCGGACGTATGTCCGAAGGCGGTGATATTCGGAAATGCGTAGAACGCACCCTGCGGCGTCTGACATCTGACGCCAGAAATCCCATTCAATCCCTCGACGAGCACATCGCGCCGCCGTTGGTACTCCGCGACAACTTCATCAACCTGCTCTTGAGGCCCAGTCAGCGCTTCCACGCCCGCATACTGAGTGAAGGTGGCTGTACAGCCGATGGAATGGGTCAAGAGCAGACCAAGCCGCTCGGCCAATTGTTCCGGCATCACACCGAAGCCCAGGCGCCATCCTGTCATCGCGTAGGTCTTAGAGAACCCGTCGCAGATCACAGTCCGTTCCCGCATGCCGGGCAGGCTAGCAATGCTGGGCGCCGAGGCCCCGTCGAACGTCAGCCGCATATAAATCTCGTCGGACAGCACCCACGCATCGTACCGCTTTGCAGCCTTGGCGATGTGCTCCAGCACGCCCGGTGGCAGAACACCGCCGGTTGGATTGCCGGGCGAGTTGAGGATTATCAGACGGGTCCGATCACCTATCGACGCGTCGAATGCCTCCAGGTCGAAAGCGAAACCCGTCTCCTCGCGCAATCTGACTGGCACCGGAACGCCACCAGCTACACCGATCATCGCAGCGTAAGTGGGGAAGCCAGGATCGGGATAGATCACTTCGTCGCCGGGTTCAACCAGGGCCAGCGTGGGAAAGAACAGCATCGGCTTGGCCCCTGGCGTCACGACTACCTCCGCGGGCTTGATTTCCAGTCCCCGACGTCGCCCAGCGTCCTCGGCAACCACCTCGCGCAGTTCCCCGACACCCGCCGGCGGACTATACCGGGTGCGGCCCTGTTCGATGGCGCAGATGCCGGTCGAGCTCACGTTGTGGAAGGTCTGGATGTCTGGTTGTCCAATCTCCAGGTGAATAATCCTGCGACCTTCGGCCTCCAGTGCCCGCGCCTTGGCCAACACCTCGTAGGCTCCTTCAGGCGTCAATTGCGCCACACGTTCCGCAAAACTCATATTCTGCTCTCCTGACTATCGTCCGGCTCTATCGTCCATCGCGTTCTTGGCAATAGAACCAACGTGTTCCTAAACGCGAAGGCGAAAGCCTTCGGGAAAGGCATCACTCGGATCTAGCACAAACTGGTGGAAGCCAGTGATGCACGCACTACCCGTGATCCTGGGGATGATCGCCGGGAAGCGCTCGGCTTCGCTACCCACCGTAGTCTCATCCACGACGGTGCCAATGAACTGGGTTCCAATGATGCTCTCGGTCACAAACGACTCTCCCACCTCCAAACGGCCCTCTGCATGCCGAAGTGCCGCCTCCGCCGAGGTGCCAGTGCCGCAAGGCGAGCGATCGATCATATGGTCGCCCAGAACGACCACGTTGCGACTGTCCGGGGACGTTGAACCAGCGAGCTCCGTACGGCTCTCTTCCCTGGCCTCGTCGACGTAGAACCGCAGATCGATGATCCTGTCGATATGGGGCAGCTCCGGATGGCGCACCTCGATCTCTCGGTTGGCGACCGCCAGTATCCGCATTCCCAGCCTCGCCAGTCGCGCGGCGTTACCCGGTATGAGCTCAATCTCAAGTTCGCTTGCGTCCACGAAGACAAAGAACAGCCCTCCGAACACCACATCAATAGTCAGAGTGCCTACTTGCGGTATCTCGATGGTCACGCCGGATCGATACACGAAGGCGGGCACGTTCTCAAAGGAGACCGAGCGCACCTTGTCGTCCCCGATCTCGGCATACGCTCGCACCAATCCCGAGGGAGTCTCGAGGGTCACCCCTGTCTCGGTACCGTCCATCGGAGACATACCCGTCTCCAGTAACGTCGTCGCCGTGCCAATGATGGCGTGACCGCACATCGGCTCGTAGCCCTGATTATCCATGAACAAGATGCCAGCGTCTGCCTCCGGAGAGCATGGCGGTGTCAAGATCGCCCCGAACATATCCTTGTGACCTCGCGGCTCCAGCAGCAGGAAGCCCGGCAACCACGCCAGGTCTTCTTCCGCGTTCGTCAACTTCTCAGCCATAGTATCACCCGCGATCGGCGGCAGGCCGCTTGTCACCAGCCGCGTGCACTCTCCCGCCGTGTGCGAGTCGATCGTGGTGATCCATCGTGTGAACCGTGTCATGCCTCGTCCTCCTCCGCCTGCGCAACAATCGCCCGGATCGCGTGAGATAGATCTTCCGGCAGTTGGTCCGGCTGATGTTTCTCCATCAGCTCGCGAGTCCTGAACCTGACGCGCCTTTCGAACGTGTGTTGATCCGACGCTGCCCACGCCTCTGCCCCACCCCTGAAGAGCAGTTCTGGGTACCAGACATCACGGAAATGCCCGTAGGTATGCTGATGCGTCACGAACTCGCCCCCCGGTCCCACCTGCTCGATTACGTCGAGGGCCAGCGCCTCGTCGCTTACCCCAGTCTCAGCGAACAGGTGATCAAGCATCTCGACAATCTGGTCCGTGACCACGATCATCGACGGCATAACGACCGTCGCATTCCCCAGCAAGCCGATATCGTGTATCAAGTTGGCTCCGGCGAGATATGCCACCATGGACGAAGAGGCCACCTCCAGCAGGGCCTGTCCGTCCAGGACTTGAGCATCGCTCGTCCCCGCGGTACCGAAATTCGGAAGGTCGAAGTGGTGCGCCATCTCGGCCATAAGCGTGTTGCCGCGCTGAAACTCCGGTGCCCCATAGGAGAAGATCGTCGACTGCATATCCATCACCGAGGCCATCCCGCCAAACACGAAAGGAGCTCCGGGCCGCTTCAGTTGATGGACGACCAGTCCGCTCAGCGACTCGGCGCATAGCTGCGCCGTGATCGCAGCCGGGCTCATCGGCGCCGTGGCCCCCATCGCGGCGTAAGGCGTATAAACCAGGGGAATCTGGTGCTCGGCACAATACAGCAGCTTTCGCATCGACCCATCCGGGTGGGATAGCGGCGAGACCGGCTCGGCGTAGACGATCAAGCTGGGGCAGTCTCGGAGCGCGTCCTCCCCGCCGACGGCCAGCGCCGCCATCTCCCGGCTGTCGGCCACCGCCTCCGGCGTGATCGGCATAGCAAGGACCGGCTTGCGCGAGTGGATGAGGCACTCCGCCAGCGCCACGCGATCCGCCACACATTGAGGTCGGTCCGCTACCATTCCGGAGGCGGTGGTGAAACGGATGGTTGGCAGCGCGTCGACCAGGACGGCGTGACGTCCAACGTCTGCCGCGGTGCAGGGACGCCTCTCGCCCGTGAGGGGATCGAGTACGTCGGGCGCATCTGTATGTGCGCCGAAGCAAGTGCTCATCCCACCCAGCTCCATTGCCAGGTCCCCATGCCGATCGTAGACGGAAACCCTCGCTGGCGCTGTATCGATCATCTCTTCCACAAGAGATGCAGGAATGGTCACACGGTCGTCCTCGACCCGTGCGCCACCCTCTGCGAGAAGCTCCTGCGCCTCCGGCTCCGTCAGTCTGACGCCGACCCGCTCGAGGAGATCGAAGGCGCCGACAGCAATCCTTGCACGCTGTTCGTCCGACAAGAGACGGAGAGTAGGTCTCATCTTCACAAGACGCGACAATCCGAGACGTAGAGCATCTGGAACGAATCCTTAGGCATCACGTGGCCCGGGCGACGACGTTCGGGCACTCGCTTGCTCCAGAATCCTCTGGACCGCCTCCTTCTTGCCAGCCGGCAGTGGTTCGGGGCGGTGATCGTCGATAACCGTCTTGACCTTTTCGGTCAGCCGCTCGCCGAGCCTGGTGCCACCGCGCTCCTGCCAGGTTTCCCGAATCTCACGGCTAAACAGACCAGGGTACCAGAAGTCACGGAAGCGGTCCATCGTCGCTTCTGTGTTCAAGAAATGTCCGCCAGGACCAACTTCATCCAATTCATCTAGCATCAGCGTCTCGTCGCTCACCTCAATGCCTTTGATGAGACTGTCCACCATCGCGATCAGCTCGTCCGTCAGTACGATCATCTCAAACGAGGTAGTGAGCCCACTCTCCATGTAGCCGACATCGTGGATCAGGTTTGCCCCGGTCAGTTTCGCCATCAAAATGGATAGCGTTGCCTCTGCAGCTGCCTGCTCGTCCATCACCTTGGCATCGGAGCACCCAGCGTAGCCCCAGGTGGGCATCCCATACCAGCGGCCCAGCTGGGCCACGGCTGCCTTGGTGAGCTGGAACTCTGGACCTCCGTAGCAGATCTGCGTCGACTTCATATCCATGTGGTGCAGACCCGCGCCAAACACAAAAGGAGCGCCCGGATTGGTCATCTGATGCACCACCAAGCCACTCAGGATCTCTGCTAGCGACATCACCAGCCCTCCCGCCATCGTGATCGGCGCCGTGCCACCCATCAGGGGCCCGGGCGAGTGAACCACAGGAAGTTCTTGCTCGGCCATCAGCAGCAACTTGTCCACTGCCGTCTCCGACTGCTGCAGCGGCGAGCTAGGTTCCGAGTACAGAAGGATATGCTGTTGTTCCCTCAATGCCTCACGCCCACCAGCTACAGCCGCGGCCATGTCGATCGCACGCCGACAGCTCGCAAGATCATCGGTGACAAATACAAGAGGCTTCGTCGTGTGCTCTAGCATCAAGGCCATCTGCACATCGTAGGCCATGCTGGGATCTACGTCATCGGGAATGCCGATTGACATCACGAAATCGATATTCGGCAAAGCATCACACAGGTGATAGCCCGCCACCAGATCATCTCGGGTGAACTTCCTGGGCTCGCCCGTCTCGTGATCCAGCAGATTCAGACAGTCTGAGCCGGTCCCGAAATAGACGTTCTGCCCTTCCAGGTACATCGCAGGCGCACCATCGCGGTCGCACATGACCACCCGGCCTGGGGCCGAGGCGAGTGCGTCCTCAACCAGCCGCGCCGGGAGCTTGACCAGATTGCCGTCAGAGACAAAGGCTCCGGCCTCCCTAAGCATATCCAGCGCTTCCTGATGATGAAAACGTATACCCGTGCGGCGGAGCACCTCCAACGCACCCAGGTGAAGCTTCTCTAGTTCGTCCTGTGACAGTACGGCGAACTGCGGACTGTGGAAAGCAAGGAAGTTTGCTGTTCTCATCTATGTAACTCCTTCAGAACTGTCGCACTTAATGAAAGGTATCGCTGGTTGAATGTCGGGTGATCGGCCTTCCGTGGCTCCAAATGCGTTCTGGCATGGACCCACGTTCCGGTCTGATCGAAGATACTACCCGTACGCCAACGCTTGATCAAGATCGGAGATCAGATCAACTGGATCCTCCAAACCAACCGATAATCGAATCAGACCATCGTCGATACCCGCCTCGACCCGTTCCTCCGGCGTCATATGCTCGTGGGTGATCGTTGGTGGGTGCATGCAGATAGTGCGGCTGGTTCCGAAAGTCACCGCGTGCGTGATCAACTCGAAGCTGTCGATCACCTTTGCTGCGCCCTCCATCCCCCCGGGCACCACAAAGGACAACATGCCTCCGGCACGCGTCATCTGTCGACTTGCCAGCTCGTATTGTGGATGATCTGCCAGGCCCGGGTAGTTGACGTGCGTGACCCGTGGATGGTCAACCAGAAACTCTGCGACTACTTGCGCGTTCTCGCTGTGACGTGTCATCCGCAGAGAGAGCGTCTCCAAGAACTGGAGCGTCAGCCAGGCCTCGAAGGGCTGGAGCACAGCCCCCACGAACTCAGACGTGTTCCAACGGATATCCTCAACTAGCGCATCGGGACCGACGACCGCTCCACCCAACACGGTAGCGTTACCACTCAGAAACTTCGTGATCGACAGTAGCACGATGTCGGCCCCAAGCGCTATCGGCTTCTGAAGCGCCGCTGTCGCCGTCGTGTTATCGACCAGCAGTGGCACGCCTCTAGAATGAGCCACCTCAGCGACAGCTGCGATGTCGGTGACAAACAGGCAGGGGTTGCTCGGCGTCTCGACCCAGACCAACGCCGTCCCATCATCAATGGCCGCATCCCACGCTTCTGGGCTGGCGGCATCGTCAACGAACCGGAACTCGACGTTGCAGCGCTCCGGAAAGATCGTCGTCGCTTGCTTGTAGCCTTCCCCGTAGATATTGAGGCTGGTGACCACGTTATCCCCGGGCCGAGCCAGCGTGAAGATCAGGTTGAATAGCGATTGGGAACCGGAGGCCCCCGTAACACATGCCTCCCCGCCCTCTAGAGAGGCCAGTCGTTCCTCCAGAACCGCCGTCGTCGGCGTCCTGGTACGTCCGTAGACCGGGTATGGAATCTGTTCAAAGCGCTCGTACGGATAGGTCACCGACTGAACAATCGGTGGCACGAAGGAACGGAAATCCTTGACACTGTCCAAAGGATCGAAACCGGCGTGCAATGCTCTCGTATCGAATCCGATTTCCGCGTCCGGACGGGGCTTGCGCTCCGCCGTAGGCTCGTACGTCCAGGGATTTCGCATGAAGAAGCGTTCTTCGTCGTGCATAGTCAACTCCTAAGTCGGCAATTGTCTCTTTGGTCAGTTGCTGGCACGATCCTTCTCCCGCTGAACAATCTCGCGCAGTCCATCTCTAACGTCCGAAGACAGGGGCTCGGGCTCATGGGTCTTCAGAATTCTATCCACTTTGGCGCTCGCCCGCTCCTCCATCGTTGTCGCTCCCTGCTCCACCCAGCTCTCGTACTGACGCTTATCAGCCAGTTCCGAGTAATGGGCATCCCTGAAGTGCTTGTACGTATGGTCATGCGCCAGGTAGTTCCCCGTGGGACCCAGCTTCTCAATCACGCCGAGGGCCAATGTGCTCTCGTTGACATGGACTGGGCTCGTGGCCGCTCGGATCCAGCCGATCAACTCGTTGTCGATAGCCATCAACTGGAGAGAGCCCTGCATGCCAGCATCCATGAAGCCGCAGTCGTGGATAAGATGGGCCCCACTTAGGTGCGCGTTAAAGAGACCGAGCGCCGCTTCGGCCGCGCACTGTTGATCCAGCACCTTCGAGTCCGTGGCACCGCCAAGCCCAAACACCGGCAGATCGTAGAACTTACCCATCGCCGCTGCGACCCCCTGCTCGTCGGCCAGAGCGTAGTTGCCCACCATCGTCTTCAAATTGTAGGGGCCGCCGTTCCAGCCGGGAACCGCCACTGGGGTTCCCTCCCGCACCAGCTGAGCCAACACGATGCCCAGCAAGGTACCAGCATTCAGGGCCGCCATACAGCCGGCCGTTGTCGTCGGCGAGTTGACCCCCGCCGCATTGATCGGGATGTAGAGCATCGGCAGGCCCTTTTCGGCCAGGTAGATACACTTCTGCAAAGCCTCCTGGTTGGCCACCAGTCCGGAGGTCACGTTGATATAGCAGGCAGCGAAAGGATTTCGGCGGAACGCTTCCTCGCCCCCGGCCACCATCTCGCACATCTCCACGGCCGTGACACAGCCCTCGAAATCCGGGGTCACAAAGACGATGGGCTTTGTCGTACGATTCAGCATCACCTCCATCTGATGCACGTCGTAGAGCTCTTGATCCACATCTGAGGGCAAGAAGCCAGACATCACGAAGTCAATCTCAGAAAGTGCGTCCATCACGGTAATGGCCTGCTCAACATCCGTCAGCGCAGCTTTCCGCCGCTCACCAGTTCGGTGGTCAAGCACATACAAGCAGTCCGAACCACCACCAAACGCAGTGTTGTAGCCCCACGCGCGAATTGCAGCGTCGCCATACCGGTCGCAGAGCGTCATGTGCGCCGGCGCCAGACGGAGGGATCGCTCCACCATATAGCCAGGGATCCGGACCCGCAGGCCATTTACCTCCGCGCCATGGTCACCCAGAATTCCGCGGGCCTTCTCATCATGGACGTCGATCCCTACGCGCTCCAGGATCTCCAGGCTCGCCATGTGTATGTGTTCGCATGAATCCGCCCCTACGCGCGCGTATCGGCCGCTGTCGGGCCTGTCACCGTATAGTCTAGGCATCGCTTCCTCACCTCTTCTTGTTTGAACGTAGATTATCCCATCGGTCGAGGAGTTCATCGACGTAGGCCATATGCTCGACGGCTGCCTCCTCTGCTCTTCCTGGATCACCTTGGTCGATCGCAGCCAGAATCGCCCTTTGATAGGGGATCGACTCATGCTTCACCCCAGACAAGCCCACCATCTCCTGGATCGCCTCCCTGATCAACCTCTGCGACAAATGGTAGAATTGCTCCAAAAGTTCGTTCTTCCCCGCCCTGGCCACCCCGAGATGGAAATCAAGATCAGCCTCCACAAAGGCACCGTCGTCATCCATGGAGCATTCCATCCGCTCCATAGCCTCCCGAATCCGGTCAATGTCCTCCCCAGTAGCCCGTTGTGCCGCCATCTTCGTCAGAGCTACCTCGATGGCACCACGGGCTTCGTATATCTTCCGTAGATCTAGCTCGCCCAGTCGGGTGCGCACAGCTTCGGGGTGGATGAGCACGTCCAGGGCATCCTCCCGCACCCACGTTCCTTTGCCAGGCCGCGACTCTAGCATTCCAACGGCCGAAAGGGCCTGGATCGCCTCCTGGATCGTGGAGAGTCCAACGCCAAATTGCTCGGCCAGTTCCTTTCGGGTTGGCAAGAACTCACCCGGCTCGACCTCTCCGGTGAGGATCATCTGACGGATCTCGTCCGTTACATCGTCCACAAGTGTACTGCTCGAGACGCGAGATGGCATGACAATCTCCACTATAGTGGCACGCGCTAGGCCAGCCATCGGCCGTGCCAACCGTTATTCAGGGAACCTCGGAAACAGATACCTACTTTGCGAGCACTTGGCAAATATCAGAAGATCTGGTATATTATAGCCACTGTTCGTAACAAGTCAAGTCCTAGAACGTGTCTCAGCTCAAGGCCCGGAAACACCGATGACTGATTCACTTTGTTCACACCGACCGAGCGTTGCGACGGATCCAACGTGTTCGACAGCGGGAATCACTGCATATTGTGAGTTCCGGCGCCGTTCACGGTATCAGCCGGTGGAAAGGAGAGAATCGCTGGATGCGCCTCGGACCGGGTTTGACACGTTATCGTGGGATCAGTATAATCCTCTTCACGAGGTCTTCCAATGAGCGTGCTTGAGACTTCGCCGCACCTGACATCCATTCGACTGGATGCCGCAAACTTCACAGCATCACCACATCTGCCTCCCGTCCATTCTAATGGGGCAGCTACATACCAAGTCGCGACTGTCTAACGATCGGACGACGGTCGGCGATCCGAGCGCCGAGAATCGGAGCGGACACAAAGAGAGGAGGTGGTGCAGACAGACTCTCTGAGGGCAGTACCGCAAGGCCAACAGGCCCTGAGGCCCTTCACACCACGTTCAACTGACCATTAGGAGGAGTAACTGATGGAGATCATCAAGAAGGAAGACAGAAACGAAGCACACCCGTACATCCCAGAGCTGAAGGAGCTCTACCGAGGTGGTAAGATCTCACGTCGCGAGTTCCTGCGAAACGCCACGCTGTTGGGCATGTCCGCGGCAGCAGCTAGTACGTTTGTGACCGGCTGCGCCCAGCCGACCCCCGAGCCCACCGAGCCACCCGCCGAGGAGGAGCCGTCCCCCACCGAACCTCCAGCCGAGGAAGAGCCCGCCGGAGGGCCGCAGCGCGGGGGCTCACTCCGCGTCGCCTCCCAGGTTCAGAAGGTAACGCACCCCGCCCAGTTCTCCTGGGTCTCCCCGTCGAACCAGCTGCGCCAGGTGGCCGAGTATCTCACCTACACCGACGGCGACAATGTCACCCATCCTTGGCTCTTGGAGAGCTGGGAGGCCAGCGACGACCTCACCGAGTGGACGCTCAACCTGCGCCAGGGGGTTATGCACAACAACGGCGACGAGTTCAACGCGGACGACGTCGTCTTCACCATGAATGAGTGGCTGGACGAGGACGTGGGATCCTCCATCCTGGGCCTGATGGGCGGCTATCTCAGCCCCGACGGCATCGAGAAGGTGGATGACTACACGGTCAAGCTGCACCTAGACACGGCTGAGATCGCCGTCCCCGAGCATCTGTTCCACTACCCAGCGCTGATCCTGAACCATCGCACCTTCGAGGGCGACTTCCTCAAAGCGCCGCATGGGACAGGGCCGTACACCCTTGAGCAGTACAGCGAGGGTGAGCGCGTGCTGCTCAAGCGCCGCGACGACTACTGGCAGGATGGAGCCGACGGCGAACCGCTGCCCTACCTCGATGAGATGGAGTTCATCGACATGGGCTCCGAGACGTCGGCGTGGATCGCGGCCATCCAGGGCGGCGAGGTTGACCTGCTCGACCTCGGTGACATCGGCGGCACCGATATCTTCCTGGCGCTTCAGGACAGTGAGGATGTCGCCGTTCGGGGCATCACCACCGGTCAGACCCGCGTGCTGCGTATGCGGGTGGACATGGACCCCTGGAGTGACAATGACGTGCGTATGGCGCTGAAGCTATGCCAGAACCACGAGAAGATCCTCAACCTGGCCTATTTCGGCGAGGGTCAGCCTGGCGAGGACTTCCACGTGGCGCCGGTGCACCCCGAGTACTGCGACAAGCCCGTCCCTGAGTACGACCCCGAAAGAGCCAAGCAGCTATTGGCCGATGCGGGCTACCCGGACGGCCTGGACGTCGAGCTGGCCGTCGGCAGCGGCTGGGGGGACGTCGTCTCCTACGCCGAGATCCTCAAGGAGGATGCTGCCGCGGGCGGCTTCAACATCACCCTCAACACCATGCCCAACAGCCAGTACTGGGAGCAGTGGACCGAGGTGGCACTGGGCATCACGCCCTGGACACACCGCCCACTGGGGACCATGGTGCTCAACCTGGCGTATGCCGCCGGCCCGGACGGCGAACCAGCCTCCTGGAACGAGACCCGCTGGATCGACGAGGAGTTCTCAGAGCTGCTGACCGAGGCCAATGGCACCCTCGACGTGGAAGCACGGCGCGAGCTCTTCTGCGAGCTGGAGCAGATCCAGTATGATCGCGGATCGGTCGGCATCCCCTTCTGGCGCAACGTCTGGTACGTCCACAGCAATGCTCTGCACGACGTGCCTCTGCATCCGACCTTCTATATGATGTTCAACGAGGTGTGGAAGGAACAGGCTTAGACGGTTCCTGAGTGCGGACGCAGGCCTGGCCTCTAGCAGCCTGCGTCAGGGCTCGAGGTCTGGGGTTGGCGGCTGCGCTCCACGCCGTCAACCCGGACCTCAACGCAACCCCGTACCGCGAGCCCAGACTCAGTTTGGGTCACAAGCAAAGGAGTGTCCCCATGGCCAAATTCATCATCCGGCGGCTGCTGTTGATGCTGCTGACGATGCTGCTTGTCTCGATCGCCGTGTTTCTCATCACCGAGGCGGCACCGGGTAATGTGGCACGCAATGTGCTGGGCATCCACATCACCCCCGAGCAGGAAGCCTCCTTCCTCAACCAACAAGGGCTCGACGAGCCCTTCTACGTGCGGTACTTCAACTGGCTGGTGGGGACCGACTGGCGGGCGAGAGCCAGGGTAGGTATGCCCGTGAGACAGATTACCACTGAGGATGGCTTCCGAGAATGGTGGGCCGTGGAGCCGGACGGGAGCCTGATCCGGTGGGAGATGGAGGGCGAGGACCTCATCGCCAATGAGCGCCAGCCCGACGGCAGCGTTGATGAGATGCTCGACAACGAGCGATGGACTGTCAAGGACCCCTCCGTTGAGAGTGAGCGCCTGGAAGCGTACCGAGCCGAGCTGGTGGCGAACGAAAGGCTCACCGAGGAGGACCGCCAAGCGATTCTTGGAGAGCTTGATCAGATCCTGGGGATCCTCACGGAAGCTGAAGGGGATCAGTCCCAGGAATCGCTGGCTACCTCATTGGCGGCGCCCGAAGGTGCCCTGGCGGAAATGGTCGATCCCGAGGCGCTGCGCAAGAAGACCGCCTTCAGCGAAATGGCCGAAGATGTCGGCAGGGAAAGCGACCTGATCCGGGTCCTGATGATCAAGGAGCAGCTGTCGGGTCCGGCGGCCGAAGAACTGGAGGAGAACGATCTACAGTCAATGGCACGGCAGCTAAACAGTGCCGCCGACATGCTAGAGGGAGTGAACCCAACACTGGTCGGCCGGTTGCGGCAGGCTTCGGCGAGCCTTGAGGCTGGCGATCGCGCCTCAGCCCTGGAGACGCTGGAAGACGCCGCTGCGACGCTTGACCAGCTTGTAGGGTCGCTGGGGAGCTTTGTCGATGCCTTGGAGGGCGAACAGTATCGCCAAGCGGCCGACGTGCTCCAAGACCTATCATCGACCTCCTTTGACACAGCCCGATTGACGGTGCTGCCTGGCGTCCTGGAAGCGATCGGAGAGGGATTGGAGGATGACGTCCCCGAACTGGGTCAACCGCTCCTCCAGGCTGTCGAGGACCTGGAGGCCGGCAATACAGAGAACGCTCGCCAGAACTTGGCAGCGGCGGCCGATGTCCTGTCGGAGACGGGACGGGCCATCGTGCGCAGTGAAGCGGCTCAAGGGGCCCGCGTCGCCAGGGTATTCTGGGGAGTTGACACAGAAAACCATGCCGTTCAGTGGGAGAAGGGTACGGGCAAAGTCGTCTGGCAGCTCGTCCCGGGTTCAGGTTGGCTGGCCGCCACCGGTGGACCGGTTGAGTACATCCCCTTGCAGAAGGGACTCATCCGGGGTGATCCCGGTCTATCGTTGCGGACTGGTCGGCCCGTAGCGGACCTGCTCTTCACCCGACTGCGCAACTCACTGGTGCTGGCCGGTATTGCCTTCGTGATCGTGATGCCAATAGCGCTGATTCTGGGCCTCATCGCTGGGCTCAATCAGGGCAAAGCGTTGGATCGTATTCTCTCCATCGGTGGCATGATGTTCTCCGTCACGCCCCAATTCGTCACCGGTATCTTCTTGATCCTGATCTTCGCTTTCTGGTTGGACTTGGTGCCCGGGGCGACAGTGTTCGGCGAGCAGGCACCGTGGGAGCGGCCGTTGATGCTGGTTCTGCCAGTCGCCACGCTAACGTTGATCGAGTTAGGCTATGTGCTACGTATCACGAGGGCTAGCATGGCGGAGGTGATGCGAGAGCCTTATATCCGCACCGCCTTCCTCAAAGGCCTGCCTCGCTGGCGCGTTGTATTCAAGCACGCGGTGCGAAATGCCCTGATGGCACCTATCACGGTCATCATGCTCCATGTCAACTGGCTGCTGGGCGGCATCGTCGTCGTCGAGGTCATCTTCGGCTATCCCGGTCTTGGCAGCTACATCCTCGACTCGGCCCTGTTCAAGGATTTCAACGCTATCGAGGGTGGCGCTATGATCTTGGTCGCCGTCGCCGTGTCCACGCAGCTTCTGGCGGATATCCTTTACACGTTCCTAAATCCACGTATCCGCTTTGGCTAGGCGACCATCGAGCTTCAGTCGTCAGCCGCGAATTCGAGAATCGAAGGAGTGACCTATGGCAGTGAGTGAACAGACGATGCCCGAGACAGCCGCCCAGCCATCGCGGCTGAAGCGACTGTGGGAAGGCTTGTCTATCATCTTCGAATCCAAGATAGCCGTCATCGGCCTGATCATCATCCTCTTCTGGATCTTCGTGGCTATCTTCGCTCCTCTGCTGACACCGTACACCCCGACGGAGCAGGACTACACGGCGCAGAACCAGGGGCCGTCGGTCAAACACCCGCTCGGGACCGACAGTCTCGGGCGCGATCTATGGGCCCGCCTGATCTATGGAGCGCGGGTTGTGCTGGTTATGCTGCCCGTGACCGACACTTTCTGGCTGCCGCTTGGAACTGCCATCTGGGGCGTCCTCCTCGGGCTGCTCGTCGGCTCCACGTTGGGCCTGATGGGCGGGTACCTGGGAGGCTGGGTCGATGAGGTCGTGATGCGCCTCCTGGATGCGATGATGGCCTTTCCAGTCGTGCTACTATACATGATCATCATCGCCGCCGTCGGTGCTTCGGCTACGAACGTGGTGCTGGCCATCGCCATCGTGGGGACCCCTGGCATCGCCCGGTTGGTGCGTAGCCTCACCCTCGACATCCGCACCCGCGACTACGTTCGGGCGGCCGAGGTGCGGGGTGAGAGCCCATGGTACATCATGTTTGTGGAGATTCTCCCCAACGCCCGTGGGCCAATCATCGTCGATGCCATGCTGCGCGTCGGCTATGCCATCTTCGCGATGGGTACGCTCGGTTTCCTGGGCCTGGGTCTGCCGCCCCCGTCCCCAGACTGGGGCAGCATGGTTGCCAAAGGGCGACAGTACATCTTGTCAGGTAGCCCGTGGGCAGCCCTATGGCCCTCGGTAGCCATTGGCTCATTAGTCGTGGGGCTCAATCTCTTCGCCGACGGCTTGAGCGAGGAATCCACGCGGTACCAGTAGAGAGGGGAAGCTACCATGACAGCAACGGAACGAACTCACCCACCCATCTTGAAGGTGGCGAATGCAGCCATATCCTATGAGACTCGATACGGCGACGTCGAGGCGGTTCGAGATGTCTCCTTCGACGTCCATCGTGCTCAGACCTTTGGCGTGGTCGGCGAGTCAGGGTGCGGCAAGTCGACGGTCGCCTTCGGCATCGTCGACTTCCTGGGGCCCAATGGCAAGATCGTCGGGGGTAGCATCAAGTTCCAGGGTCAGGAGCTCGTCGGACGCTCGCAGGAGGAGCTGCGGAAGCTCCGCGGGGATCAGATCTCCATGGTTTACCAGGACCCAATGCAGGCTCTCAACCCCTCGGTTACCATCGGCGACCAGCTGGCGGAGGTGCTAACCGTTCACCGCGGCATCCCCAAGGACGAAGCCTGGAAGAAGTCCATCAACATGCTGGACCGCGTCTACATGCCGGACTCGGCCAACGTCATGAACCGGTATCCCCATCAGATCTCCGGGGGGCAGCAGCAGCGTGTGGTAATCGCTATGGCGCTGCTCAATAACCCGGCTCTGCTCATAATGGACGAGCCGACGACGGCCCTGGACGTGACAGTGGAGGCTGTCGTCCTGGATCTGATTGAGGATCTGAAGCACGACTTCGACACGGCTATCGTCTATATCACGCACGACTTGGGCGTGGTAGCCCGGGTCTGCAACTTCGTAGGGGTGATGTACGCTGGTGAGATGGTTGAAGTCGGCTCCGTTGAGAGCATCTACGGCAACCCACTCCATCCGTACACCCAGGGCTTGATGCGCTGCGTGCCCAAGTTGGGCGCTACCAAGGAGAGCAGCATTCTCTACCCAATCCGGGGACGCGTCCCTGCTCCCAAGGATAGGCCGAAGGGCGCCTGCATCTTTGCCCCTCGCTGCGACTACGCGACTGATCGCTGCTACAACGAGAAGCCCTCCCTCCGCCAGATCGAGGCCGGTCACAACGCGCGCTGCTTCTACTCTGAGGAGATCGATGCCGAGGGCTGGGAACCGCCGAAGGGTCTGGTCCCGGAGATCACGCCGGTGGTCGAGGAAGCAGAGAGAGAGCCCATCATTCGACTCCAGAACCTCAAGACGTACTACGAGCAGGAGTCCAGTTCGCTGCTCAGTCTGGTGGGGGCGGCGGAACCTATGTATGTGAAGGCCGTCGACGACGTCAGCCTGGAGGTGCCCCCCGGCAAGACGCTGGGTATCGTGGGAGAGTCAGGTTGCGGCAAGAGCACGCTGGCCAAGACCATCATCGGCCTTGAGACCCCTCGGTCGGGCGAAGCAGAGTTCCTTGGATTCGATATCACCGCACCGGTTTCGCAACGCGATGTCGACTTGATCGAGGAACTGCAGATGGTCTTCCAGAATCCCGACTCGACGATGAACCCCTCGTATAGCGTCGGGCAGCAGATCGGTCGGCCACTGCGCCGTTTCAAGGCGGTGCCGGGCGACCAGGTGCGCCAGGAGGTCATTCGCCTGCTCAACGCCGTGCGTCTCGACGGCAGCTACTATAGCCGCCTTCCCCGGCAGCTGAGTGGCGGCGAGAAACAGCGCGTGGGCATTGCCCGCGCCTTCGCCAGCCGCCCCGACCTGGTTCTCTGCGACGAGCCCGTCTCGGCACTAGACGTGTCGGTGCAGGCGGCAGTGCTCAACCTTCTGATGGAGATCCAGAACGAGTACGATACGACGATGATGTTCATTGCCCACGACCTCAGCGTGGTACGATTCTTCTCCGATTACGTGGCGGTGATGTACCTGGGACACCTCGTCGAGATCGGGCCGGCCGAGGAGATCTATGCGCCACCGTACCAGCCGTACACTGAGGCACTGCTGTCGGCCGTTCCGATCCCGGATCCCACGGCGGATCAGAAGCACATTCGATTGAGCGGCACCGTGCCCAGTGCGCTGAACCCACCCAGCGGATGCGTATTTCACACGCGCTGCCCACGCCGGGACCTGCTCCCCGACGGGGGTAAGATCTGTGAGCTAGAGACGCCTCCGTGGCAGTACAATTCCGAGGAGCACCGCATCTACTGCCACATCCCAATAGAGGAACTGCGCAAGATGGAGCCCGTCGTCACGTCGCGGTAGAGCTAAGGAGACCACAAGATGTTCGTAAGAGACTACATGACCCGACATCCCGTGATGGCAGAGCCATCTATGTCCATCGTCGAGGCGCAGGGCATTATGGCCGAGATGCAAGTTCGGCACCTACCGGTCGTCGAGACTGGAAAGAGACTGGTGGGGCTCGTCACGCGGCAGACCATGCGCATTCCACCGACGGAGCTAGCCAGCCTGAATGTTTGGGAGATCACGCGCTTTCTTTCCAATCTCAAGCTTGAGGACGTGATGGTGAAGCGCGCGAACGTGGTCACCACGCAGTCGGATGTTGCCCTTGAAGAGGCTGCTCAGATCATGATCGCTAACAAGGTTGGCTGTCTACCCGTGCTCGAAGACGATGTCGTAATCGGGATTATCACCGAGATCGACATGATGGCTCAATTGGCCGACCTGCTGGGCGGAAACGTACCTGGCGTAAGAGCTACCATACGGATGCCCAACAAAAAGGGAGAGTTAGCCAAGGTCACCGGCGCCATCTCATCGCAGGGCTGGGGCATATACGCCAGTGGGGGCGTCCGGACGCCCAAGGACCCCGATCATTGGGATTGCGTACTCAAGGTCCGGGACGTGCCCAAGGAAGACTTGTTAGCCGTGCTCAAGACCATTGAGGGACAGGAAGTGATCGACGTCCGCTGACCCAATCCTTCTTCTTCCACTTGTCCCGTATCTCGGGAAGAACCGCGCCAAGAGATCAGTGACGCGGGCACTGGGGCGGACTGGAGGCCTATGCGTACGCCTGAATGATCACTATTTCGCGCTGACCCGATCAATCGCTGGAGCAAAGCTACCGTGAAGATGCCTAAGCAGAAGAAAGACGTTCCTACGGACAGGCTTGAGCAATGACCAGGATCACCGATGTGCTAGCAGTGCCCGCCATGGGAGCTTGCCACTGCATCGATCTCGCGGCGCTGCAAGACAGCCGCATTCCCCTTGCCCAACGATACACAGCGGATCCCAAGACGCCCGGTCACCACCGTGTGCAGGAGACAGCCGAAGCCGTGTCGGTGGGACTGGTGCTGACGTCATCTGATCAACCCGGATCCAAACGCTCGACATCCCAGATTGTCTGGGGCGACTGCGTGACCGTAGCTCACAATGGAATAGCTGGAAGAGAACCCGTCTTCCGCACGGCCGATGGATTGAGCGCAATCCGGAGACAGGTGGGCCCCTGTCTCAAAGGGCAGGAAGTGGAGTCGTTTCACGACCTCGCCACCGAGATCGAGGCGCTCACCCATATGATCGAGGTGCCCGCGCCGCCCCGAGGCGATTTCGAGGATTCTAGAGATGTGCAGATCGACGAGTTCTCTCGCCGTGATCTCCTGACTGCACCGCTCCGTGCCTTCCGCGCCAGCACAGAGCCGAGCGACTCGGCCGCAACTGAAGAAACTGCGCCGACGGAGACCATCACCGTAGAACGTCCACTGCACCCGGCGATTCGCTACGGCGTCAGCCAGGCGTTGTTGAAAGCCGTGGCGCTCGCCAGGGGTCGGACGTTAGCCGAGGTCATCGCAGACGAATGGAACCTGCCCCAGCCGGGTCGTCCGATCCCGCTTCACGCACAAGTTGCTGCCTCCCACAGAAGCATAGATGAGATGATCATCCGCCAGGTAGACTCACTGGGATACGATCTAGCCCCAGGTCCTGCTGTACAGCCCGGCGGAGACGCCGAGGAACTCGTCCAGCTGGTAAGCTGGCTCCGTAAGCGAGTAGAAGAATTGGGCCCGGACGACTACCGTCCGACAATCCACTTGGATGTGCACGGTCTCTTAGGACGGGTCTATGAGAATAACCTGGGACGGATACTCGGCTATCTCTACCGGCTTGAGTCGCACGTCCAGCCGTATCAAGTGCGGCTGGAGAGTCCGGTCATCATGAGGTCTCGAGAGGCTCAGATCGAGACAATGAAGACGCTGCGCGAGTATGTTCAGTTCCGTAAGCTGGGAGTGCAGCTCGTTGCCGATGAGTGGGTGAACACCCTGGACGACGTCAACGCCTTCGTGGCAACGGAAGCCGTCGACATGATCCACATCAAGATGCCTCATCTGGGCAGTGTACACAACTCTATTGACGCAGTGCTGTCCTGCAAGGAAGGCGGGGTTGGAGCGCTCCTGGGCGGAAGCTGTACCGAGACCGACATATCGGCACGAGTAACCGCGCATGTGGCTCTGGCAATCATGCCCGCTGTGATTATGGCGAAGCCAGGCGCCGGTGTCGCCACAGCCACATCCATCCTCCAGAACGAGATGGACCGCACCCTGGTTGCCATTCAGCGCGCGCGGCCCCCTTACTGATACGAGAAGACGTCGACCGGGTCTGGCCCAGCCGACGTCTCTTGTTTCGCTGCAGAGTAGAACTGCCGTTATTCCTCTTCCTCCAGCGTCCTTTCCAGAATCTGGTCCACCAGTCCGTACTCGACGGCCTCTTTTGCGGTCATAAAACGGTCCCGCTCGAAATCCGAGGCGATCTGCTCCGCGGTCTGCCCCGTGTGCTTGGACAGGAGCTTATGCAGCAAATCCTCCACTCGCTTCAATTCCTTGTACTGAATCTCCACGTCCGGCGCATATCCCTGCGCGCTCCCGCCTGCCGGATGCATATGCACCGTCGCGTGAGGCAGAGCATACCGATGCCCCGCATCACCTGAAGCCAGAAGCACCGTACCCATACTTGCCGTCACGCCCACGGCGTACGTGTGCACCGGCGCCTGGACGTGCCGCATCGTATCGTAGATGGCAAGCCCGTGGTATATCACCCCCCCGGGACAGTTAATGTAGAGCGAGATCGGTCTCTCCGGATCCTCGCTCTGGAGATACAGTAGCTGAGCCACCACCAGGTTGGCAATCTGATCATTGATTGGTGTGCCGATGAAGATGATACGATCTCTCAACAACCGTGAATATATGTCGTAGGCGCGCTCACCGCGCCCGGTTGATTCGACGACCATTGGAACTAACGGCATCTTTTGCCCTCCTCGAAGGCTACGCTTCAGCCTCTTCCTTCTCTTCCGGTTCCTGCGGCGCTTCAGCCTCGCCAGTCTGGTCACCTGGGACCTCGTCATCCTCAGAAAACTCCCCTTTGGCGATGGTAACAAGCCGCTGTATTGCCTTGTTGGCCAACATACGATTCCGAATGTCGCGCTCTGCCTCAGGAGCCCTGAGCGCAGTCCGCACTTCCTCCGCTCGCTCCCCATATTGCTCGCTGGACTCGGCAATCTGGACGTCTAACTCCTCGTCGCTGACCTCGAGGTCTTCGCGCTCCACGATCTCACCTAGCACGAGCGAGCGCTTCAGAGAGTCGACCACGCCAGGCTTGAGCTCCTCACGGAGATCTTCCACCGTCTTGCCTTGGATCCGCAGGTAGTCCTTCAGCATCATATGCTCACGCCGTTCGACCTGCACCTCGTAGTTCTCGACAGCATCGTCCAGCGCTTCCTTGAGCATAACCGGTGGGTACAAAACCTCAGCTTGCTCGATGACCTCCTCCAACACCTGTTCCGCGTACGCGCTCTCGGCCTGCGCCCGCTGTCTCTCCTTCAGTCGCTCGCGAACCTCTCCCTCCAGCTCTTCGAAGCTATCGTAGTTTCCGACTGTCCGCGCGAGATCATCATCCAGTTCCGGAAGAATACGCTCGTACACGTTGTCCACGTCCACCGTGAATTCGGCCTCTTCACCCTGCAACTTCTCGACATCGAAGTCCTCCGGCAGTACGAGCGTGAAGCTTCTCTCTTCGCCCGGTCTGAGCCCGATCAGGGCCTCAACCAGGCCCGGGATAGGTCCATCGTCATCCGGCTCCAGCAATACACGAGCATCCTCCTCGTGCAGGAACACGCTTCCGTCGCTGGCTCGTCCCACCAAATGACCTTCGAGCAGATCGCCTTCATCTGCTGGCCGATCGAGAGGGTTGAGGACAGCGTTCTCCTCCCGGATCCCTTCGAGTGCCCGGTCCATCGCCTCTGCTGCAACCTCCGGTTCGGAGAACTCGCGGCGGTAGCCCCAGTAGTCCCCGAGATCGACCTCGGGGGTCAACGGGACAATGAACTCCAGCTTGAGAGGGTCAAACGTCACATCTTCAAGCGTCCCCGGGGCGTAAGGAACGATATCCTCTTCCTCAAGAGCTTCACGGTAGACATCTTCCGCTAGAACGTTGACCAGCTCCTGACGCACCACTTCCTGCCCCAGCCGTTGTACCACGACGTCGTAGGGCGCCTTCCCTTTACGGAAACCGGGGATCTCAACCTCTCTAGAGATATGCCGGGCAGTATCTCGTTGAGCCCGCCGTACACGTTCTTCGTCCACCTCGATAGTCAGAGCTACTTGACGCTCGCCGATCGGTTCGGTAGTGATCTTCAACTGACTGTGCCTCCTGTCAATGCGCAACCTAAGCCTTGCATACCAGTAGGCGCGTGTGCCACGCGCCTACTCACATCGTTGGGCTATGGGGAAGGCGGGATTCGAACCCGCACGGGTCCCCCCACGTGATCCTAAGTCACGCTCGTCTGCCTATTCCGACACTTCCCCGCTTGCCAAATCAAATTATAGTACTTAGTCGGATTTCACGCAAGGTTGACAAGTCACCGACGCGTTGGTATCATCCCTCGATTGATTGTACACCCCTGGCCGATCGCATTCACGAATACTCAGTAACGAAGGAGGTTGGCCCAATGCACCTTGATGATTCTGCAGCTATCCAGCGACTCGATTCAAACAGTATGTTGGAACGGATCCGTGAGCTACCGCATCAGTGCACAGCAGCTTGGGAGCAGTCCCAGACGCTTACGCTTCCGCCTGACTATAGATCCGTGGACGATGTGACCATCGTTGGAATGGGAGGGTCGGCCATCGGAGGCGCACTTCTCCAGGGACTCATAGCGGAAGGGTGTGAGATCCCGATCAGCGTGGTGCGTGACTACGCCCTACCGGCTTTTGTCCAGGGGCCCGATAGCCTGGTCATCGCCTCCAGCTACTCCGGCAATACGGAAGAGACCCTCTCCTCCTTCGAGCAAGCCCAGGCCAGGAATGCTCGTACACTGGCGATTACGACAGGTGGCAAGCTGGCCGAGTTGGCCCACGAAGCGGGCGCACCCGTGGTCCAGTTCGACTATGGGTCTCAACCCCGGGCTGCCATCGGCTACTCGCTCACTCTCCTCCTGGGCGTCAGCCATCAACTCGGATTCATTCGCAACTACGCCGCCGACGTGACCGAGTCAGCGCAGGTGATGGAGGCCTGGCAGCGGGAGATCGAGATCGACGTGCCCCGGGGGCGCAACCTGGCGAAGGAACTGGCGGGGCAGATCCATGGGAATCTACCCGTCATCTACGGTGCTGGGTTCTTGGCTGCCGTGGCTAATCGCTGGAAGACCCAGTTTAACGAGAACGCCAAACACTGGGCTTTCTTCGAGGTGCTACCAGAGCTGAATCATAACGCCGTTGTCGGTCTCGGCATCCCGGATGTCATTCGGGATGCCGGCATAGTACTTATGCTTCGCTCAGCCCGGGACCCACAGCGTATCCAGGAGCGATGGGATGTGACGCGCGAATTGCTGTCCCGGGAGGGCGTGACCGTCAAGGAAATCTATGGGCGTGGTGAAAGTCCCCTCAGCCAGATGCTTTCACTCATACACTTCGGAGACTTCGTCAGCTTCTACGTCGCTATGCTGAACGAAGTCGATCCCACTCCGGTCGAAGCCATCGCCTTCTTGAAGGAGCGTCTCGCCGAGCTCGGTACCGTCTTGCACTGAACAGCACCGCATAGCAGCATCCACACAGGAGACATCAATGTCACCCACGAAGAACACCGACGACAGACCCTTCGACCCATTGGTGTTTTGGGTCTCGGCCTCACTGACGATCCTATTCATATTGTGGTCCATCTTGCTGCCCGGGAACATGGAGCGGGTGGTCAATTCCATCTTCAAATGGACCACCCAGGGCTGGGGATGGCTTTACCTGTTCACAGCCTTCGCCCTCGTCGCCGCCTGCTTCGTCCTTATGTTGACCAAGTTCGGCGATATGAAACTCGGGCTGCCTCACGACAAACCGGAGTTCTCCAAAGTTTCCTGGTTCGCTATGCTCTTCGGTTCGGCGATTGCAGCGGGAATCGTCTTCTGGGGACCAGCTGAGCCCGCCTACCATTATCTCAGTCCGCCTCCCTTCTATGGTGGAGAGGCCAAGACCGCCGAAGCCGCAATGAACGCGATGACCTACTCTTTCTTCCACTGGGGACTTAGCGCCTGGGCCATCTACGCCATGCTCACCATCCCTCTGGCCCACGCGTGCTTCACAAAAGGCTTGCCGTTCCGATTCTCAAGCGCGTTCTACTACGTGTTTGGCGACCGTGTCCGCGGCATCGTGGGCAAGATCCTCGACATCTTCGCTGTCTTCGCCACGCTCGGCGGGCTGGCGACCACCACGGGCCTCGTCGCTCTTCAGCTGTCCACGGGTCTCCAGTACCAGTACGGATTTTCGCTCCCCAGCTACGCCTCGTATTTGATCATCGGTGTGCTGACCACCGTCTTCACCTTGGCAGTGTACTCCGGTCTTCAAAAAGGCATCAAGCTTATCGGTGACGTCAACATGTGGGTCTTCATCGCCGTGTTCCTCTTCGTCTTTGTCTTTGGCCCCACCCTCTTTCTTATCAACCTGACGACCAACTCCATCGGTCAGTACCTGGCCGACTTCCTGCCCATGAGCTTCTATACGGCACCTGGTGTAGAAGGAAACTGGCTCGGAGACTGGACCATCTTCTACTGGGCTTGGTGGATGAGCTGGGCCCCCTTCGTGGCTCTGTTCATCGCGCGCATCTCCAAGGGGCGCACCATCCGCCAGACCGTAGCCGCGACGCTTATCCTCCCGACCCTCGCCGACTTCCTTTGGTATGGCGTGATTGGAGGGGCGGGGATCCACTATGATGTCACACAGGAGCTGAGCGAGCACGGCCTTGAGAGCGCTGTTTTCGCCACGGCGCAGCATCTGCCATTGACGGGCGTGCTCGCCGTCGCCCTCCTCTTCCTCGTCGCCACCTTCTTTCTAACCAGCGCCAACTCGGCAGCCCTGGCCCTGTCGATGTTCGTCTCTGGCAAGGAGGACCCGGGAAGAAACCTGCGGGCCTTCTGGGGCATCGTCCTCGGCGCCGTAGCGGCCGTGTTGGCCGGGACGGGCAGCCTCAGAATCATCCAGACCGCCTCTATCGCGACGGCCTTCCCCCTAATGTTTCTCCTCCTCGTTCTCCTGTATGGAACGTTCAGGGGGCTCCAACAATACCGATCGGAACGTGGATCCGATTGACGGAATCCAGCCGATACACGTCGGTACTCAACCTTTGGCCTGGTCAGGGTGAAGCGCGAACGCCGTCTCCCCTCCTGACCAGGCCCTTTCGATCCGCTCGTCTCTGCCACATCTGTGCCTCCAGGTACGCCTCATAGAGCGTGACAGAAGGCTCACTTATTTCCATTTGCCCCTCTTCCCTCTCACGCACCGGCAGCCCGGGCGCATATGTTTACCAATTCCTTGACAAGTTATCGACATTCAGGTAGAATAGCGTAGATCTAAGAGGTACAATAGGAAGAGAGTATGATGACGAGAGAGACCTACCGAGATCCGATATTTAATCTCAAAGCCGTCGTGGAGGCCACCGGCGTCACCGCCGACGCTCTCCGCGCGTGGGAACGCCGCTACGGCTTACCGCAGCCGGCGCGGACCGAGGCCGATCATCGGATCTACTCCCGACGCGACATAGACATTGTCAAATGGTTGGTTGCTCGCCAAGAAGAGGGTCTGAGAATCGGGCGGGCCGTGGAGCTGTGGCGCAGTCTGGAGGAAGAAGGACAAGATCCTCTTCGGAGGATGCCACTTCCTTCTGAATCAGCAGCGATGCCGGCTGGGAACAAGACCGCAGACCTGCGTGACCAGTGGATATCGGCCTGTCTAGCGTTTGACGATCGACGTGCTGATCGGATCCTCACACAAAGCTTCGGCCTCTTTCCCCCGGAAGTAGTCGTCCTTGAAATCATTCAGGAGGGAATTGCAGAGATCGGTCGGATGTGGTATCGGGGTGAGGCGACGGTCCAGCAGGAGCATTTCGCATCACGCCTTGCTATGCGTCGTTTGGAGACTCTGATAATGAGCGCCCCTTCCGCCACGCGCCGAGGCCGCATCCTGATCGCCTGTCCCGCGGAGGAAGAGCATGTAATTGGTCCATCCGTTCTTGCGCTCCTTCTTCGCAGGGCGGGCTGGGATGTGGTCTATCTGGGTGCTGACGTCCCGCTCATGCAGATGGAGCGGACCGTCGACGACACAAATCCTGACCTCGTTATCCTCGCTGCGCAACAGCTCCACACCGCGGCCAATTTGCTCGAAATGGCGGAGCTCCTCCAGCGCGAGGGGGTCTCCACAGCGTTCGGTGGGGGCATCTTCAATCGTCTTCCCTCGCTCCGTAGCCGTGTACCTGGGCACTTCTTAGGCCAAACGTTGAATGAGGCAGTGGAGGAGACGGAGCGACTGATCGTAAGAACCACGGAGCCCCCCAGCGTTGAGCACTTACCTGATAGGTACAAAGAGGCCCTCTCACACTACAACGACCGTCGACTGAAGGTGGAAGCACAGGTCCTCCAATCGCTCGGCAAGACAGACTTCGATGCGCGGGTTCTGCATGAGGTCACCACGGGCTTCGCTGATGCTCTTCAGGCTGCCCTTAAGTTTGGCGATATGGACCTGCTGAACGATCACATCGACTGGGTGCAACGCCGGAATGGACGTAGACTTGTGTGGATCAAAGCCGTCCAAGATGTCATTGAGAGCTACCGCGAGGCAACGATGGACCAACTGGATGACCGTGGGGCTCTCGTCGTCGACTGGCTTAACGAAGAAGTGAGCGAAGAACAGTAAATGAACTGCCCTCAATAAAGCCTACACGAACCGTCTGCCGGAGCTGAACAATGGAAAAACGTCGGCTGAGCCTCATCATAGGATTCGTCTTCATCGAGTTGCTGGGTTATAGTCTTTTCCTTCCCCTGTTACCTTACTACGCTGGGAGCCTGGGCGCAAGCCCTTTTCTGATCGGCCTTCTGATCAGCTCAAACGCCGTAGCCCAGCTCCTCGCCGCCCCCGTCATCGGTCGCTTCTCGGATACCTGGGGACGGCGACCTATGTTGCTCTTCAGTATCACTGGCACCCTTATTAGCTTCGTTCTATTGGCCCTCGTGGATCCGCTGGGCCGCTGGCTGGCAGCCGTGGCCCCCCAATTGTTCACGGCAAGCAGCGCTGCGCTGGCCTGGCTCTTCGTCAGCCGTGTCCTTGACGGGCTGGCCGGCGGGAATGTTTCTCTGGCCCGAGCGTACATCACGGACATCACGGACGAGAGAAATCGCGCCAGAGGCCTCGGTCTGATCGGGGCAGCCTTCGGCACCGGCTTCATCATCGGCCCCGCCCTGGGAGGCACCCTGAGCAACTGGCCGTACGCCACCCGGATCTTTGAGGCTAGTGGTCTATCGCGATACGCGGTGCCTGCCTTCGCTGCCACAGTCCTTTCGGTTCTCAACCTCATCGGCGTGGCGCTCTGGTTGCCCGAGTCGCTGACCCCCGAGAAGCGTGCAAAGCTGGCAGATAGGAGCCGCTCGATCCTTCCCATAAGCACACTGCGCGAGTTGCTGCGGAAGCCGCGGGTCGGACCGCTCCTCCAGACGCGTTTCTTCTACAGCCTGGCATTCACCTTGTTCACGACCAACTTCGCCCTGTATACGCGACTCCGCTTTGGACTGACGGATCGGACGACCAGCTACATCCTCACCTACGTGGGTGTTCTCGTGGTTCTGGTCCAAGGCGTCATCGTCGGCTACCTCACCGATCGCTACCAGGAGAAGTCGATCATTCTTGTCGGGGTCGCGATTCTCACCGTAGCTCTCCTGGGCTGGGCGGTCGTACCAAACGTTGCGCTGATGCTGGTCGTCTTGACCTTTCTCCCGCTTTCGGGCGGGACACTCAATACAGTCACCAACAGTGCACTAACCAAGGCAGTCGCCGCTGAAGATGTCGGCGGGACCCTCGGCCTCTCCACATCCCTCGACAGTCTTACGCGCATCCTGGCGCCCGCCGTCGGCGGGCTCCTGATCGAAGAGCTCGGGACGTGGGCCGTTGGAGCTGGCGGCGCCCTGATCATGGCGTGGGTTGTCTTCTACGCCTGGCGCTGTCTGGTCGTTGGCGCTCCCACATGCTGGGACGATCGAGAGCAGGCAGTCTCGGAAGCAGCCTGAGAGAAGGAGACGAATATGAGCCGGCTGCGAGCGGAGAAGCTCCACGTGAAGCTGGGACCATCCGTCAGCGATGGGGGACCAATAACCCCCCGTTTCTACACCCTCACGCACTCCGACTTCACCGGCGACCTCTTCCTGACCATCGATGCCGCGTACGACGAGGAGCAGATCTCCAGTCTCTATACGCGTCTGATGCGCGACGAGGTACTGGCTGAGTGGCGTACGGACGGGGGGCTGCCCGCGCTCCACGTCCATTGTCACGTCAGCGACGGCCTTACCCTGGGACCTGCAAGGCTGCGGCTCGCCATTTTCAAGCGGGAGCTGCCCCTTGTGCTGGAGGCCCTCCGCTTTGGAGATCGTCACTTCTTCGCCGCGCACCCAGGGCTGGACGAGGCGACCATCTTAGTTCATTTCCACGCCAAGGAGCCTCGCCACGACCGAGTGGAAACTTGGGGCGTTCCAGCGGATTATCGTATTCCGGTGCGAGATTCAGATCTCCCGCATTTGGACGGCAACGGCACCGCTGAAACGGGAGTCTGACGTGGGCAAGATCCGGCGCTGGTGGTGGGCACTACTTCTGGTCCCGGTGCTACTCGCCGGCGGATTCGCCATCTGGGCCGAATCGACGCCCAGCCCGATGCCCGAGGCCCGGGTCGCCCTCGAGGCATCTGTCGACACGGACGGTGTGTTGGTAACAACGCAGGATAGGCTGATCTTCCGACCGGTGGAGCAGTACCTCTCCACCGGTCTTGTCTTCTACCCCGGCGGTCGCGTCGACCCCAGATCCTATGCGCCAGCTGCCCGGGATATCGCCGCTGAAGGCTATCTTGTCGTGATCGTGCCCATGCCGCTCAATCTCGCGTTCTTCGCCCCGGATCGCGCGTCGACCGTGGTCGCCTCCTTTCCTGAGCTCGAACACTGGGTCATCGGCGGACACTCGCTGGGCGGCGCGATGGCAGCGCGCTTCGCTTACCAGAATCCATCATACGTCGAGGGACTGCTTCTCTGGGCCTCTTATCCGGCCCAAGGCAACGATCTATCTGACCGAGACATCCTGGTCACGAGCATATATGGCACGAGAGACGGGCTCGCGACCCCGGAGGAAATCACTGCGTCCCGCCCCTTAGTCCCCCCCAACACGGAGTGGGTCGAGATCGCCGGTGGTAATCACGCGCAGTTCGGTTGGTACGGACCCCAGAGCGGAGATAACCCCGCCACCATCAGCCGCGAGGCCCAGCAGCGTGAGGCAGTCGCCGCCAGTGTAGCCCTCCTGGAACGCGTGGAGCAGCGACGCCGGGAGTGAAAGGATGTAGTTTTCCGGAGAGGCCGAGGTTCGCCCCCCCCTTGAAGCACACATCTCAGAAACTAGAATATGGTTTGACCAGAAGAGCTGAGTCCACGATGATGAGAAAACTACCACAGTTTGCCTTGATAACCGCAGGTCTACTCTTGGCCGTTCTCTTGATTGGGCCGTTTCTGGTGCCGATCCCGCCGCTTGAGCACGCGCTACCTCCGGAGGAGCTGGCCGATCCCGACAGCCGTTTCACCGGGGTCGGCGGCCTGCAGGTCCACTACAAGGCCACCGGCGAAGGGAGACCGGCGTTCATTCTGCTCCATGGGTTCGGTGCCAGCGTCTTCTCGTGGCGAGAGGTTATCGACCCTCTGGGCGCCATGGGCACCGTCGTCGCCTTCGATCGCCCCGCCTTCGGCCTCACGGAGCGGCCGCTAACCTGGGAGGAAGGGAGCAACCCATACGCGCCACAGGCGCAGGTAGCGCTTGTCGTGGGGCTTATGGACACATTGGGCATTCAAGAAGCTGTCCTCGTGGGTAACTCAGCCGGGGGCACCGTCGCCGTCCAGACCGCCCTCGCCTATCCCGAACGTGTCCGAGCCCTTGTTCTGGTCGATGCCGCTATCTATGAGGGTGGAGGCGCACCTAGTTGGATTCGGCCTCTGCTTAACACCCCGCAGATGGACCGTCTCGGACCCCTTCTGGCTCGCCAGATCTCCCGACAGGGAGACGCTTTCCTGGAGAGCGCCTGGCACGATCCAAGCAAGATCACGCCTCAAATTCGAGAAGGGTATCGACAGCCACTTCGCGCCCAACACTGGGATCGCGCTCTCTGGGAGCTGACCAAGGCCTCTCGCCGTCGAGATCTGGCCGACCAGATCGGAGACCTCGCGGTGCCTTCGCTCGTCATCAGCGGTGATGACGACCGCATCGTGCCCGTCGAGTCCAGCATTCGCCTCGCCGAGCAGCTTCCCAATGCCGAGCTGGTGATCATCCCAAGCTGCGGTCACCTGCCCCAGGAGGAGTGCCCCCAGCCGTTTCTGGAAGCAGTGACAAGATTTGTGGAGGACTTGCCCCGGTGACCGTCAAGGAATCTCCGATCGTCGGCGAGTTCATGCGTTTGAAGCACCTCTCCAAGAGTTTCCAGGAAGGAACACGCGTACCGTGCTGCGCGACGTCAGTGTCGCATTCACTCAAGGGGAATCCGTGGCTATCGTGGGCGAGAGCGGCAGCGGCAAGAGCACGCTCCTCAACCTCATCAACCGGATCGACCAGGCCGACGGCGGAGCCGTCTGGATCGACGGTCAGGAGCTCACTGCCCTCGATGAGCGACATCTTACACTGGGCAAGAGACGGCACTTGCCCCCGGCATCAGAAAGCATAAGACGGGCTTGACACAAACACGCTGGTCAGCGAGAATTGAATGCAATAGCGTACGCTGTCCGGAAGACAGGCAACCACTTCGTCTGATTGGACGAGAGAACGGTAAGGAAGGAGATCACCGATGGATGAGAAGAAGCTAGGAAATGAGGCAGTCGAGGAGATGATATCTCAGGTACCTGACTGGGAACTCATTGAAGAGGACGGCATTAAGAAGCTCAGACGCACCTACGACTTCAGTAATTTTGCCCAGGCCCTCGACTTCACCAACCGGGTTGGCGAGATCGCCGAGATGGAGGGGCACCATCCCATCATCACGCTCACCTGGGGCCGCGTCACCGTGACGTGGTACACGCACAACATCAAGGGGCTGCAGGAAAATGACTTCACGATGGCTACCAAGACCGACGAGTTATACTAGTCCATCTGATCCCGCATCGGCGCTTACTTAGCGGAGGGTGTTATGTCAATCAGGATCGTTACCGACACAACCTGTGACCTGCCCGACCACATCCTGGCAGATCTCGGAATCACCGTCGTGCCTCTCTATATCAACGTCGGTCAGCAGAGCTACCTGGACGGCATTGATATGTCACGCGAAGAGTTCTATGAGCGGCTTCCGTCCTTCGAACACCATCCGCAGACAGCCTCTCCCGGGCCGGAGATGTTCCGCGAAGTGTACGAAGGGCTGGCCGACCAGGGGGCCCAGAGAGTCTTGTCTATCCATATCTCTGCAAGCCTTAGCGGGACGCCAAACACGGCGCAACTTGCCGCCGAGGCGACCGAAGCTGTGCCCGTTACCGTCTTCGATGCCGGCCAGCTGAGCGTCGGGACTGGATTTCTGGTGCAGACAGCGGCTAGGGCAGCCGCCGCTGGTCGCTCCATCAGTGAGATCATCCAAACGCTGAAGGAAAAGGGCCAGCGAACTCATCTCTTCGCGGCCCTTGACACCCTGGAGTTCCTTCAGCGTAGTGGCAGGATGAGCTGGGCGGTCTCCAAGATCGGCGGCTTGCTC
>Ga0207797_1000327_pt1 | contig 36561 bp, 35 predicted proteins | sample PRCRCaboRojoPR_6_FD_187275 | JGI IMG/M metagenome (GOLD analysis project Ga0207797, IMG submission 187275) | Marine sediment microbial community from Cabo Rojo, Puerto Rico - PR CR 10% Liquid 1 (SPAdes) | ecosystem: Environmental > Aquatic > Marine > Coastal > Sediment | place: Cabo Rojo, Puerto... | reverse complement strand
TGTGACCGATACGTTGTCTGATTCTTTGATGGGTTCGATGTCGTAGTCTTGTTCGAGTTGCGTTGCCATGTGTGCTTGTTACCTCGATACCAGCCCCGGCCCGGCGAGAAGACAGTCGCTCCGTGAGCTGCAGCAATCCTGGATAAGGATAACGCCGTTCATTGATTGGTGTACGATGCTGCCGAACCGCCGGACGCAGTTTCGGTAGCCCGTATTACAGTTCCGGCCACTTTAATAGTTTCGTTCGGTTGAATTCGGAAATCGCGTGAGGGCTACGGGTTTGAAGTGTCGTTCGTGAACACCTCACAGGGAAATCCGGGGGCTCAAATCAACTCGGCAACACAGCCCTGAGCATGAAGGAACGCGTCGTGGCGCAGGGTCACGAACACGTCGGTGGGACGCACACCAGCACCTTCGAGGTCACGACGGACGACTGGCTCACGCCCGCCGGCGACTGTATCCTTGCCATCGAGGCAAACCGGGCCCCGGCTGATTTCGCGCCGGCCTTCGTCCGGGCCTGCCAGGCGGTGGATGCGACTATCACTGCGACGATCGCCGTCGATGGGTACGAGGCGGTCGTCACCGGTCACGGCCATCCGGAGCTGACCTTCGACAGTCACCGATCCGCCGTCGGTCGAACCAGCGATTACGTGGACGATCGAACGATCATGGTCGGAGCGGATGCCGCGGCGGCCGATCTGGATCGCGATCTAGTTACTGCGCTCGCGACCGGTGCCGAGCTCGAACTGGTGCTCGCCGTCGAGTAACACCCGGCTATTCGATCAGGGGTAGGGCGATCCCGAATACGAACGGAACGAACAGCATCAGCACGGTTCCGACCACCTCGAGATCGAAGAACAGCGCGTTTTCCCAGGCCGGGAGCTCTCCCAGGAGGGCGTGACCCAGGAGTTCACCACCGCCCCCGATAACCAGGAGCCCGAGGCCCAGGAGGAAACCATATTTCGTCACCATGGCATAATCCACCGAGCGAGTTCGATTCATGGCAAGCGTTCAGCCCCTCTCATCAATAAACATGTCTGCTGGCCCGTGCCGGGGAACGTAACACCTAATTTCACCAATCGCCGAATCGTTGCCGTGAAAGACCTCGCCATCGACCATTTCGCGGAACTACTCGATCTCGCAGCGTACGGCCTGGCGAGCCTGCTCGTCTCCGGACTCGGCATCGGGATCGAACGCGATGCGGTTTTAAACCTGCTGGCGGGTGCGCCGATGCTCGGCCTCTGGGAGCTCTTCATGGGCGCCATCGCGATCTACGTGGGGGTGTACCTCCTCGCCTTCGGCGAGGTCCGCCCCCGGCTTGCGGCCATCAGGTGACCGCCGATAGCGGATCGCGAACGCTTTTACCCGATCACTCGGAACCCCCTCACATCGTGAGTGAGCAGTCCGAACCGGCTGAGAACATCAGTGGTGGCCCCGACGGTGGCGGCGCTCCCGCCCGCTTCACTGCCGGCGGGTCCGACTCTCGGGCCGAGGCCGTCGTCGACCGGCTCGGCGAGCTCTACTGGCAGAAGACATACGGTGGACAGGAGGCGTTCACCTGTCTCGTCCGCACGGTCCTGAGTCAGAATACCAGCGACAAGGCCAGTCAGCCCGCCCATGACGCCTTGCTGAACCGGTATGGCGGGGATGACCTCGCCGTCGCCCTGGCCGCGGCCGACGTCGACGAGATCGCGTCGACGATCCAACCCGCCGGCCTGTACAACCAGAAAGCCGGCGTGCTCACCCAACTCGCTACACGTATCGTGGACGAGTACGGGGGCAGCGATGGGTTTGATTCCTACATCACGGACGCGCCAGCCGACCAGGTCCGGGAAACACTCCTGAGGTTCGACGGCGTCGGGCCGAAAACCGCCGACTGCGTGCTCCTGTTCTCGAGCGGCCGGCCGGGGGTCTTTCCGGTCGACACCCACGTTCACCGGATTTATCGACGTCTGGGGATCGCCCCACCCGATGCGGATCACGAGGCCGTTCGGGAAGTGCTCGAACGCGAGGTCCCGGCGGAGAAATGTGGCTTCGGGCACACCGCCTCCATCCAGTTCGGCCGTGAGTACTGCACCGCGCGGAAGCCCGCGTGTCTCGACGGCCCGGAGGCGTGTCCGTTGTACGACCTCTGTGAACGGGTCGGTATCGACGAGGTCAGCAGCGAGGTCGTCGATCCGGCGGATACCGAGTGATCAGCCGGAGAGATCGACCGGACAGCCTCGGATCATCCCACCCCGCATCCCGTCGGCGATCCAGAAGATCGAGAGCACCAGCGCCAGGGCTGCGAGCCCGGTCAACTCCAGGCCTTCGAACGGGAGAAGGGTGAGGGCCCCGGCTGCCCCGACGAGCGAGAGCAGGCCGACGAGGAGCGCCGGCCCACAGGCCGCACAGCCGGCTCCAATCGTCCCGAGGAGGGCCCCGACGGCACTCCCACCCCCGGATTCCAGCGACAGCCCGTGTTCGCGGACGTGGTAGGCCACCATCGCCAGGTCGACGCCGAGGAGTACCGCAACCAGCAGGAGGGCGAGCCCGGAGACGACGCTGAAGGAGGTCCCGAGAAACGGGTAGAGGCCGAGGAGGACCGTCACTCGGTTCGACAGCGGGAGCGACCCGCCGACGATCACGTCGCTGACTAACGTCAGGTTCTGGGTCAGGACGAACACCGAGAGCCCGACGATCCCGGCGATCAGTGCGAATGCAGCATAGCCTGGAATCCCGAGGACGAGACGGACGGTGCGACCCATGAGCCGCCAGTCCGATCGGCGTGTCGGCAGGCGGACGCTCATATACCCAGTGCGTTCTTGATCACACTGTAACTGACGCTCCCGGCGGCTTTGGTCCGGTATCGGCCGTTCTTGAAGAGATAAACAGAGGGCGTGGTCCGACCGGCCCCGGCCTGTTCGCCGGCATCGAGGTCGAGCTGGACCTGTTCGTCGTAGGCCTTGGCCTCGGCGTCGGCGACGACCGCGTCGGCATCAATCTCGGTGTTGTCGGCGATGAACGCCCGTGTCTTATCGAGCACGTTGTCATCCCCGAACGAGGACTGGTTCTCGAAGTAGTGTGCGGCCAGCGCCCAGAACGCTTCGGCGTCCCGGGCATAGGTCGCTTCTAGCGCCTGGGTCGCCGGTTTTCCCCAAGGGTAGATCACCGGGTACCCCCGGAAGACGAAGGCGCCACGGCCGGTCTCGACCAGCTCCGAGTTGATCTTCGGCACCGTGTTTCGCTCGAACGCCGCACACCGGGGGCACGAGGGGTCCTCGAAGGCGATGATGGTTGCCTCGGCCTCGAACGGATCGGGGCCGAGGGTCGGCTGGGCCTCGAGATCGGCGCCCGCCGCGTGATTTTCCAGGCGCTCACCGGACGGCGTGGGCGAGGCGGTCTCGTCTATCATCTCCGTGGCTGTGGGGGTGGCGCCACCGTTACCCCCGAGACAACCGGCGACGGAGACCGCGGCACCGGTCGCCAGAAAGGTCCGTCGGTTCATACACCCCTTGACGGTCAGGACCGTATTATCAGTTCTTCAAGGAGTCTGCAAACTCTTTCCCAATTTCGACTAGAGGAAACGGAACGTCTCGAGGTTCTTCGGGGCAAAGGTCCGCATGTTGAACTTGTGGTAGAGGGCCGATGAGAGGTCCTGGACCGAACGTTCGTCGCCGTGGACGCACAGCACTTTCTCCGGGCGGGGGTTCATCGTCTTCACGAAGTCGACCAGTCCCTGGCGGTCGGCGTGGCCGGAGAAGCCGTCGACGGTTTCGACATCCAGCTTGAGGGAGAGGGACTTCGTTCGACCGTTGTCGTTGATCGGGATCTCGTCCCAGCCGCTCTGAATGCGCCGGCCGAGCGTTCCCTGGGCCTGGTAGCCGACGAAGACCATGGTCGAATCCGGGTCACTCCCGAGGTGATTCAGCCACGACATGATCGGCCCGCCGGTCACCATCCCGCTGGTTGAGAGAATGATCGCGGGCTCGCCGTCGCGGACGTCCATCCGCTCGTCCTCGCCACCGTCGATGTGGTTGAACTGCTCGGCGAGGAACGGGTTGGCGTCCTCGTGGAAGATGCGGTCCCGGAGGTCATCCCTGAGGTATTCGGGGTAGGTGGTATGGATGGCCGTCGCCTCCCAGATCATACCGTCGAGGTGGACCGGCATCTCCGGGATGTCGCCGTTCCGCATTGCTTGCTCGAGAACGAGCATGATCTCCTGCGACCGGCCGACGGCGAAGGCTGGGATCAGGACCTTGCCCCCTTTGTCGTAAGTGCGCCTGATGACGTCGGTGAGCTTGGCCTCGGAGTCCTCTTGGTCAGTCTGATAGTCGTTCCGGCCACCGTAGGTCGACTCGAGGACGAGCGTCTCGACGCGGGGGAAGTCGTTGATCGCCCCGTTGAACAGCCGGGTATCGGTATAGTGAATGTCGCCGGAGAACGCCACGTTGTAGAGCCCTTCCCCGATGTGGAAGTGGGCGATCGCGCTGCCGAGGATGTGCCCGGCGTTATGGAGAGTCAGCTTGACGTCGGGCGCGATGTCCGTGACGTCGCCGTATTCCAGGGTGATTGTATGTTTGATCGCCTCCCGGACCATCTCCGACTCATACGGGGGCGTCCGCCCCTCCTTGGCGGCCACGTCGAGGTAGTCGAGCGTGAGGAGCCCCATGAGATCACGGGTGGGTTCGGTCGAGTAGATCGGGCCGTCGTAGCCGTATTTGAACAGGAGCGGAATGAGGGCGCTGTGGTCGAGGTGAGCGTGCGTCAGAACGACGGCGTCGAGCGAGTTCGCCCCCGACCCGAGCGCCTCGGGCACCTGGAGGTAGGGGACCTCGTCTTCGGCTCCCGGTTTGTCGCCGCAGTCGATGAGGATCCGTGTTTCTGGCGTCGAGAGGATGAACGACGCGCGGCCGACCTCACGGCAGCAGCCGAGGGTCGTGATGCGGACCCATTCCTCCTTCGAGAGCTCCTTCCGGTGGATCTGTCGGCCGACCCGTTCGAGGATGTCGCGGCGGTCCTCGCGTTCCTGTTTGAGGAAGTTGCGGACGTTACTGACCGTCGCGGATTCGATGGGAGGCGTCCGGACGACTTCGGGCGTCCAGCCGACCTCCCGGGTGATTTCCCGGAGGGTGGACCCGTGGCGACCGATGACCATCCCGGGCTTCTGGGCCTCGATGACGACCTCGCCGGTGTCCTCGTGAAAATCGAGATCGGTGACGCCGGCATCCTCCGGAATGACCGACATGATCGCTTCCCGGGCGTCGGTCGGTCGCGAGAGGACGTCCGGGTCCGGTCGGACCGTGATCCGCTTGCGAAGCTTGCTGGCGAGTGTCCGGATGAGGTCGCCTTTCTCGGCGAACTTCTTCGGATCCCGTGTATAGACCACGAGCTCCGGCCCTTCGTATTTGACGTCGGTGACTGAGATATCGCGAGGGAGTTCACTGACGATCTGCTCTTGAATGTCTTCGAGTTGTTGTTGTACAGCACTCATATTCTACTGGAGGGTCGAAAGCTGTCCCGCTGGTTCGTCGGTCCCGGCTGGATCGGTTGACACCGACGGGGCGAACCGTGGACGTGATCACGACAGCACATAGCTACAACGGCTGTTCTGGTCAATGGACGCAGGGTGGAGTGGACCGCCCACTCGCTGCGGGACAGGTCTCTAAAACCCGCTTAGGAGTCCGTAGCGGCCCGGAATTATAAAAGCCTTCGCAAGACCGTTAACCCCGCTCTCCCGTGTAGTTCGCATGCAACTCACCCCGCAGCGCGTTTCGGCTGAACACGAGTGGGTCCGGGGACGGGCCGAGCACACGGTCGGGTTGATCAACCGGGTTCGAGGCGACCTCGGCGAGGTTTTCGGGGCCGACGTCGACCACGTGTCAGCGGCAGACTACTTGGACGAGGTCGACGCCGTCTTCGATAGCGGTGACCTCGCTGTGAACGTCGCCGCCATCGTCGCCATTCTCCGCGAGCTCGATGTCGATGGCGACTACCCAGGGTTCGTCGTCGATGAATATCTGGGGCGGCGCCTGGCCGGGATCATCGCCGCCGGCGAACCGCTGACGCTGCTAGCCGAGGCGACGTTTCACTATGCGGACCTCCTGAGCCACGGGTCGCCGGACGAAGCCGCCGGAGTGGACGACCTGGACGCGGCATTGGCGGCTGGCTTTCAGACCCGCCTCCCGGGCTGGCGCTGGCGCCAGGGACCGAACCCGTTCGACGGGAGCGAACGGGAGGGGGCGCTATAGGGGCCCCGCTGTCCAGGAAAGGCTATGGAACGACTCGCGATCGACCAGGTCGACCACGTTCCCCACCCGATGGGCGTCAATACCGTCAGGCGGCCGCTCTCCGCCCCGCTCGGCGCCGAGGAGATGGCGATCGTCTACTACGAGCTCGAGCCGGGCGACCAGTTCGGAGGCGGCACCCACACCCATGAGGATCAGGAGGAGGTGTTTATCGTCCTCGAGGGGACCGTCACCTTCGAGGTGGGCGAACGGCGGGAGGAGTCGGTGACGGTCTCGGCCGGCGAGGCCATCCGGTTCGCCCCCGGCGACTTCCAGATTGGCAAGAACGAGTCTGATTCGAGGGTCACAGCGATCGCGATCGGCGCGCCGGGCGCGCGCCACAACTGGGACGGGATTCGGACGCCGGTGCCGTGCCCGTCCTGTGACGACTGGACCATCCACGGCATGCATCCGCCCGACGATGGGATGGTCGTGTACTGCCTCGACTGCGGGACGAAGACGCGAGTGGCCTAACCGCGCAACGCCGGGTTTAATACTGGCCTTCCAGTTCCCTCGGGCATGAGCGGGGAGCAGGAGCTCGGGATCACCGAGTCGAAGGAGCACGCCCCCGGGGAGTGGTACGCCGAGGTCGTCCAGAAGGCCGAGCTCGCCGACTACGCGCCGATGGGCGGGTTCATCGTGTGCCGACCGCGTGGGTATGCGCTCTGGGAGGCCCTCCAGGACCATCTCGACGGCTGGTTCAAGGAGACGGGCGTCCAGAACGCCTACTTCCCGATGTTCATTCCCGAGAGCTATCTCGAGCGAGAAAAGGACGTCGTCGAGGGGTTCGACCCAGAGGTGGCGTGGGTCACGCGCGGCGGCTACACCGAGCTCGAGGAGCCCCTCGCGGTCCGTCCGACCTCCGAGAGCATCATCACCCCGTTCCTGGCCAAGTGGACCCGGAGCCATCGCGACCTCCCTCTCCGCATCAACCAGTGGTGCTCGGTCGTCCGGTGGGAGGCGACGGAGACCCGGCCGTTCTTCCGGACCAAGGAGTTCCTCTGGCAGGAGGGGCACACCGCCCATGCCACGAGGGAGAGCGCCTGGGACGAGACCATGCTCCGGCTGGACCAGTACGAACGCGTCTACGAGGAGGTCTTCGCGATCCCCGTCCTGAAGGGCCGCAAACCCGAGCATGACAAATTCCCGGGGGCGAACGTCACGACGACGATCGAGGCGCTCATGCCCGACGGCAAGTCGGTCCAGAGCTGCACCTCCCACTACCTCGGGACCTCGTTCGCCGAGGCCTACGACGTGACCTATGCCGACGAGGACGAGGAAGACCGGCTCGCCCATACCACCTCGTGGGGCATCTCCTGGCGCGCCCTCGGCGCGCTGATCATGACCCACTCCGACGATCAGGGCCTGGTCCTGCCGCCCCCGATGGCCCCCGAACAGGTCGTCATCGTGCCGATCTGGCAGGAGGATACCCGGAGGGCGGTGCTCGACTACGCGAGCGATGTAGCCGACGCCCTCGACGGGTTCCGTGTGAATCTCGACGATCGCGAGGAACGGAATCCTGGCTTCAAGTTCAACGAGTGGGAGCTCAAGGGGGTGCCCCTCCGGATCGAGATCGGGCCGAACGAAGTCGAAGAAGGGTCGGTGACGCTCGTCCACCGACCGGACGGCGAGCAGGAGACGGTCGCTCGGGACGGGCTCGTCGAGACGGTCCAAACGCATCTCGATGCGATCTACGATAAGCTCTATTCCGCGGCCCAGGAGAACCTCGAATCCAACATCCGCGAGGCCGATACCGTCGAGGATATCCTCGGGACGATCGGGCGATACGGCGGCTACGTCAAGACGGCGTGGTGCGGCGACGAGGCCTGCGAGACCGTCATCAAGGACGAGATCGCGGCCGACATCGTGATGGTACCCCTCGACGAGGACACGGAGCCGATTGCGGAGGAGTGCAGCATCTGCGGTGAACCGGCGGTCGAGACGGCCTACTTCGCGCGGAACTATTAGCCCAACCGACCGTTCCGAATCCGGCGACCGCAACCACCGACTCGGTTGACGATTCCCATATGTTGATAATTTTGTCTCATTTAGAAGTGCTACTCCCTCACATGGACACGTATGTCCGCTACAGCGAGGTCCATGGACGCCGTGGAAATCGCGGATTTTCTCAAAAGCCGTGAGACGGGTGTACTGGGTTTGGCGAAGGAGGACGATGCCTATGCCATTCCACTGTCCTATACCTACGAGGAAGGGGCCACATCGATCTATTTCCGGCTCGGTTACGGCCCCGGGAGCCAGAAGCGTGAATTCGTCGATGCGAGCAACATCGTCACGTTCGTCGTTTATACGAAAACGCCGGCGGCCTGGAAGAGCGTCATGGCCCAGGGCAGGCTTTCCGAGCTATCTACGTCCAGCCTTGATTCGTCCATCGTCGAATCTGTTAAATCGTTAGACATTCCCTTCTATCAGGTCCATGATCGGCCAGTCGCTGACCTCGAAATCAGTATCGTCGAGCTTTCGATAAGCCACCTCCACGGGATTGTCGGGGGCTAGCTCACCGCCCAACCAGTCCGGTATTGACCTCCAACCCCGCCCACCGGCGATACCTGTGGGTCTCGGGAGCACGGCACATGTTCGGAACCGTCGATTGGGAGTCAGGCCCGGTCCGAGGCGACAGACCGACCTGCGGCCGGTCTTGAATAATAGTTATAATAATAGTCTGCATCACACCTTATATTTCCTTATTTGGCATTACCATACACTAATACTTACAGGAGCAAGCCTATAAACACCGAATTCCGTCGGTCTAGGTATGCATTCGCACACCTCCGCGAGCGATGGGCTCGCGGACCCTGCCGACGCCCGGGCCAACTGTGGCGTCGGCGTCGTTATGGATTTCGATGGCGACGCCGGCCACGATGTCGTGGCCGACGGGCTCGACCTGCTCACGAACCTCGAACACCGCGGCACGACCGGCGCCGAGGAGAACACCGGCGACGGGGCCGGGATTACGCTCCAGATGCCCCACGCGTTTTTCGATGCGGTCCTCCCGATCGATCTCCCGGAAACCTACGCCGTCGGCTCGATCTTCTTTCCGCCAGATGACGACGCCCGCAACCAGTTGAAATCGCGGTTCGAGTCGGTCCTGGCCGACCACGACCTCGGTGTAGTACACTGGCGAGCCGTCCCCACGAACAACGACTCACTGGGTCAAACGGCCCTCGACTCCGAACCGCACATCGAGCAGGCGTTCGTCGTCCCCGAGGGGGACGCGGACACCGCCGACTTCGACCGCGCCCTCTACATCGCGCGTCGAGCGGTCGAGAACGCCGTCGATCGAGAACAACTACCCGGCGCCGACCGCTTCTACATCTGCTCGCTCGATCGCCAGCTACTGATCTACAAGGGCCTCCTTAAATCGACGCAGCTTCGCGAATACTACCCGGACCTCACCGACGACCGGATCCGCTCGACGTTCGTCTTGGTCCACGCCCGGTTTTCGACCAATACGCTCGGCGCGTGGGAGTTGGCCCACCCCTACCGCCGAATCATCCACAACGGCGAGATCAATACTATCCGGGGCAACATCAACTGGATGCGAGCGCGGCAGACCGACATCGCCGACCCCGATTTCGGCGACGACATCGAGACGATCAAACCCATCATCGCCGACGAGACGCAGTCCGATACTGCCTCCGTCGACAACGCCCTCGAACTCCTCCTGCAGACCGGTCGCGATCTCCCCCACGCGCTACGGATGCTCATCCCCGAGGCCTGGCGGGCCGAGGAGAACCGCCTTCCGCCGGACCGTGAAGCCTGGTACGACTATCATGCCTCACTCGTCGAGCCGTGGGACGGCCCGGCGCTCGTGATCGGGACCGACGGCGAGCGCATCGCTGGCGTCCTCGATCGGAACGGCCTACGGCCCTGCCGCTACGAGGTCACCGGTAATGGGCGCCTGGTGATGGCGAGCGAGGCCGGCGCACTCTCGACCCCCGACGAGCAGGTCCTCGAGCGCGGCCGCCTCAAGCCCGGACAGCTCTTCGTCGCCGAACCCGGACGGGGGATCGTCCCCGAGGACGAGGTCTTCGGGGAGCTCACGGACGATCGATACGCCGAGTGGCTCGACCGAGAACAGGTTCCCCTGGACGACGTCGTCGACGACCCCGACTCACTGCCCCTGAAACCGGTCGAGACGCTCCGGGCCCATCAGGCCACCTTCGGCTACACCCACGACGAACTCGACAATCTCGTGGAACCGATGGCTACCGGGGGCAAGGACCCCGTCGGCTCGATGGGCGACGACACACCGCCAGCGGTCCTGTCCGAGTTCAATCGCCCGCTGGCCTCCTACTTCAAGCAGCTTTTCGCCCAGGTCTCCAATCCGCCGGTCGATAACATCCGGGAGGAACTCGTCTTCAGCCTCGAAACGCGGCTGGGCTTCCAACGGAACTTGCTCGACGAGACACCGGCACACGCCCGGCAGCTCGTCCTGGCGTCGCCGATCCTCAAGGACGACGAACTGTCGGCTATCGTCGAGGTGGATACGAATGGCATCACCGCCGAGACGGTCGACATCACCTACGACCCCGAGGAGACGGATCTCGAGGCGGCCGTCGAAGCCGTCCGCTCGGCGGCCGATGACGTGGCCCGAGCCGGCCATGATGTCGTGGTCCTCTCGGACCGCTCGACGGGGCCGGATCGGGTCCCAATCCCGAGCCTGCTCGCGACGGGCGCGGTCCATCACCACCTCGTCCGGAACGGCCTTCGGAACCACGTCGGCCTCGTCCTCGAATCCGGCGACCCACGGACGGTCCATCAGGTCGCCACGCTCGTCGGCTACGGTGCGGATGCGATCAACCCCTATCTCGCCTACCAGACCATCGACGACCTCGTCTCCGGCCCGGAGGGCGCCGACCCCGAGGCGGCCATCGATGCCTACATCGGCGCGCTTGAGGACGGCCTCCTCAAGACGATGTCCAAGATGGGGATCTCGACGGTCGAGAGCTACCAGGGGGCGCAGATCTTCGAGGCGGTCGGCCTCGACTCAGACTTCGTCAAGGATTACTTCGAGGGAACGGAGAATCGGACCGAGGGGATCGGCACGGCCGAAGTGGAGGATGACCTCCTCGAACGTCACGCCATCGGCTTCGACGACGATCCCGACCTCGAACGCCAAGGCGAGTTCGAGTTCCGGTCGAACGGGATCTTCCACCAGTGGAACCCCCAGACCGTCGGCGCCCTCCAGAAGGCCGTCCGCTCGGGTGACTACGACCAATACCTCGAGTTCGCCGAGCTGATCAACGACCAGCAGGAGCAGCTCCAGACCCTCCGCGGCCTCCTCGAGTTCGACTCCGATCGAGACCCGGTCCCCCTCGACGAGGTGGAGCCCGTCACCGAAATCGTCACGCGGTTCTCGACGGCGGCGATGTCGCTGGGGTCGCTCTCGCCGGAAGCCCACGAGAACGTGGCGATCGCGATGAACCGGCTGGGCGGGAAGTCCAACACGGGTGAGGGCGGCGAACCGCCGGAACGGTTCGGCACCGAAAAGGAGTGCAACGTCAAACAGGTCGCCTCCGGCCGCTTCGGCGTGACGAGCGCCTATCTCACGTCTGCCGACGAGCTCCAGATCAAGATGGCGCAGGGCTCGAAGCCTGGCGAGGGCGGCCACCTCCCCGGCCACAAGGTCAACGAGATGATCGCCCACGTCCGCCATTCCGTGCCGGGTGTGGGGCTCATCTCCCCACCACCGCAGCACGACATCTATTCCATCGAGGACCTCAAGCAGCTCATTCACGACCTCAAGGCGGGCAACCCCGAGGCCGACATCAACGTCAAGCTCGTCGCAGAGGCCGGGGTGGGCATCATCGCCGCGGGCGTGGCCAAGGCCAACGCCGATGTCGTCCACATCTCCGGTGACGCCGGGGGCACCGGGGCCTCGCCGAAGACCTCGATCAAGCACGCTGGCGTGCCCTGGGAGCTCGGGGTGGCGGAGGCCAACCAGCTCCTCCGGGCGACCGGTCTCCGCTCACGGATCCGCCTCTCGACCGACGGCGGGATGAAGACCGGTCGAGACGTCGCGGTCGCTGCCCTCCTCGGCGCGGAGGAATACATCTTCGGGACGGCGTCGCTCGTCACGGAGGGCTGTGTCATGGCTCGCCAGTGTCACCGGAACACCTGTCCGGTCGGGGTGGCCACGCAGGACGAAAACCTCCGACAGCGGTTCCCGGGGACGCCGGATCACGTCATCAACTACATGACGTTCATCGCCCAGGAGCTTCGGGAATACATGGCCGACCTGGGTTTCCGGACGGTGGACGAGATGATCGGTCACGTCGACGTTCTCGCCCAGCGGGACGACGTCAAGCACCCCAAAGCCCGGACGGTCGACCTCTCGGCCGTGCTGGCCGAACCGACAGGAAACGACGACCGCTACAAGACGGGAGAGCAGACCCACGATATCGACGAGCAGCTCGATTGGGAGCTGATTGAAGAGGCGGAAGCGGCGATCGCCGATGGTGAACCGGTCCACATCAGGAAAGACATCAGTAACGGCCACCGGGCCGTCGGCGCGACGCTCTCGAACCGGATTTCGAAGGAATACGGCGCGGCCGGCCTCGCCGACGATACCGTAAAGGTGGATTTCACCGGAGCGGCCGGTCAGTCCTTCGGCGCGTTCTTGGCACCGGGCGTCTCCTTCCGCCTCGAAGGGGTGACCAACGACTACGTCGGAAAGGGCCTCTCCGGCGGCAAGCTCATGGTCGAGACGCCGGACGCCGCCCCCTACGATCCTACCGAGAACACGCTGGTCGGCAACGTCGCCCTCTACGGCGCGACCGGCGGCGAGGCGTACGTCAACGGCGTGGCCGGCGAGCGGTTCGCCGTGCGGAACTCGGGCGTCCGAGCGGTCGTCGAGGGTGTGGGCGATCACGGCTGTGAATACATGACCAGCGGGTTGGTGGCCGTCCTCGGCGAGACCGGCAAGAACTTCGCCGCCGGCATGTCCGGCGGGATCGCCTACGTCTACGACCCGGACGACACCTTCGAATCCCGGTGTAACCTCGGCCGAGTGACGCTCTCCCGAGACCTCGAGCAATCGGACCGGGAGGCGCTCCGACGCCTCGTCGAAAACCATGCGGCCTACACCGATAGCAGCCGGGCTCGGGAGCTGCTCGATGACTGGGGCTCGGCCATCACCGACTTCGTGAAGGTCATGCCGGACGCCTACGCCCAGGCCATTGCGGAGCGGCCGGAGGCCGACGCCCGGCGGTCGCTTCCCGATTCTCCCGTCCCCGCGGCCGCCGACGCCGAGGGGCCGCTCTCCGAGAGCGCGGACTGACACTCCCTCGGTTTCGACGGATCGAAACGGTTAGCCCCGCCCCCGCCCGCCCACGGGCCATGCCACGAACCGATCTCGAAATCCAGGGCGAGCGGGCGCTCGTCACCGCGGCCGGTCGAGGTATCGGGCGGGAGATCGCCTCCAGACTGGCGGGAACCGGTGTGGACGTCGCCATCAACGACATTGACGCCGAGGCGGCCGAGTCGACGGTCGAGGGACTCCGGACCGATGGGGGCGAGGTCATCGCGGCGCCGGGTGACGTCAGTGAGGAGGCCACAGCGACCGAAATAGTCGAGACGACTGTGGAGGCCTTCGACGGGCTCGACATCCTCGTCAACAACGTCGGCGTCGCCGGGCCGAGGAAACCAGCCGAGGAGATCTCCGGCGCGGAGTTTATGGAGACCCTCTCGGTCAACCTCGGGGGCATCTTCAATCCGACGCGGGCGGCCATCCCCCATCTCAAAGGCTCTGCCGCCGGTCGGGTCGTGAACGTCTCGTCGAAGAGCGCGAAGCTCCCCCGGACCAACCGAACCCCCTACTCGGCGTCGAAGATGGGAATCATCGGGTTCACCCGGGCGCTCGCCCTCGAGCTGGCCGACCACGACGTCACGGCCAACACCGTTTGCCCTGGAACGGTTAGCGGTGACCGGCTCGATCGGGTGATGGAGATGCGGGCGAAGAACACCGGCGTGTCTCTCGAGGAGGTCGAGCGGGAGTTCCGAGAGTCCTCGCCGTTGGGGGTCCTCACCGAAGCGGGCGATATCGCTGACATGGTGCTGTTTCTCTGTTCGTCCCGGGCCGATCACGTGGTCGGGCAGGATCTCAACGTGAGCGCCGGCCGGATCATGTTCTGAGCAGCGGGCGAACTCGCCACCGTTTAACAAGGGCTCACCCGAGGTTTGGGCATGGATTCCGCGCTGGTCATCGGCGGGACTCGGTTCATCGGCCGCCACACTGTGGAGGACCTCCTCGACCATGGGTATGAGGTAACGCTGTTCAACCGGGGAAATCGCCCGAACCCGTTTTCCGAAAGGGATCGCGTCGACCACTTCGTGGGCGATCGATCCGACGATACAGCCCTCGAGGGTGCGGCCCGATCGGTCGACCCGGATATCGTCCTCGACTTCGTGGCCTACAACCCGGCGGAGGTCAGGACGGCGACCGAGGTCTTCGCCGATGTCGATGCCTACGTCTACGTCTCGAGCGGCGCCGCGTATGAGCCGATCAACATTCCGAAACGGGAGAATGAGACGGCCTTGCGGCCGTGCGATGCTCAGCAAGCCACCGACGAGTCCGCAGAGACCTACGGCAACCGGAAGGCGGCAGGCGATCGCGAAATCTTCGCGGCCGCCGATCGGGGTATCAACGCCATGAGTGCCCGCCCGACCGTGGTCTATGGACCTCATGACTACACCGAGCGCGTGGACTACTGGATCGACCGGGTCAACCGTCATGACCGGGTGATCGTGCCCGGGGACGGGACCTACCTCATGCACCGGGTGTACGTCGAGGACGTTGCCACCGCGCTTCGGATCGTGGCGGAGGCCGGGAACCCCGGCGAGGCGTACAACGTGGGTGATCGACAGCTGGTCGACCTGAAGGGGTTGATCATGCTCATCGAGGAGGCACTGGGGACCGATGTTCAGGTAACGTTCGCGAGCGACCGCGAGCTCTCGACGGTCGGGCTCGAGAGCGAGGACTTCCCGCTGTACCGGGGGTTCCCGCACGTCATGTCCACCAGTAAGCTCGCAGACCTTGGCTGGACATCTACTCCGCTCCAGGAAGCCATGGACCGATCGGTCGAGGATCACCTCGATAGCGACCGGACGGGCCGGGACCTCGGCCCCGATCGGGAGGCGGAGGAAGCTGTATTGGATGTCCTTGACACGATCTGACACCGAGACGTTCGACCGAATTGGCGTGAAATCGATCGATGTCGTCAGTTTTCCAGCAGCCGTTTGAGGTTTTGCCCTTCCTCCCGCATGTGCGCCCTGACCGTTTCGAACTCGCGTCGGTTGAGGAAGCGTCCGATCGGTCCGGTTCGGACCTTGATCCGCTGAATGATCGTACAACCGTCATCGTCGGGTTCGATCGAGAAGCTGATGAACGGAAGCAGAAGCCCTGACCAGCCTGTCGGCCGAAATTCGAGAAAACGGTCGGGCTCGACCGCCGTGAACACGACCGTTTTCTTCTGCAATTCACCGCCAATGCGCTCCTCGAAATACGCCTCGGCGCCTTCCTTCAGCTCCCCACCGTTGACCCATCGGAACAGGATGTGATCGGGATGCCAGTCCTCGTAGTGATCTTCCATGGTTTCGAAAAACCGAAACACAGCGGTAGGATCGGTATCGATCCACGTCCGCCCCTCCAGGATCATCGATTTCTGTAGTACTGTTCCGAATATATCCTTAGTTCTCCGAGGACCCGCTCTCGTCGATCTCGGGCATCGATTGATATCGGTTTAGCGCCTGGATTACAAAGGAATGGAGCCGACCACCCAACGATCGCTCGCCGAGACCTTTCGTGACCGACATACGGCGGAGGGGACCGGACCGCTACTCCTCCCGAATTCCTGGGACGCCGCGAGCACGATCATCTACGAGGAAGCCGGGTTTGAAGCGGTCGGGACCTCGAGTGCCGGCATCGCTGCCTCGCTCGGGGTGCCCGATGGCGAGGTGCTTAGTCGAGCAGACATGCTCGCCGTCGTCGAACGGATCGCCGGGAGCGTCGATATCCCGGTGAGCGCCGATATCGAGGCCGGATACGGTGACAGCCCACGAGAAGTCGCTGAAACCGTCCGATTGACCATCGAGGCCGGGGCCGTGGGAGTCAACCTCGAGGACGGAACGGATGACCCGGCGCAGCCGCTCATCGATGTCGACGAACACGCTGCCCGGCTTCGGGCCGCTCGAGAGGTGGCGGACAAGGCTGGCATCCCGCTGGTGATCAATGGCCGGACGGACGTCTTTTGGCGCGAGGTCGGTGACGAATCCCATCGGGTCGAGGCGGCCATCGAACGGGCCAATGCCTACGCTGCTGCAGGAAGCGACTGCCTGTTCGTCCCGGGCGTCACTGACCTTTCGGCCATCTCCGAGCTGGCCGCTGGAATCGATGGTCCGGTGAACATCCTCGGTGGCCCCGGGGCCCCGCCGATAGCCGAGCTCGATAACGCCGGTGTGGCCCGAGTCAGTATCGGATCGGGCCCGATGCGCGCGACGCTCGGGTTTCTCCGGGAAATCAGTGACGAGCTGTTGACGGGCGGGACCTATGATCGAATGGCCAACGCAATCCCGTATGCCGAGTTGATTGACCTGCTCGGCCAACCGAAGACGGAATAGGCCATGGCCCACGGGTTTTCGGCGTGCTCCACGGGTGGCCGTCCATCACCATCGCAAACCAGGGCATCGGCCACATCTGCCAGTGGCCCTGATGTCGCAGGGATATCGCGTCCCGGCCCTCAATGTCGATAGCAATACCCTCCGAAACTTCAGGCGACTCACCACGACGATCGAATCGACCGCCCAGTGCTCACGCCGGACCGAACCACAAACATGGGCTGTCCCTCGTCAACGGGTTTTCCTCGATTTGTGCGAGACTGACTGAGCGGTCCGTCCGATTCGAAGCGTAGGGGGTCGGGAGCGAGCAACGATCCCCAGCCTGGGGAGTCAATAGGTTGGCGCCCGATCGGTCGAGCGAATGGGCAGCCACGGTGACCGCATCGAATCCGGCTCACTCCGACGTCGTGGAACGATTGATTACATGCGGATGGCGGGTCGTCGGAGTAACGTTCATGGACTGGTCGAACTGGACGTGACCGAGGCGAGACGCGCCATCAAAGCCACCGAATCAGACACAGGCGAGCCGCTTTCGTTCACGGCGTTTCTCGTTTCCTGTCTCGGTGAAGCTATCGAAGACCACCCACACGTCAATGCCTATCGCGATTGGCGGGGTCGGCGCCATGTCTTTGACGATGTCGACGTGAACGTCCTGGTGGAGACGGCGATACACGGCGAACGCATCGGCGTCCCTCACGTCCTGAGGGGTATCAACGAACGATCGCTCCGAACGATTCACGAGGAGATTCGGGGTGCTCAAGGGACGACAGATCCGACCGGTCTCACCCGATTGAGCACACTCGCGTTTCGCTTTCCGGGGGTTGTTCGCCGACAGATCTGGCGTCTCCCCCAGTGGTTCCCGGGGCGATGGAGGTCGATGGCTGGTACCGTCGCCGTGACGTCAGTGGGGATGTTCGGCCAGGGTGGCGGCTGGGCGATCAGCCCGACGAACTACACCGTCCAGTTGACCGTTGGCGGGATCAGCCGAAAGCCGAGGTTTGTCGATGACGACCTCACCGAACGGGATATCCTTCACCTCACCGTGACGGTCGATCACGACGTGGTCGACGGGGCTGCCGCGACCCGGTTTGTCCAGCGGCTCGGTGAACTCATCGAATCGGGTCACGGGCTACCGGCACGGGAGCCCGACTGAACGGGTCGCCACACGCTCGGTATTGACCTAACGCCGGTGGATACAGCCCGCACGCAGTCTCTTATGGTATCGAGGACAGATCGAGCGGCGGCAGCTGTGGTTCGATCATTTCCCGGTCCTCTTCGAGCCATGGCGGGAGATACAACGACTGGGCCTGACCGGGACCACCGGTCCGGACTGACAGCCCGGGGTGCTCGGTGGCGAGCTCGAACAGGATGCCGCCGGGCTCTCGAACGTACAGCGAGTGGAAGAAGTGTCGGTCCGTTACCCGGGATACGTCATATCCACGATCACGGAAGAGGTCGTGCCAGTCGAACAGCTGGTTCTCGTCCGGAATCCTGACGGCGACGTGATGGAAGGACCCCGCGCCCTCGCGGCCGAAGTCGGCGTCGCGGTCCAGCAGGTCGATAACCACCGCGCGGTCGCCCGGGGCCTGGTATCGGACTCGGTCTCCAACTTGGTCGACGAGATCGAACCCGAGCGTGTCGAGCATACTGGCGGTCACGAACACATCGGTCGAGAGTAGTGTCACGCCGTGAAGGCCACGGATGGCATGCTCGACCGGCACCGGCCCATCCGACCATGGCTCGGCCGGAGAGTCGTCGGTGACGAGTTCGAGTTGCGTCCCGTCCGGGTCGGAAAACGCGAGAACGGCCTCGGAGAACCGAGTTAACTCCGAAGCGTCGACCTCGTATTCGGCGAGGCGGTCCCGCCAGTACGCAAGAGACGTCGGTGGGATCGCCATCGACGTGGTCGTGATTTGGGGTTTTCCGATCCGTCCGTTCGCCTCTTCCGGGTAGGGAAAGAACGTGAGGACGGTGCCCGGTGAGCCGGTCGCGTCGCCGTAGAACAGGTGGCGGGTGAACTTGTCGTTGAAATTCACCGTTTGTTTGATTAACCGGAGTCCGAGGACCCCCGTATAGAAGTCCAGATTGGCCTGGGCATCCCTGACGATGCCCGTAACGTGGTGGAGTCCGGGCGTATCGGTGAGCACTGACGGGTCCTTCGCTCGGTTGGTTCATATGATGATAGGTGTCCCGCCGACGGCCCGTGGATAGCTTACCTATTAATGTATCCGTCAAATAGCGGGGGTATGTTCGAGAAGTCGACGTGGATCCGGCTCCCACGGCACGTCGTCGTCGGCCACGACGTCCTCGAGGAGGCCGTCTCCGCCCTCGACGATCTCCGGCTCGGGGACCGCCCGCTCGTGGTCACGAGCCCGACGCCCAACGAGGTGGCCGGTGGCCGGCTGTTCGAGTCCCTTGTCGAGGCGGGTTACGAACCCACCGAGGTGATCATCCACGAGGCGAGCTTTTCCTCGGTCGAGGCGGTCGAAGACGCCGCCGACGAGGCGGGTGCGGACTTCCTGATCGGCGTGGGCGGGGGCAAGGCCATCGATATCGCGAAAATGGCGGGCGATCTCCTCGACCAGGCATTCGTCTCGGTGCCGACGGCCGCGAGCCACGACGGGATCGTTTCTGGACGCGGCTCGGTTCCGGAAGGTGACAGTCGGCACTCGGTCGCGGCCGAGCCTCCGGTGGCGGTTATCGCCGATACTGTCGTCCTCGCCGATGCTCCGTGGAAACTGACGACCGCTGGGTGTGCCGATATCATCTCGAACTTCACCGCCGTCAAGGACTGGCGACTCGCCGAGCGGCTCCAGGGGGTCGAGTATTCCGAATACGCTGCGGCTCTCTCTGAGATGACGGCCGAGATGCTCATCGAGGGCGCCGATTCCATTCGTCCGGGCCTCGAGGAATCGGCATGGGTCGTGGTCAAGGCGCTCGTCTCCTCTGGCGTGGCCATGTCGATCGCCGGGTCGTCGCGCCCGGCATCGGGTGCGGAACACCTCTTCAGCCACCAGCTCGATCGGTTGGCCCCGGGGACGGCCCTCCACGGCCATCAGGTCGGCGTCGGGTCGATCATGATGGAGTACCTCCACGCCGGCGACGGCGGCCGGTGGCGGATGATACGCGACGCTCTGGCGACGATCGGTGCCCCAACCACCGCTGACGAGCTCGGGATCGACGAGAACGACGTCATCGAGGCGCTCACGACCGCCCACGAGATCCGCGACCGCTACACCATCCTCGGCTCGGGCATGAACGAATCGGCAGCCCGGGAAGTCGCCGAGCGAACCGGCGTGATCTAGCTACGCTTCGTCCGGGTCGTAGACGTGAGCGTCGTCGACTGATGGTGCGCCGATCGCGAGGACCTTGACCGGACCGGCGGCCTCATCCGGGTTGAACGCTCGGTGGGGGCTCCCCGGGTCGATCACCAACGCCTGGTTTTCCGGGACGACGTAGTCCTCGTCTGGCGTTTCGACGTGTAGTTCCCCCGACAGCACGTAGAAGGCCTCGACCTGCTCGTCGTGGTAGTGATAGGCCAGGGGAATCATCTCGCCCGGATCGGCCTCGTAGAGTCTTAGGCCGAGTTTGTCGTCGCGTGTCGTCAGGCCCGCAGCCTCGCTGATCGACCGGACGTCGGCCGGCCGATCGTCCAGTTGCTCCAGCTCGGCGGGATTGATGCGGTGGTAGCCCATGTCCCGATCAAGCCCCCGGCCCGCCTTTACCGTATCGCCGGCCTCAGAGATGGGTATCGAGGAAATCTACGACCGTCCGGTAGGCCTCGATTCGGTTTTCGAGCTTCGAGAAGCCGTGTCCCTCGTCGTCGAAGATCACCGTCTCGACGGGGACGTGTTTGGCGGCCTCCTCGGCGATCTGCTCGGCCTCGCCCACCGGCACCCGCGGATCGTTTGCGCCGTGGAGGACGAGCAGCGGCGCCCGGATCTTGTCGATGGTATTGATCGGGCTGATCGATTCGAGGAAGTCCCGATCATCGTCGAGCGACCCGTATTCAGCCTCCCGGAGCTTCCGCCGCCAGTCGCCGGTGTTCTCGAGAAAGGTGATGAAGTTCGCGATCCCGACGACGTCGACTCCGGCGGCCCAGAGGTCGGGATATTCGGTCAAGGCGGCGAGCACCATGAAGCCGCCATAGGAGCCGCCGAGGGCGACGATCCGGTCGGGATCGACGTCAGGGCGATCACGGAGCCAGCCGACGCCGGCCTCGATATCCGCGACCGAATCCATCCGCTTGCGCTTGTCGTCGAGTCGCGTATAGGCCTTCCCGTACCCGGTCGAGCCCCGGACGTTTGGCTCGAACACGGCGTAGCCGTTGGCGAGGAAATACTGTTTGACGGGATTGAACGACGGGCGGCGCTGGCTTTCCGGCCCGCCGTGGATATCGACGATCACCGGGGACGGCTCGTCAGATTCTGGGCGGGAGAAGTACGACGGGATCTCGAGGCCGTCGAAGCTTTCGTAGTGGACGACCTCGGGTTCCACGAACGAGTCCGCCGAGATCCCGGCGGTGGAGGCGCGGGTCCACCGTGTCGTGGTCCCCGTCTCAATATCGGTGACATACGCGTTGGCGTTCAGGCTGCTGGTCGACCCCCCGAAGGCGATCCGGTCGCCGTCCGGCCCGAAGGAGACCCCGCCGAACACCCCCTCGGGAAGGTCCGGGTCCGCGACCGGTTCGATGGTGGTCTCGTCGACGAACTCGGCAATGGTCAGGTCCGTGTAGCCCTCGACGTTCCGGGAGAAGGCGATCCGCCCGGAGTCCTGATCGACAGCGACGCCCTCGACGTTCCAGTCGCCGCCTTCGTACACGAGCTCGATCTCCAGCGATTCCAGGTCGAGTCGGGCGAGATACATCGTATCCGCGTCGAGGTCGGTCGTGAGGTAGATCGCCTCCCCGGTTGGTCCCCACTCGACGCCGAGGTAGCGGACGTCCCCCTCATGTGGTGTGATGTGGTTAACGTCGCCTGACTCGACGTCGAGGACGGAGACGTCCTGATCGTAGTTGGAATAGGCCTGGTGGACGGCCACCCGCGTATCGTCGTGGCTCCAGCCGGTCACCGTGAGCCACCCGTCGCCCTCGTGGAGCAGCCTGGCCGCCTCGCCGTGTTCGCCCCGACCCTGCACGTAGACGTCGAAGACGGCGTTGTCCCGGCGGTTCGATGTGAAGGCGAATCGGGAGCCGTCGTGGCTCCACCCGCCCCATCGGTGTTTGGCGTCGGGGCGGTCGGTCAGGGGCACCACCTCACCGTTGTGGGGATCGAGGCGGTAGAACTGCTGGCGTTCGTTTCCCCCCTCGTCCATCCCGAAGGCGATCTCCGGGTTGGTCGGCGAGTAGTCCACGAAGGTGATGCGTTCGTCGTAGAAGGTGAGCTGGTCCGGCCAGGATTCGGCCGCATCCAACAGCCAGACCTGGGGGACGCCGGTGGTATCCAGCAGGAACGCCAGCCGGTCGCCGTCGGGCGAGATGGTCGGGGCCCCGGCGCTCCGGATATTCAGGTAGCGCTCGATATCCATTGCTGCTAGCCGGTCGGGCCCGCTAAAGCCCTTAATGCTCGGGTTCTCCCCGGGTACCGGAGGCTATTTTATCGGGGTATCCGTGGCCCGGAACATGCGCGTCGCGGTCGTCGCCGACCAAACGGCCTATCACGACGAAACCGCGGCGGCCCTTCGCATCAGGAACGTCTCCCAGCGGCTCGCCGGTCGTGGCCACGACGTGACGACCTTCTGCTCGCAGTGGTGGGGTGGTGACGAATCCGAGTTCGACAAGGCGGGCGTGACCTATCACGCCATCACGGTCGACCTCGACGCCCCGGCCCGTCGGTGGTTTACACGATTGCCGCAGGCGGTTCGGGAGCTCGATCCGGACGTGATCCATGCGGCCCACGCCGACCCCTTCGCCATCCTCGCCGCGAGCCTCGCCGGTTCGCTCGCCCGGATCCCGCTCGTGGTCGACTGGTACGACGTGATCGGGGCCGCTTCACCGTGGCAAGAACGCGCCTGGTGGGTGGCCGCCCGGGCGCCAGACGTGGTCATCACCCCGTCACGGCTCGTACGAACGGGCGTTCGGGAGATCGGCCGCCCCGCCGACGACATCCGGGTCATCCCCACCGGGATCGACATGGACCAAATCCGGGCCATCGATCCCGACCCCCTCGCCGACATCGTCTACTCGCGGGAGCTGGATGAAGACGCCAACCTCGGGAGCCTCCTCCTCGGGCTCGCGGAACTCCGGGACATGGCCTGGGAGGCGGTCGTCATCGGCGACGGCCCGTTTCGACGTGACTACGAGGACCAGGCCCGCGACCTCCGGATCGCCGACCGCATCGACTTCGTCGGCGAGCAACCCCTGGAGCGACGCCTCGCGGCCTTCAAGGGTGCCCACGTGGCCGTCCACACGGCTCGGAAGGCGCCGTTCGCCATCGAGTTCCTCCGGGCGCTCGCCTGCGGGTGTGTGGGGATCGCCGAGTATCACGCTCAGTCGTCCGCCACGGAGCTGATCGAGCGCCGACAGCGTGGCTTCCGGGTTACCAGCGACGAGGAACTCGCCGAGGCCATCCGCTCGGCGGCTGATCTCGATCGCCTCGATATCGACGAGGACTTCGCTCGCTTCGACCAGGACGAGGTGCTCGACCGGTATCTCGAGTGTTACGAGGATCTGTGCTGATCACTCGATCGACCGGGGATCGAGGGCGGCTACGACCGTCTGAATCGCCGCGACATTCCCGTCCACGTCGTGGACGCGGATGATGTCGGCCCCCCGCGCCGCGGCGATGGCGGTCCCGGCGACCGTGGCGTGTTCACGATCTCCGGCCGGCCGGCCGATCCCGTCGAACATTGACTTGTGCGAATGGCCGACTAGAACGGGACAGCCCAGGGCATGGAACTCGTCCACCCGGCCCAGGAGCTCGAAGTTTTCCGAGGCGCTCTTGCCGAACCCGATCCCGGGATCGACGATGATCTGCGACCGGTCGAGCCCCGTTTGCTCGGCCAGCAGGACCCGCTCGCGTACCTCGTGGATGACGTCCTCGACCACGTCGTCGTATTCGGTCCCGCGACCGGGCACGACCGGGGTGTCGATGCTGTGCATGACAACGAGCGGGACGTCGTAATCAGCGGCGACGAAGCGCATCTCCGGGTCCTCCAACCCCGAGACGTCGTTGATGATGTCCACGCCCGCCTCGACGGCCCGCTTCGCCACTTCCCCCTTTCGGGAGTCGATCGAGAGTAGCACGTCGAGATCGGCGACGGCCTCGATCACGGGTAGGACCCGGTCGAGTTCGGTCCCGATGGGGACCGGCTCTGCGCCCGGGCGGGTGCTCTCGCCACCGATATCGATGATGGCCGCCCCGGCCTCGGCCATCTCTCGGGCCCGTTCGACGGCCGCCTGGGTGGTCGCCGTCTCTCCCCCGTCGTGAAAGCTATCGGGCGTGACGTTGAGGATCCCCATGATCGCCGTCCCCGATTCCCAGGGGTAGCCGTGGGTGGTCGGCTTCGTCTGGATGTCCAGTGCTTGCCTGATATCCTCGGCGACGACGGCCAGCCCGTAGGGTTGGGCATCGAGTTTCCCGATCAGGCGCTTGAACTGGGCGAGCGTCCCCATCAGGACGACGTCGAACCGCTCCTCGGGTTGATCGTTCAGCGCCGATAGGGCGCACTCGCCCCCGAGCGAGAGCATCTCCTCCTTGAGGTACTGGGCCTGTCGCTGCTGGACCCGCATCTTGAGCACCCGATGGACGCCCTTGCCACGCATTCGCCAAATGCCCGCGTCGGTCACGTGGGCGCCCTCGAGCACGGCCTTCGCGTCGTCGAGGGTCTCGATTCGCTTGGGGATCTCCACCCGCGACCACCGGGTGCGCGCCTCGCCGACCGTACTGAGTGATCCGGTAACGAGCACGCAGTCACCCGGAGCCGCAGCCGCGATCGCGGCATCCAGGGCGGACTCGACGGCGCTCTTCGCTTCGACCTCGCCGTCGCCGTGGCGTTCGAAGACGCGCGCAAGGACCGTCTGGTCGGCGGCCCGCTTGAGGTCGGGTCGGCACGTGATCACGTGATCGACCGGCGGCAACGCCTCGACCATCCCGACGTGGTCCTTGTCGTGCATCGCGCCGAAAACGAGGTGGAGCTCGTCGTACTCAAACTCGCCCAAGGTAGTCGCCAACGCCTCGGACGCTCCCGGGTTGTGGGCCCCGTCGAGGACGACGAGCGGGTCACGCGATCGGATTTCGAATCGGGCGGGCCACGTCGCCCGCCGGAGCCCGCGTTCAATGGCGTCGATCTCGATCCCGAGTTGCCTCGCGAGCGCCGCCGCCACGCCGGCGTTCCGCGCCTGGTGTTCGCCGAGGAGCGCCAACCGGGTCTCGACCGTCCAGTCGTCCCCCTCGATGGTGACCGCCGCCTCCCGTTCGTCGACGATCCCGCCGTAGTCGAGCGAGACGTCATCGCCGACGGCGATCGCATCGGGGGCGACCTCCCTGACCGCCTTGAGGGCCTCGCCGGTCGTCGCCGTCACCAACGGCCGATCTGCAGGTGCGACCTGGGCCTTGTCCTTCGCGATCTCCTCGACCGTATCACCGAGGACGTCAGTGTGCTCGAGGGCCACCGACGTCACGGCCGAGGCGACGGGATCGACCACGCTCGTCGCGTCGAGCGGTCCACCGATGCCCACCTCGAGGACCGCCACGTCGACGTCCTCCCGGCCGAAATGCCAGAGGGCCATCGCCGTGAGCGTCTCGAAGTGGGTCGGGCTTTCACCCTCGGCACCCCGATCGCGGATGTAGTCCTGGGTGGCCTCGACGAAGTCGGTCACCGCCGATTTCGGAATGGGGCGGTCGTTGATCCGGATCCGATCGCGGATATCGTCCATGTGCGGCGAGGTGTAGAGGCCGACGTCGAGGCCCGCATCCCGGAGCGCGGTCTCGAGCATCCGGGCCGTGCTCCCCTTCCCGTTGGTCCCGGCGATCTGGATATAGTCGGGACCGAGATGGGGATCGCCGAGGTGGCCGAGGAGCTCGCGAGTCGCGGCCGTCCCCGGCTTCATCAGGAGCCCGCGGAGGTCAAGGATGAAATCCGCCGCCTCGTGATATCGCATACGCTGTGGGCGACCGCCCTGCCCAATAAACACACTCTTTTCGCGGTTTCCCCGGTGTGAGCCCGAACAGCCCGTCGAACGTCGATCAGTCGTGGCGGAAACAGCGCTGCCCCGTGAACACCATGGACAACCCGAGGTCGTCCGCGGCGGCGATGACCTCGTCATCGTTGACGGAGCCGCCGGGCTGGATAACGGCCCCGATACCCGCCTCGGCCGCCCGCTCGATGCCGTCCGGGAACGGGAAGAACGCATCGGACGCCATGACCGCTCCCTCGACGGATTTCCCCTCGGCGTGTTCGCTGCCCTTCATCGCGGCCAGGTGGACGGCGTCGACCCGGCTGACTTGGCCCATCCCAATTCCGACGGTCTCGGTCCCGGTGGCGAACACGATGGCGTTCGATTTGACGTGTTTGATGGTCTGCCAGGCGAAGCGCATCGTCTCGAGCTCGTCGTCTGTTGGCTGTCGTTCCGTCACGACCTCGAGGTCGTCGGTCGTGAGCCGCTGGTCATCGCGCTCCTGGACCAGCCGACCGCCGACGAGGGGTTTTTCGAAGAGGGTGGCCGCGGGCCCGTCCAACGACCCGACGTCGAGGACGCGGAGGTTCTCCTTCTCGCCGAGGACGTCGAGGGCCGCCTCGGAGAAGCCCGGTGCAACAACCACCTCCTTGAACGAGTCGATGATCGACTCGGCGGTGGCCGTGTCGCACGACCGGTTGAGGGCGACGATGCCGCCGAAGGCGCTCATGGGATCGGTGGCCAGCGCCCGGTCGTAGGCGTCGGCGATCGAGTCCGACACCGCACACCCGGCCGGGTTGGCGTGTTTGATCACGGCGGCGGCCGGTGCGTCGAACTCCTTGATGAGGTCCAGGGCGGCGTCGGCATCGTTGTAGTTGTTGTAGGAGAGTGCCTTGGCCCCCTCGTTCAGCTGCTCGGCCCGGACGACGTTCGCGGCGGCCTCCGTCCGGTCGGCGTATACCGCCGCGGCCTGGTGGGGGTTCTCGCCGTAGCGAAGCTCCGCCTTGCGGTCGTCCGAAACGACCCGTCGGTCCGGAAAGGGACCGCCGCCGTCGCCCTCGATCAGGACCTGGCCGCCATCCAGCGTAATCCGGCCCTCGGCCGCCCAGGTCGCCGCCCGGGCGGCGGCGCGAACGCCCGCCTCCTCGCGAACCCGGCTCGACAGCGAGGCGTCATCGTCATCGGAAAAGACCGACACCGGCTCCTGGGTGACGATCGGCTCGGTCCCGGTCGCCCCCGTGAGGAACGTCACCGTGACGCCGGTCGTCTTCACGCCGGCATCGAGGGCCGCCCCGATCGGATCCTCGTCTGGAAACGCCGGGAGGAGCGATGGATGGACCCGGAGCGGGTTCGGGAGCCGTTCGGCGAGGTCGGCCAACCCTGGCCGCGGCCACCCATCGATGACCGTCGCATCGACGTCGTGTTCGTCGACCGATGCCGCGATGTCGGGCGGATCCGCCGACCCGATCGTGTCGATACCACGTTCCTCGAACGCGCCTCGATTCCCCGACTCGACGGCGACCGCCCGGATGTCGAAACCTCGGTCGTGCAGCGTGAGAAGGGTCCGCCCGCGATCCCCCGCGAGCCCCGCCAAACGAACCATGGTTGCAGTCGATTGGGTCCCCCGAAAATCGTTCCGGTTGGGCCGGGGAAGCCGCGGAGCCCCCGACGAAAACCGCCGCTCACCGGCCTGACCGACATACTTTTTCCGTCACCCGGGGCACACCGACGTATGGCCGACCCCCTCGACGCCATCTCGCCAATAGATGGGCGATACGCGGGCCGCACGGCATCCCTCCGGGCGTACGCCAGCGAGGCCGCGCTGATGCGGGCCCGGGTGCGCGTCGAGGTGGAATACCTCATCGCCCTCGCCGATCTCGAGGCCGTCCCTCTCACACTCGGCGACGAGGTGACGGCAACGGCCCGGGCGTGCTACGAGGGGTTCGACGAGGACGACGCGTCGCTGATCAAGACGATCGAAACCGAGGGTCACGGTGACTATCCAGCGACCAACCACGACGTCAAGGCGATCGAGTATTTCCTCCGCGAACGCCTGCCAGCCGAGACCCATCCCTGGATCCACTTCGGGTTGACCAGCGAGGACGTCAACAACCTCGCCCACCGGTTACTCGTCAGGGGGGCGATCGAGGAGGTCCTCGGCCCCGAACTCGACACCATCCAGTCGACCCTCGAGAGCATGGCCCGGGACTATCGCGACACGCCGATGCTCGCCCGGACGCACGGTCAGCCCGCCACCCCGACGACCTTCGGCAAGGAGCTGGCCGTCTTCGCCAGCCGGCTCGACCGCGCACGCGAACGGCTCGATGAGGCCGCGGCGGACCTGGCGGGGAAGCTAGCCGGCGCCAGCGGCACCTACGCCGCCCACCATGCCGCCTTCCCCGACGTCGACTGGCGGGCGTTCTCCCGGTCGTTCGTCGAGGGCCTCGGCTTCGAGCATCGAGCCCTCGTGACTCAGATCAACCCCGGTGACGACCTCGCCGCGGTCTTCGACGCCCTCCGGGGCATCAACCAGGCGTTGATCGACCTCGATCAGGACATGTGGCTCTACATTTCGGATCGGTATCTCGGCCAGGAACCGGCCGAGGGCGAGACCGGCTCGTCCACCATGCCCCACAAGGTCAACCCGATCGACTTCGAGAACGCCGAGGGCAACCTCGCGAAGGCCAATTCAGATCTCGGCTTCCTCGGGGACTGGATCACCACCTCCCGGCTTCAGCGCGACCTCACCGACTCGACCGTCAAGCGGAACATCGGCTCGGCCCTCGCCCACTGCCTGCTCGGGTATGGGAAGACCGGTGACGGATTGGACTCGGTCGTTCCGAACGAGGCGGTCATGCGGGAGGACCTCTCGGCCAACCCGGCCGTACTCGCCGAGGCCATCCAGACGGTGCTCCGGCGCGAGGGGATGGCCGACGCTTACGAGCGCGTCAAGACACTCACGCGGGGGGAGGCGCTCTCACTCGATGCCCTCCGGACGGCGATCGACGCCCTCGACATCGACGAGGCTGTCCGGGAGGAACTCCGGTCGCTCACGCCGGCTGGGTACACGGGCCTGGCCGACGACCTCGTCGACGAGCTATAGGTCGAGCCAGAGCTTGACGTCCGACCAGTTCTGCACGCCCCAGTAGCCGATGCCGGTCCCGATGAGCCCGGCGGCGATCACGTAGAGCACCCGTTCGGAGGCGAGCACCGTGTCGGGGTTCCGGGCGGCGTAGAGAAGCCCCTCGCCCGAGAGCGTGAGGAAGATGAACCCGAGAAGCGAGAGCGAGCTGGCCGCCCAGAGGACGCGCTGGGCCTCGCGACGGCGGGCGTGTTGTTCCATGAGGATGATGGCGCCGACGAAGATGGCGGCCATCCCGAGGACGTAGAACGGGATCCGATCGGCGATGCCGGGCGTGCTGGCGGTGATGAACGCGACGACCCCGAAGAACGCGAGGGTGAGCAGGCCGGTACAGCCCAGGATGAGCCCACCGACTCGGGCGAAGAAGGACTCGTCACGCGTCGATCGCCGTTGCCGGTGACGATGCGCCATGGCGGGGCTGATGCGGTCCACACGCTAAAATGGTAGGGTAATTGTCATACGCCCGTCCGACGGGTTCGGCCTACTTCAGGGTGTTCAACGTCGTTTCGATGGCGTTGGCTGCCGCCCGAACGGCATCGATTGAGACGTACTCCCGGTCGGCGTGGGCGACGGGCCCCTCGCCGTCGGCCAGCACACCGGGACCGAACACGACGGTGGGTCCGATGGGGGCGAAGAACGAGGCCTCGGTCGCCGCCCCGAACGGCCGGATCGCACCGCCGCTGGCGGCGGCCAGCCGTGTGACTACTTCAGCGTTCTCGTCCGTTGCGAAGGCCTCGAGGTGGGGGACCTCTCGCGGCCACAGCTCGACGGTGAGGTCGAAGCCCTCTGGGAGGGCTTCGCGGAGATGAGCCTCGAGGGCCGCCGGGACGTCCCCGCTTTGCTCCGGCGGGACGCTCCGGCGGTCGAACGTGATCCGACACTCGGCCGGGATCTGGTTGCTCGCCTCGCCCCCGTCGATCAGCGTCGCGGTGAGCGTCGGGTCGCCCAGCAATTCGTGGGATGGCGTCCCGACTTCGGCATCGAAGGTGTCCATCGCCTCGAGGATCGGCGCCGCCGCCCGGATGGCGTTTCGGCCCTGCTCGGGCGAGGCGGCGTGCGCAGCCGACCCGGCGATGACAATGTCGCCCTCGAACTGGCCGCGGGCCCCGGTACAGACGTCGAGCCCGGTCGGTTCGCCGACGATGAACGCGTCGGCCTCGAGGCGCCCTCTGAGGTGGGCAGCCCCGGTCTGGCCCGTCTCCTCGTCGGGCGTGATGGCCAGGGTCACCCGGCGGTCGGTCACCGCGGCCGACAGGAAGCCGGACACCAATGCGGCGAGCGGCCCCTTGGCATCGCAGGCGCCTCGGCCACGGATCACGTCGCCGTCGCGATCGAAGGGGACGTGTGGGGGGATCGTGTCGATGTGGGTGTTCAGGACGATATGGGGCGAACCCTCTCCCCGGCGGGCGAGGACGTTCCCCGCTTCGTCGACGGTCGGCGTGATGCCTTCGGTTTCGAGCGTGTCGACAAGCAGGGCACGCATGTCGCCGACATCATCGTGGGAGGGGGTTTGGACGGCGCGCTCGAGGAAGTCGATCGGCTCGAACGCCATCTCAGGAGTCGTCCTCGACGCGGGTGACGTCCGCCATGGTCTCCCGACGGCGGACCACGTGGGTCTCCTCGCCAACGAGGGCGACCTCGGCCGGGCGTGGCTGGGAGTGAAACTGATTGGCCAGCTCGTAGCCGTAGGCGCCCGCGTTGCCGATGGCCAGCAGGTCGCCCCGCTCGCTCCGAGCGATCGGCCGGTCCGTACAGAACACATCTGCGCTCGTACAGCACGGGCCGCCGACCGAGGAGGCAAGTGGCTCCCGGTCCGGGGCGGAGACGTTCCGGATCGGATGATAGGAGCCGAACATGGCCGGGCGGATGAGCGTCGCGAGCGAGGCGTCCACGCCGACGACCGTCGTGTCTGGCGTCTCCTTCACCGTGTTGACCCGCGTGAGGATGAGTTCGGCATCGGCCACGACGTACCGGCCCGGTTCGAGTTCGAGGCGGGCGTCGAGGTCGCCGAGGGCGTCGTAAACCGCGGTCGAAACCTGATCCATGTCCAGCGGGTCCTCTTCCTCGCGATAGGGGACGCCGAAGCCCCCGCCGACGTCGACGAACTCGAGGTCGGTCACGGAGTCGGCGACGTCGCGGGCCAGGTCCGCCACGCGCGCGATGGCCCGACAGTGGTCGGGAAGGTCGTCCTGAAGGACGCCGCTGCCGACGTGAGCGTGCAGCCCGACGAGGTCGAACCGGTCGGCCACGCTCCGGGCGACGTCGACAACATCCCCTAACGGAATGCCGAACTTGGCGTCCTTGCCGGTCGCGACCTTCTCGTGGTGGCCGGTCCCGATGCCGGGGTTGACCCGGATGGCGACCCGGCCATCGAACCCGCGGGCTTCGAGCCGGTCGAAGGTGTCCCGCGCGCCGGCGGTGATCTCGAATCCGGGATTGTCGGCCGCCAGGTCGGCGGCGTAGTCGAGGTCAGCGGCCGGCGGGTTGACAGAGGTATAGCGCAGCGTGTCGGGGTCGGCACCCGCGTCGATCGCCCGCTGGAGCTCGCCCTTGGCCGCACACTCGATGTCCGCCCCCGCCTCCAGAACTGCCGAGAGGACCGCCCGGCCGGCGTGGGCCTTCGCGGCGTACATGACGTGGGCATGGGGGAAGGCGTCGGCAAATCGTTCGTAGTTCGCCTGGACGCGCTCGGGATCGAGGACGTACAGCGGGGTGCCGTGGGCGTCGGCCGTCGCCTCGAGGCGGTCATGATCCCAGTCGGCGAGCCGCCGGATCCGGGAATCGGCCTCTTCGGCGACGGCGGACCGGCTCATTCAGACCGCTCCACCCGCTGCGGCGGTCATTCTCGGAGAGCCTCCTCCCGCTGGGTCGCCTCGAGCGTATCCTCCTCGACGTCCGTCGCGACGACGGCCGGCTTGTAGGCACCGCCCTCGAACAGCGCATGCTCGCCGATCGACGACTCGACGAACCGCGAGAAAGCCCGCCGGTTCGGCGGGAGGTGGCCGAACAGGACCGTCTCGTCCACGAGATCGTACACGGGGATGCGGGGCGTTAGGAGGGTGTTCTCGCCGACGACCGTGTTCTCGCCGACGACGAACCCGCTCGTGACGCGACAACCGGCGCCGAGCGAGACGCCATCTTCGACGATCACCGGCGCGTCCTCGACGGGTTCAAGCACACCCCCGATGAGGGTGTTCGCGCCGAGCTTGACGTCCTCGCCGATTTGGGCACAGGACCCGACCGTGTCGCAGGAGTCAACGAGCGTCCCGTCGCCGACGTGCGCGCCGATGTTGACGAAGGCCGGGCTCATCAGGATCGCGTTCGACCCGATGTAGGCCCCGCGCCGAATGACCGTCCCATCGGGGGTGTTCCGGGTGCCGCGCTCGCCGATCGCCCCGGTTTGCTGCAGCGGGAGCACGTCGTGATAGGTAACGTCGCCGTAGGCCCGTGCCTGGGTCTCGCGGAGGCCGAAGTTGAGGAGGATGCCCTGTTTGACCCACTCGTTCGCCACCCAGCCGCTATCGCGTTTTTCGGCGGCCCGGACCTGGCCGGCCTCCAACGCGTCGAGGAACGCATCGAGAACGGCCGCTTCCTCCGCCCCGGCCGACTCGGCGTCGACCTCGCCGGCGTCATACTCGGCCCCGAGCTCTTCGATGTCGGACTGGAGGCTCATGCGTCCCCCAGGACGTCGGCGAAGCCGTACCAGCCCGGGTGGCTGCCGGCCAGCCAGACGGCCGCGTCGAGGGCACCCTCGGCGAACACCCGTCGGCTCTCTGCCCGGTGGGTGAGCGTCAGGACCTCGTCGTTCCCGGCCAGCAGTACCTCGTGTTCGCCGCGGATGTTGCCCGCCCGGCGGGCGAAGACGCCGATCTCGTCGCCCTCCCTGGGCTGGTTGCCCTTCCGGCCGTAGACCTTCTCGGCCTCGCCGCGGACCGAATCGATCCGCTCGAGGATGGTGTTGGCCGTCCCGCTGGGGGCGTCCACCTTCCGGTTGTGGTGGGTTTCCGTGACCTCGATGTCGTAGCCCGGGACCGCTCGGACAGCGTCCTCGACCGCCCGGAGGAGCGCCCAGACGCCGCGGGCGAAGTTCGAGGCCTTCAGGACGGGCACCGTCTCGCTCGCGTCGCGAAGTGTCGAGAGGCCGGCCTCGTCGAAGCCGGTCGTCCCGATGACGACGGCCACGCCGGCGTCGGCCGCCGCTTTCACGAACGAGAGCGTGGCCGCGGGAGCGCTGAAATCCACGAGGACGTTCGGCCGCGATTCCTCGAGCAGCGCCTCCAGCTCGCTCGGGGCGTAGACCCGCACGCCGTCGATCGGGCCCTCCTCGGCCGCCTGGTCGATGCCGAAGGCGACGGTGACGTCCGGGCGGTCGTTGGCCGTCTCGATGACGGTCCGGCCCATCGTCCCCGTCGCGCCGGTGACAGCGATGTTCATGCCGTGGCGGCGAGTCTGCCCACCGACTCCAAAACGGCTGCGAGTTCGTCCCGGTGGTCCGGCGCCAGCCGGGTCAGCGGTGGCCGGACGTGCGGCGGGGCCCCGTGCTCCATGGCCATCGCCTCCTTCACGGGGATGGGGTTGGTCTCGACGAACATCCCACGGAAGAGCGGCGCGAGTTCGTGGTGGAGCTCCCGGGCCCGGTCGTAGTCGCCGTCCAGGACGGCGTGGGTCATCTCGACGTGCGGTTCGGGGAACACGTTGGCCGAGACGCTGATCACGCCCGTCCCCCCGGCCGCCATGACCGGATAGGTCATCCCATCGTCGCCGGAGATGACCGCGAACTCCTCGTCCTGCGTGCGCTCGATGACCTCGCTGATCCGGCCCATGTCGCCGCTGGCTGCCTTGTAGCCCGTGATGTTGGGGTGACGGGCGAGCCGTTCGGCTGATTCGATCTCGATGTTGCGCCCCGTCCGCGAGGGGACGTTGTAGAGGATGACCGGGATGTCGACGGCGTCGGCGACCGCGGTATAATGGTGTTCCATCCCGGCGGGTTCGGGCTTGTTGTAGTAGGGCGAGATGTGGAGCAGGGCGTCGGCGCCGGCCGCCTCCGATCGTTCGGAGAGCGAGACCGCCTCGCGGGTGGAGTTGCTCCCGGCGCCGGCGATCACCGGCACGTCCTCGACGGCGTCGATGACGGCGTCGACCACCTCGATGTGCTCGTCGTGGGTGAGCGTCGCGCTCTCGCCCGTCGAGCCGACCGGGACGAGCCCGTCGACGCCGGCAGATTCGAGCCGGCGGACGTCGGCCTGGAGTGTTTCGAAGTCGATACTGCCGTCCTCGTGGAACGGGGTTGTCATCGCCGGGTAGACGCCGGCGAACGGGTGATCTGTCATGGATACGGTGGGTGTCAGTCGGTCGGTTTGGTCGCGGTGCCGGTTCGGGTCGACCCCAGACAGGTCCGCTACGCCTGCCGGGAGCCGCTAGCGACGTTTGGCGGGTTTACGACCCGGAGAAGAGCCCGTGCCACGGCTGGCGGTGTCGTGACCCCTGACGGCCGTGGCACGTGACATATGAGATGAAAGCGATTGCCGGTTACTTATCGATTGCGGAGGGCGGGAACGCCTTTGGCCCCGGCCGTCGAGGGCGCACGTATGGAATCCGCGCACAGTGCCCAACGGGTGGGGGTACTGGTCGACTCACAGAACCTGTACCATACGGCTCAGAGCCTCTACACCCGCAATATCGATTACGCCGCCCTCCTCGAGGCCGCGGTCGAGGGGCGCTCGCTCGTCCGATCGATCGCCTACGTTATCCGAGCCGATAGTACGGACGAGGACAAGTTCTTCGACGCGCTCTCGGACATCGGCTTCGAGACCCGGATCAAGCCCATCCGGACCTATGCCGACGGCACGAAAAAGGCCGACTGGGACGTCGGGATGAGCCTCGACGCCGTCACGCTCGCCGACCACGTCGACGCGATCGTTCTCTGTACGGGCGACGGCGACTTCACCCGGCTCTGCTCGCATCTCAGACACGAGGGCGTCAGGGTCGAGGTCATGGCGTTTCAGTCCTCGACGGCGGATTCGCTCATCGACGCGGCTGATACGTTCACCGACATGGGGGCCGACACGGACACCTTCCTGCTCTGAACCGGCTACGGGCCGCTCGGTTCGGTTCGGGCGGTAAACAGGGCGCCGGCGGCCACGCTGAGGGCCGTCATGCCCACGACCACGAGGGGGACCCGGGTCCCGACGATCCCGGTCTGGAGCATGACGGCGCTGCTGAGAAACAACAAGAGCGCACCAAGGCCGACTTGCCGGTGGTCCATCGGTGAATTCCGGATATTCGGTAGGCCTACTTAAACAAGCCGTTCTGGCCGCCGTCTGCCACGTGACACCAGTCCCCAAACCATTGGGCGAAGGGCTTTCACCCGACCGGGGGTTCGTACCGGTATGACCGATCCCGGCGGGTCCCTCGCGACACTCAGGACGATCGGCGACTACCAGTTCGGGGCGACCGCCGGAACCGCGTTGTTTCCGACCGACGAGGACCTCCAGGTCGAACGGTCGCGGTCGGGCCGTCCCCGGCAGGTGATCGCCGACGGCGGGCGGATCGTCACGTACACCACGATGGGGCGGTTCACGCTGGGCACCGAGGGGGGTCGGCGGCTGCACCCGGCGCTCGATTCCCCGGCCTACCGCGTGGTCGTCGGCGAGGAGAGCGAGCCCTTCGTTCGCGACGGGAAGAACGCGTTCGCGAAGTTCGTCGTCGAGGTCGACCCGGCGATCCGTCAGGGTGACGAGGTCATGGTTGTCGACGTCGACGACCGGCTGCTCGGCGTGGGTCGGGCGGAGCTCGGGGCCGATGCAATGCTCGATTTCGAGACGGGGATGGCCGTCAAGGTCCGGGAGGGCAGCCCGGAATGACCGTCACCCTTGATCCCGTTACCGATGCGGATCTCGGGTACGTGCTCGCGGTGCTCCGGGAGGCCGACCTCCCGAGCGCCGGCATCGGTGACGACACGGTGCGGCTGTTTCTCGCCGACGCCGATGGGGAACGGGTCGGCGTGGGTGGCTTTGAGGACTACGGCGGGACCGGCCTGCTGCGCTCGATCGCGATCGAGCCGGGGGCCCGGGGCCAGGGCTACGGAACGGCCCTGGTCGAAACGCTCGAGGCCGAGGCTGGGGCGGCCGGGATCGAGAACCTACTCCTCCTGACGACCGACGCGGGACCGTTCTTCGAATCACTCGGGTACGAACCGGCCGAGTGGTCGGTGGTCCCGGACTCCTCCGCGTTATCGGCGGTCTGCCCCGACACCGCCACTTGTCTCTCGAAGCGGCTCTGAACACTGAACGCCACGCTTTTCTCGGATCGGGCCAACTCACGGAGTATGTTTGGAGGAGGCGGCGGCCTGAACCCGCGCAAGATGCAGAAGATGATGGAACAGATGGGGATCGAGATGGAGG
>Ga0207797_1000326_pt1 | contig 36571 bp, 41 predicted proteins | sample PRCRCaboRojoPR_6_FD_187275 | JGI IMG/M metagenome (GOLD analysis project Ga0207797, IMG submission 187275) | Marine sediment microbial community from Cabo Rojo, Puerto Rico - PR CR 10% Liquid 1 (SPAdes) | ecosystem: Environmental > Aquatic > Marine > Coastal > Sediment | place: Cabo Rojo, Puerto... | reverse complement strand
CCCCAGACAGGTCCGCTACGCCTGCCGGGAGCCGCTAGCGACGTTTGGCGGGTTTACGACCCGGAGAAGAGCCCGTGCCACGGCTGGCGGGGTCGTGACCTCTGACGGCCGTGGCACGTGACATATACGGAAAAAGCGATTGCCGGTTACTTATCGATTGCGGAGGGCGGGAACGCCTTTGCCCCCGGCCATCGAGGTCGCACACATGGAATCCGCCCACAGTGCCCAACGGGTGGGGGTACTGGTCGACTCACAGAACCTGTATCATACGGCTCAGAGCCTCTATACCCGGAATATCGATTACGCCGCCCTGCTCGAGGCCGCGGTGGACGACCGATCGCTCGTCCGTTCGATCGCCTACGTCATCAGGGCCGACAGCACGGACGAGGACAAGTTCTTCGACGCGCTCTCGGACATCGGCTTCGAGACCCGGATCAAACCCATCCGGACCTACGCCGACGGGACGAAAAAGGCCGATTGGGACGTGGGGATGAGCCTCGACGCCGTCACGCTCGCCGATCATGTCGACGCGATAGTCCTCTGTACCGGGGATGGCGACTTCACCCGGCTCTGCTCGCATCTCCGGCACGAGGGCGTCCGGGTCGAGGTCATGGCGTTTCAGTCCTCGACGGCGGACTCCCTCATCGACGCCGCTGATACGTTCACCGATATGGGGGCCGACACGGACACCTTCCTGCTCTGAACTGGCTAGTGGCCCACCGGGCCGGTCCTCGCCGTGAACAGGGCCCCGACAGCCACGCCGAGGGCCGTCAACCCGACGAGCATGACCGGGAACGGGGTCTCGACCATCCCGGTCTGGAGCACGACCGCGCTGCTGAGAAACAACAAGAGCGCGCCAAAGCCGACTTGCCGGTGGTCCATCGTCGAGTCACGGTTACCCGGCAGGCCTACTTAAACAGGCCGTTCTCCCCGCCGTCTGGCACGTGACAGCAGTGCCCAAGCTGTTGGGCGAAGGGCTTTCACCCGGCCGGTGATTCGTCCCGGTATGACCGATCCTGGCGGCTCCCTCGAGACCCTCCGGACCATCGGTGACTACCAGTTCGGGGCGACCGCCGGCACCGCATTGTTCCCGGCCGACGAGAACTTCGAAATCGAGCGCTCGCGCTCGGGTCGCCCCCGGCAGGTGATCGCCGATGGCGGTCGGATCGTCACCTACACGACCGCCGGGCTGTTCACGCTCGGCGCCGAGGGGGGTCGGCGGTTACAACCGGCGCTCGAACCCCCGGCGTACCGGGTGGTCGTCGGCGAGGAGAGCGAGCCATTCGTCTGCGACGGCCAAAACGCCTTCGCCAAGTTCGTCATCGAGGTCGACTCGGCGGTCCGTCGGGGTGACGAGGTTCTGGTCGTCGACGGTGATGACGACCTCCTCGGCGTCGGCCGGGCGGAGCTCGGGGCCGATGCCATGCTTGATTTCGAGACGGGAATGGCCGTCAAGGTCCGGGAGGGCAACCCGGGATGACGGTTGCCCTTGAGCCGGTCGACGACGCGGACCTCGGATACGTGCTGGCAGTGCTCAGGGAGGCCGATCTCCCGAGCGCCGGCATCGGTGACGACACGGTTCGGCTGTTTCTCGCCGAAGCCGATGGTGACCGGGTCGGCGTGGGCGGTTTCGAGGACTACGGCGAGGTCGGCCTGCTCCGTTCGATCGCGATCGAGCCCGGGGCCCGGGACCAGGGCTACGGGACGGCCCTGGTTGACGCGGTCGAGACCGAGGCCCAGGCGGCCGGGATCGAGACCCTCGTCCTTTTGACGACCGACGCGGGCCCGTTCTTCGAGACCCTTGGCTACACGCCGGCCGACTGGTCGAGCGTCCCGGAGTCCTCGGCGTTATCGGCGGTCTGTCCCGATAGTGCAACCTGTCTCTCGAAGCGCCTCTGAGTGCTGAACGCCACGCTTTTCTCGGATCGGACCAACTCACGGGGTATGTTTGGAGGAGGCGGCGGCCTGAACCCGCGCAAGATGCAGAAGATGATGGAACAGATGGGGATCGAGATGGAGGAGCTCGATGCCGAAGAGGTCGTCATCACCCTGGCCGATGGTGATTCCCTCGTGTTCAGCGACGTCGACGTCACGATGATGGAGGCCCAGGGGCAGGAGACCTACCAGATCGTCGGGTCCCCGGAACGACAAACGGGTGAGGTCGCTCCGGCAGAAGAGGCAATGGACGAAGCTGAAGCGGGCGGAATCCCGGACGACGACATCCAGCTGGTGGCTCAACGGACCGGGGCTAGTCCGGACCAGGCCCGCGAGGCGCTCGAGGCTGAGGACGGCGACCTCGCCGCTGCGATCAGCCGATTAGAGTGACCGTCCTGCTGGTCAGAGACGGCCGCGAATTTCTCTGCGAACCGGGCGATGAACTGCAAACCGACCTCGGGGTGCTCGAGGTCCCGCTCGATGTCGAACCGGGGCAGTCGCTCGAGACCCACCTCGGCGAGGCCTTTCTCGTCCGTCGGTTGCGGTGTCCGGACCTCTTCCATCACCTCGAGCGGACGGGGGCGCCGATGCTTCCCCGGGACATCGGGCTCCTGCTCGGCCATACGGGCATCGAGGCGGGCGATCGGGTTCTCGACGCCGGAACTGGAAGTGGCGTCCTGGCAGCCTGGATGGGCCGGCTGGACGTCGAGGTGGTCACCTATGAGACGAACCCCGAGTTCGCGGAAGTCGCGCGCGAGAACATGCGTGTCGCCGATGTCGAGGATGCGGTCGACGTCCGGACCGGCGACGTGACGGAGGCGCTCGATACCCTCGGCGGGTTCGACGGGCTCACGCTCGACACCGAGGACGCCCCAGCGGTCGTGGAACGAGCCGAGGATCTGCTGGAGGCGGATGGTGTCGTCGGCGTGTACTCGCCGTTCGTCGAGGATGCCCGTGCGGTCGCCGAGGCGGCGAGAAAGGCGCCACTGCAGGGGATCGAGACCTACGAGACGATCCAGCGCGAGATGGATTTCGACGATCGGGGGTCCCGCCCGACGCCGACCGGTGTCGGCCACACGGGGTACCTGACGGTCGGCCGGATCAAGTAGCGACGGTCGGTCGGCCTCAGTGGTCGTCCTCGCGCCACTTGTGGCCGCACTCGGTACAGGTGAAAAACCGCGTCTCCGATTCGTCGGCGGACCGGATCTGTTTCATCTCCCAGAACGCTCGATCGTTGCCACATTCGGGACAGTGGGCCTTGGTCGTCGGACCGATGTCCTCGGCGCTCACCTCGGAGGTATCGACCACCTCGGTCTCGACCTGCCCCTGCGTCGACACCATGCCCGCTTCCGCCTCCGCATCGCGGGCCTGTTCGTGGCCACAGCTCCCGCATACCCAGACGCCATCGTCGGGTTTCATCATCGAGCCGCACTCATCACAGAACTGCATCGATACCCCCGGTAATCCACGAGCCCGTTTAAGCCCCGTGCTTTTTCGACCGGGATCCGAACCGTATTACGGTCCTCGACAATACAGGGTGTAGTGGCTATGTTGGGGACCGACCGGCGGGTGATCGTTCTGGCACTCGCCCGGATGATGGACGCCCTCGGGAACTCCTTCCTGATCATCGTGCTCCCGCTGTTCATCGCCAGCGGTCGCATTCCGCTCGAGGGGTTGGTCGACGGACGCGTCCTCGGGATCCTCTTGACCGAAGAGCTCCTGATCGGGATCGTCCTCTCGACCTTCGGATTCCTCAACAGTATGGGCCAGCCGTTCGTCGGCCGGCTCTCCGACCGCACGGGGCGGCGGAAAATCTTCATCCTGGCCGGATTGGCGTTGCTTGGGGGTGCGAGCGGCGCCTACGCCTTCGCTGACTCGTACGCGACGGTGTTCTTCCTCCGATTGCTCCAGGGCATCGGGGCCGCCCTCACCATCCCGGCGACTGTCGCGCTCGTGAACGAACTCTCCTCGGCGGCGACACGGGGCGGGAGCTTCGGCGTGTTCAATACCTTCCGATTGATCGGGTTCGGGTTTGGCCCGCTCGTGGCCGGTGCGCTCGTCGATCAGGGGCCGTACCAGCTCCCGATGATCGGCACCTTATCCGGGTTCGACGCGGCGTTTGCGGCGGCCGTCCTCGGGGCGGCGATCAGCTTCTTCCTCGTGACGGTCTTGGTCTCCGATCCGAAGCGGCTCGAGGCCGATGCCGGGGACGAGGTGGCCTTCGCCATCACCGACTCGACCGGTCGGCGGGGCCAGCTCGATACCGTGTTCGTCCTCGGGGTCGCCACCTTGTTCATGGCGACGGGCATCGCCCTCTTCGCCACCCTCGAGAGCCTCGTCAACGAACGGCTCGGTCAGGGGGCAACCCTGTTCGGTCTTGAATTCGCGGCAGTCGTGATCGCCAACGTGGTCCTGCAAACCCCGGTGGGCCGAGCGAGCGATACCTACGGTCGCCGGCCGTTTCTCATCGCCGGGTTCGTTATCCTCATCCCCGCGACGTTCGCCCAGGGGGTCGTCACCACCCCCCTGCTAATGGTCCTCGCCCGACTGGCCCAGGGGGCGGCCGTCGCGATGGTGTTCGCGCCCGCGCTCGCGCTGGCCGGTGACTTGGCACGGACGGGTGAATCCGGGACGCAGCTCTCGACGCTAACGATGGCGTTCGGCCTCGGAGTGGCAATCGGGCCGCTTGCCTCCGGGTATCTGGTCGGATTCGGGTTCGTCTACCCGTTCGCCTTCGGAGCCGTCCTCGCGGCGGTCGGCCTGGTCCTGGTGATCACGCAGGTCGAGGAAACGGTTGGCCGGGCGAAACCCGGTCCCGAGCCGACCCCGCAGGATTAATTGAATTCTGGGTCGCGCTTTTCGACGAAGGCGGCCATCCCCTCACGCTGGTCCGCCGTCCCGAAGAGGCCACTCCACGCCCGGCGCTCATAGGCGAGGCCGGCCTCCGGCTCGCGGCGGCGTTCGAGGTTGAGGGCCTCCTTGGCCGCTTGCATGGCGAACTGGGGCTTCGATGCGAGTTCCTCGGCCATTTCAGTGACGTACGAATCCAGCTCGTCGTGGGCGACGACGTCGCCGACGAGCCCGTACTCCTGTGCGTCCTGGGCATCGACTCGCTCGCCGAAGAAGATCATGCGCCGGGCCATCTCGTCACCGACCAGTCTGGGGAGCCGCTGGGTGCCACCCCACCCGGGGATGATGCCCAGGTCGATCTCGGTTTGGCCGATGACGGCGCGCTCCGAGGCGACGCGGAGGTCGCAGGCCAGCGCAATCTCGCAGCCACCGCCAAAGGCGTAGCCATTGACGGCGGCGATGACGGGGGCGGGGAAGGCCTCGAGGGCGTTCACGACCCGATGGCCACGCTCGGCGTACGCCTGGGCCTCTTCGGTCGAGATGTCCTGCATGTAGGCGATGTCGGCGCCCGCCGCGAATGCTTTCTCGCCCGCGCCGGTTAGCACGAGGGCTCGGGGGTCGGCGGCCGCTGCCTCGTCGATGGCGTCACCGAGCGCATCGAGCGTATCGACGTTCAGCGAGTTGAGCGCGTCCGGACGGTTGATCGTGATGGTCGAGACGGCTCCCGTCTCGATGAGAACCAGGTCGGACATGCCCTATTGGACGGTCACCGGGGTGAAAAAGCTGCTACAAACGCGTTCGCTGGCCGCGGCTCTGGCGGGGAGGACCCCGCACGGCCCCCAATGCGCGGCCTCAGATATTCGCGCCGTTGTTGAGGAACTCGTGGGCGTCCCGGAGGACGTCACGCGGGCCGTCCTGCGTGATCGTGTTGATCGCCTGCTGGTAGTCCCGCCACTGGTGGTCGGAGTGTTCGCGGCTCAGTTCGGCGCTCGTCTCGAACGACTTGGCGATGAACAGGTGCACCGTCTTGTGGATCGTGTCACCGCTCGCCTGGAAGACGTAGTCGTAGTCCTGGCGGAAGCCGTCGATCAGCCGGAAATCGTCGATACCGGCCTCCTCCTTCACCTCACGGATGGCGGTCTGCTGGAGCTCCTCCTCCCCTTCGACGCCACCCTTGGGGAACTCCCAATCGCCGGGACGGCTCTTAAGGAGGAGATACTCGCGCTCGTCGCGAGTATCGCGGAAGAGGATCGCCCCGGCGGACGTAGCCTCTATCATTAAGGGTAGGTAATCGGTGAACCGTTAAGAGAATATCGCCAGGTCCCGGGCGAGCGCTACTCAGCTGAACACCATCAACACGTTTACGGCTGCACACCCCATGTCTGCCATACGGATCGATGCCCTTCGTCACCACGTTAACGCTCCGGAGCGGCGACCGGGCCGCTCTCGATGGCGTCGTCGACGATATCCGCACCGAGGCCGAGCGGAAGGGCATCGAGCTCAAAGGACCCCATACGAGCCCCCCAGATACCTATCGCGTGCGGCAATACAAGCGGATCACCGGCGGTGTGGGGCGGTTTCCCGACTGGAAGTACACGGTCTATGAGCGTCAGCTGCGGTTGTCCGGCCACGACGAGTCCGTTCGCCGGATCGCCGGATGGAGCTTTCCCCGATCGATCCACGTCGAAGTCGCCGTCGAACAGGTCCGCTCAGCGGGGAGTGATTAACCGTTTACTATCACTGTTGATAACGACCCCGATGCCTATTTCAAGATACTCGACAAATCTGGGTGGACGAGCCCCGCTGAGATGCTCCTCGAGCGCATCGAACGACTTTGGGACGCCCCCCGGCCGAGCCGCTTGCTCGCCGCTTATGGGCTGGTTCTGGCGATCGCGATGCCTGCGCGCTATCTCCTGACGGGCCATCCCATGGAGAGCATGTTTACGGCCGGGTACGAGCTCGTGCTTCTCGAGATTCCGGCGATCTCGCTCGCCTACGGCGGGCGGTGGCTCGGTCGGAGCGGGTTCGACTCCACCAGCCAGTGGCGGATCCTCGACTGGTCGGGGTGGGGGACGCTCGCGATGACGAGCCTGGTCCTGGGCGTTATTTTGAAAGAGATCTGGAGCGGAACTCAGGTCTCTGATCCGGCCTTCATCGTCCTGATGAGCATCTCAACCGGCGCCGTCATCGGGGCGCTGTTCGGCGTAAAGGAACAGCGGACCCGTCGATACGCCAGTCGCGTCGAATCGCAGAAGGACGCCCTCGCCTTTCTCAATCGCGTCCTCCGCCACAACGTGCTCAACGGCATGCAGGTGATTCGCGGATATTCGCAGCGTCTCGAGGAGGAGGTCGACGAGAAGGCCCGTGAGGATCTTCGTCGCATTCACGCCCAGAGCGACCGCATCGTCGATCTCATCGGTAACGTTCGCGAGCTGGGGCAATCGCTCTCTGACGAGATCTCCGTCCACCCCTTGGACGCCCGGGAAACGCTCGAACGGGAGGTGGAGGCCGCCCGATCGACCCATCCCCACGCCTCGTTTTCGATGGCCATTCCGGACGAGCTCAATGTCTATGCCGACGTAGGGCTGTCGGCCGTGCTCGAAAACGTGCTCCGTAACGCGGTGGAACACAGCGACCGGCGGTCACCGTCGGTCGAGATCGAGGCCACGATCGGCTCCGAAACGGTCGCCATTCGCGTCGCGGACGACGGCCCGGGCATCGACGATGACCGCAAGGAAGCCGTCTTTCGGCGGGGCGACCACGGCAACACCGGGCTCGGGCTCTTTCTCGTCCGGACGGTCATCACCCGGTTCGGCGGCGAGGTCTCGATCGAAGATAACGACCCCCGCGGCACGGTCGTCGTGATCGAGCTGCTCCGGGCACCCACCGCGTAGCCCCGGATCCCACCAGGTTAAGGACACGGCTCACCGAGGTAGCCGCATGGGTGTTCAACAACCGTCGTTCGACCACTTGGTGGACTTCAGACGTGATCTCCACCGCCATCCCGAACCCGCTTGGCGGGAGTTCTATACCACCGCCAGAATCGTTGCTGAACTCGAGCGGATCGGCGTAGATCACCTCTACGTCGGCCGGGAGGCCCTCGCCGAGACACGGCACGGCGTCCCCGATGACGAGGAACTGCGATCATGGTACGACCTCGCCCGCGAGGCGGGGGCATCCGAGGACGTGCTGGCCGAGCTCGAGGGCGGCTGGACCGGGGCGGTAGCGGTCCTCGAACAGGGCGACGGCCCGGTCGTCGGCCTCCGGGTCGACATCGACGCCCTCCCTCGCGAGGAATCTTCCGATCCGGAACACACACCCGCGGCCGAAGGCTTCCGGTCGGAGACCGGGGCCATGCATGCGTGTGGCCACGACGCCCACGCCACCATCGGGATCGGCGTCATCGAGGCAATCAAGCACAGCGACTTCAGCGGAACGCTCAAAGTATTCTTCCAGCCCTCGGAGGAGCTCGTCGCCGGGGGCGAACCCATGACTGAAAGCGGTCATCTCGACGACATCGACTATTTCCTCGCCGTCCACGTCGGGATGGATCACCCCACGGGTGAGGTCGTGGCCGGGATGGGGGGCTTCCTCGCGGTCCATCACTTCCGAGCTGACTTCTCCGGCGAGGGCGCCCATGCCGGTGGGAAGCCGAACGATGGTCGAAACGCCGTTCAGGCCGCCGCGACGGCGATCCAGAACCTCTACGCCATTCCCCGACACGAGGACGGCCCGACGCGTGTGAACGCGGGTATCGTCGGTGGGGGGACCGCGACCAACATCATCCCCGAAACGGCCTTCATCGATGGCGAGGTCAGGGGGCTGACGACCGATCTCAAGGACTATATGTCGGACCACGCCGAGCGGATCCTTCAACACGCGGCCGAGATGCACGAATGCGAGGTCGAGATTTCCACCGAAGGCGAGGCGCCCAGCGCGGAATGTGATGATGCTCTGGTCGACCTGGTCGCCGAGGTATCGAGCAACCTTCAGACCGTCGAGTCGGTCGTCGACCGGGACGACCTCGGCGGGAGTGAAGACGCGACCTTCCTCATGCAGCGGGTACAGGACAACGGCGGGCTGGCAAGCTACGTCTGCGTCGGGACCGACCATCCCGGCGGGCACCACTCGGCAACCTTCGACGTTGACGAGGACTCGATTCCCATCGCGATCGACGTGCTCGCCTCGTCGATCCTCGAGATCGCCGACCGCCGACCCTAGGGCTTCAGTACCGGTTCCATTTCTCGTCTGGTTTCGCGACGAACCGATCGTCGATTGGCTTCCCGGCGAGCAGCGCCCGAACGTTTCGGGCGATGAGCTCGAGCGTCCGGGCCCGGGATTCCTCCGTCGCCGCGGCGACGTGTGGCGTAACCACCACGTCGTCACGGTCGAGCAGCGGTGACTCCTCGGGCGGTTCCTCCTCGAACACGTCCAACCCCGCGCCCCGGAGCTTCCCCGACGCGAGGGCGTCGATGAGTGCCGCCTCCTCGACGATGGGACCCCGCGCGGTATTGACCAGGATTGCCCCGTCGCGCATCCGGTCGAAGGCCGCCGCATCGAACATGCCGCGGGTTTCGCCCGTCAGCTCGGCGTTGACCGTCACGGCGTGGCTCCGCTCGAGCAGCTCCTCGAACCCCACTAGCGAGGCGCCGCCGAGTTCGGCGTCCATCGGCTCGATGTAAGGGTCGTGGGCGAGGATCTCGCCGCCGAACCCCGTGAGGAGCTGGGCCACCCGGCTCCCGACGTCACCGCAGCCGACGATCCCGATGGGCTTGCCCGAAAGCTGGATACCGGGCGTGAAGTCATCCCGCCACCCACCAGCCCTGAGTAAATCGTCGCCAGCAGCGATCCGGTGGCTGACCGAGAGCAAGAGGCCCACCGTGTGTTCGGCGACCGCGAGGGCGTTCGCCCCGGGCGTGTAGGTGGTGGCGATTCCCAAGTCGTCAGCTGCCTCGAGATCGACGTTGTCGATCCCCGTCCCGACCTTGGCGACGATGGAGAGGTCCGTCGCCTCGAGCACGCGACGGGAGAGCGGCAACCGCGAGGTGGCGAATACCACGTCGATCCCGCCGAGGGCTTCGATCAGGTCGCCCTCCGTGCCCGGCGCCCCGAACTCCAGGTCGACGGCGTCGCCGATCGCCTCCCGAAGCCGGCTGTGTGGGCGAAGGTCCTCGTCGGCCAACCCGTGATAGTCGGCGCTCATCAGAAGAGGGTGAACTCGCCGTCTTCGACGACGATCTCATCGTCGAGGGCGAGCGTCGGTTCGGCCATCATCGCGTCGAAATGGACCGGCGCCCGGGTCGTCCCTCCGAGGTTCGACGAGGTGCCGATGCCGACGTGGACGTTGCCATACCGGCCGTGATCGTTCGAGAACCAGCCGTTGAAGTCGGGGCACTCCGGGTTCATCCCGACGGCGAGCTGGGCGATGTTGTACACCGCCGGGTCGTCGTGGTCGGCCCACACGCGGGCTATCGTGTCGGCCTCCTTGCCACCCTCGACGCTCGTTACGGCCCCTCCCTCGACCTCCATGATCACCGGCTCCTCCAGAACGCCGATGTCGAGGTTGGGAATCGAGCCATCGAAGACCATTGTACCCTCCGTGGTCCCCTCGACCGGGGAGATATTGGCCTCGATGTGGACCAGGGCGGTGAACTCGCCCGGTTCGTCCGCGATCCCGGGGTGGGCGTTGCCGGGGCGCCCTTCGAGGCCGAACGTGACGTCCGTCCCCTGTGGGGAGGTCACGTGGGCTTCGTCCGCCTCGCCGAACTTCCGCGCCATCGCCTCACAGTGGGGCCGCATCCCTTCGTAGTCCGCGTAGAGGCCACCCTCGACCAGCTGCTGTGGGGTGAACTTCACCATGCTGATCACCCTCGCACCCGCCTCCAGCGCGGTCTGTGTCGCGCTCGAATGGGTGATCGATCGCCAGACCGGTGTGATGATGACGTCCGCCTCGAGCATCGCCGCGGCCACCGGGTCGGTGGGTTCGTTCCCGTCGAATTCCCGGGGGTCCATGAGCGTCATCGAGACCTCGGCGTCCCGCTCGCGAGCGGCGGCTGCCACCCGTTCGCCGATCCGAGCCGTCCGCCAGTCGCTGACCACGAGGACCCGCTCGCCGGCGCCGATCGCCGCGCAGGTGTCGGCGACGATGCCAGCCCCCGTCATCTCCTCAACGGAATCCATGCCGGAAGGGTGGCCGAAGCCTCGGTTAACGATTCCGATCCCCCCGAACTTCCTCTGGACGGACCGCGTGACGTGTGCCTTTTTGGTTCCACCTCGCCGAGTGGCATCGATGACCGAGGATATGCTCGACCTCGAGACGGCGTCCCTCGCCCGAACGATCGTCGAGGACTGCTTAAACGTCGTCTCGGACGAAGACGTCGTCGCGGTGACCGATCCCTGGACCGTCGCGGTCGCCCGGACGATCTCGCGGGCCGTCGAGGCGGCCGGCGCCAACCCGATGATCCAGATCATGCCCCTGCTCGAGAGCCACGGAAACGAGCCGCCGGCACCCGTTGCCGCCGCGATGGCCGCCACCGACGTGGCCTTCACCTGTACGACGCATGCCATCACCCACACCCGGGCGCGACTCGACGCCACCGACGCCGGAACCCGGGTGGGTGTGCTCCGGGGGGTAACCGAGGAGATGCTCGTCGAGGGCGCGATGACCGCCGATTTCCACGAGGTCAAACGGCTCACCAGAACCGTCCGTGATCGGTTGAACAAAGCCGAGCACGCCCACGTATCGAGCAAGGAGGGGACCGACGTCACGTTCGGCCTCGAGGGCTGTCAAGCGTTTTCGCTCGACGGCTTCTCCTACGAAGAGCACGGGTTTGCGACCTTCCCGCCGGGTGAGGCCCCGACGCACCCGGCCGAGGACACAGCCAACGGGACGATCGTCATCGATACGTCCATGGACGGGATCGGCCTGCTCCACGACCCGATCGAACTGACGGTCGAGGACGGGTTCGTGACCAGGGTGGCTGGTGGGGACGAGGCCGACCAGCTCCGGTCGATCATCGAGGGCGCCGACGAGAACGGTGGCAACCTCGCCGAGTTCTCGATCGGCACGAACCCCACCGCCCGGCTCATCGGCAATCAGGCCGAGGACAAGAAGCGGGCGGGAACGATCCACTTCGCCATCGGCGATAACGAATCCCTCGGGGGAACGCGACGGAGCGACATCCACCTCGACGGCGTCTGTCGCCGGCCGACCGTCGAGCTCGACGGGGAGGTCATCATCGAGGCCGGCAAGCTCCGCATCGAGTGACGCCACGTTAGGGAAGCCAGTGGGTTTTGATCCAATCCCAGGCCGGTGACCAGGCGCCACAATCGGTACCGTAGTGGGCGCCGACCTTCGTCAAGTATCGGGACTGTAACCCGCCAAAAAAGGTCCGGCATGTTTCCGGCGGAACCGGTCGCCAGAACAGCGTCCTGAGTTCGGCGTTGGAATACGGGACCGTCGGCGTCGTCGTCAGGTCGACCGTCACCGGAACCGCCGGTGGCAGCCAGCTGTATCCGGCGGCCAGTCGCCCGAACAGGATCGTGATCCCGCTGAGCACCACCAGTGAACAGACGAGAGCCACGATGGGTGGGATGTTGACTCGCTCGATCCGACTGACCCCACCAACACCGATCGCACAGATGGCAAAGAGCGGCAACAGGTCCGGCGCCGTGTCGAAATCGATGAGAAGGATCTGAACCACCAACCACCCGGCGACTACGGCCACCCACCAGTGTGCGCTCGGGTCATCGAGAACCAGGAGCGCGATTCCGATGAGCCCGATAAGGACGATCACGCTCGGTAGGCGGAAGATATCTGTCGCCAGCTCGATGCGGTCGGCGAGCGGTAGCCCGTTCCCTGCGATCAACGGCGTGAGGACGGTCTCGACGAGCATCTCCGAGAGCGCCCCCCAGAGGACTACCGGAATGAGCATTACCACGGTAAGGAGACCGAAGCCCGCGACGAACCACCGGAGCCGTTGGATGGATCGACGTTGGACGAGTAGTCCCATGGCGACCACCGGGAACACGATCGCGAGTTGCCAGAATCCCATGCTGGCCGCTCCGAAGAGGCCACTGACTGCCGGCCGGTTTCGGAGGGCGGCATAGATTGCCAACAGCCCGAACAGGATGACGAAATATTTCGGTTTGAACCCCACGGCCGTACGCCACGGGAATAGTGGATATGTGAACGGGACGAGGCCGGCGACGAGGGCGCCCATCGGCTCGTTCGTGATCGCGAGGGTCAACTCGCCCACGACGACCGCCGCCAGGATCGCAGCCGAAATCGTGAGGGCGACGAGTAACCAGTGGTATAGGATCATCCGGTCGCCGGTCATGACGGCGATCACCCCGGTGAGTTCGTAGACGAGCGGCGGCTTCACCTCCCAGATATCGACGTAGAGGCGTGCCCCCTTGGAGAGGTACCAGCCGAGATATTCGTAGATGATCGAATCCAGGAGGGCCGGTTGCTGATTTGGTCCGATCCGGGCTACCACAGACCAGACCGAGGCAGCATGGAGGAGGGCCCCGACGAGGCTCACCACGGGAATCCACCACCGGCGACCGAGCCGGTCTTTGGACTGTTTCAGGCTTTTTTGAATCTCATTCCGGCGCGGAGGGAGGGTTGGCCCCGGGACCATGATCTACCGCGACGTCCAATCGCAATATTGGACGGGCCGGTCGTATCGGTCTTCTGTTTAGGACGAGGTCAGTACTTCGCCTCGGCGCCCGTCACGCGGTAGATGTCGTCCATGATCTCGTCCCGGGTGGCCTGCCAGTCGGCCAACTGGGACGGCGAGGTCGGGTAGGCATCGTAATGATCGATCAGCCGGTCGGCGTGCTGTTTCGTCCGGTAGAAGGTGTAGATCACGTCCCAGTAGCCAAAGGATTTGATGGCGGTTTTGAGCTTGAGCCACCACCCGATGTCGGCGCTCCCTGAGTAGAGTGCTTCCGAGAGTTTGCCCGTCGGGAGGGCGGCGAGGAGGCCCATTAGGTCGTCCACATCGACCGCGGTTGAGAGGATGTTATAGACGTCGAGCCCGGCATATCGGGATCCGAAGTGATCCATGACGTGTTCGTTATACGGCCATAGCGTGGCCTCGCTCGGATCGCTGTCCTCGACGGCCTCGACCGCCTGTTCCGCCGCATACTTCCCGGCGTAGGCCGCTCCGGCGATACCGCCGCCCGTCGTGGGGTTGACGTGCCCGGCCGCGTCGCCGACCGCCATGAACCCGGGTGCGACGGCCGAATCGTAGGGCCGGCGGGTCGGGAGGGCGGCTCCGAGCTTGTCCTCGACGGTGGCGTTTTTGAACTCCGGCCGGTTCCGGAGGTCGGCCTTGAGGTCCTCGACCAGCTCCATCGGCGGCTCATTCATCTGGAAGCCCAACCCGACGTTGATCTCGGTGGCCGTCCGCGGAAAGTACCAGAGGTAGCCCGCCGCCCGCTTCGTCGGTTTGAACACCAGCGCGTCCTTCCACGGGACCTCCTCCTCGACGCGAACGATCTCCCGATAGGCCGAGCAGAACTGTCGGTAGGAAACGTTGGTGTCGAACGTCGTGTCGTCGAACTCGGCTTCGTCCTGGAGGATGGACATGGACCCGGCGGCGTCGATCGTGACGGGTGCCGTGAACTCAACCGGCTCGCCGTTTCGCTTCCCGCGGACCCCCTCGATCGCTCCGTTGTTCTGGACGACCTCCGTGACGACCGTATCGTAGGTCACGTCCACGCCGGCGTTGGCCGCCCCCCTGATGATGCGGCGACCGTAGTCCCATCGGTCGATGACGGCTAGCTCCCCGGGCACGGGAATCTCCAGCACGACGTCCTCGGAGGGGATCTCGAAGCGCCCGTGGTCGACGTCGGTGTTGGTGAAGGCGGGCTCGATCTGTGATTTGGGGATCGCCTCCGGGAACTGGTCCGCGCCCTTGAGCGCGTCGCCACAGGCGATGTGCCCGGCCTCCTCCTCGGACTTGCGTTCGAGGAGGGCGACGTCGAGGCCGCGTTTCGAGGCGGTGGCGGCCGCGTAGCAGCCTGCCGTCCCCGCCCCGACGACCACGACATCGTACTCGTGGGTGCTCATTGATCAGGCATCGACCGTGCATCGAGAAAACTCTTGTTCATGGTTGTACTCGCGTCTCGGTGGGCGAATCAATTGGATTGTCTTCTCTTGATTGCTGACCGGACTGCGAAGCACATCCTGCGGTGGTCGATGTGCCCCCAGCCGCGGTTTTTGGAAATCACCCTTGGTTCATACCATGGATTGTCGTCGTCCAGAAGCACCCGGTGATCGATTGCTCAAATCCTGATCGAGGGTACTATTGAAGCTTGGGACAACTCGGATATCTACAACAGACAAATGCTCTGGATGCAGCAGCTGATACCAGGAAATATGTAAATACTGATATGATTGGAGTGATGGATCCGGCTCGCGGATCTCGACGGGAATCATCACAAGGTTAGTTGAATCTACCGTGACCATGATTAATAGTGATGGACTTTGGAGGATCGATTACAATTCACGAATCCTGAAAACTGAGTAGTTATCTAGTCCCAACAATTATTTTCGTCGTTTGCTAAGGGTTGACACGGAATTACGTGGCATGAACTCTGGCGACGCGGGATCGCCGATCGGTGACATCGCGTATCTTGCGCGGTCCGAACATCGTGTCCCGACGCTCGTCGCGCTGACGGACCGGCCGCGGAGTCGCTCTGAACTTTGTGAGTTGACCGAGGTGTCGTCGTCGACGATTCGGCGAACGTTAAGCGAATTCGAAGACCGTACCTGGGTTCGGAAGGTGGGGTATCAGTACGTGGCAACCCGGCTCGGAGAGGCCATCGCGGCCGGGATGGAGGACTTGACCAGCCTCGTTGAGGCCGAACGGAAGTTACGCAACGTCTGGCACTGGCTTCCAGACGAGGTGTCCGAGTTGCCGACCGAAACCTGGACCGAAATGACTGTCACCCTCCCGGAGCCCGATTCGCCGTACCGTCCCGTAAACCGATTCGAGTCGCTTCTCAGGCAGACGGACGAGGTCCGCTATCTTCGACCAGAGGTTGCCTTGATGGAGCCTTGCTTCGACTCGCTTCTCTCTCTACTCGATAACGGGGTAGACATGACATTGATCGACCGACCGAGTTGTCATGCATACTTCATCACGACGTACCCCGAGCGCAGTTTAGCGATGAAAACACGGGACAATTTCACGGTTCTGGAGCATGAGGACCTCCCGCAATGCGGAATCGGTCTTCTGGATGGCCGGGTAATCATCAGTTGTTACGGGCAGAACAGCGGGTCCGTTCGGGCTTTGATCGACACAGACGGTTCGGCCGTTCGCGAGTGGGCGGAGTCGACGTATTCGTCGTTCGAAAACGACGCACGACCGGTCAACCCGGAAGTCTACATGGAGTGACGTTCTCTGTCACGTAATACCGATCGGCTCGGTGTGTTCCGTTCATCGTTGCCGGACGGACTGGTCGTCCCTTCGATTTCTTGATGACGTTCGTTCGCAACGGTTGACGCCTATTCAAGGGCTGAAAAACCTGGCAGGACCTGCAGAAATAGCACGAATTAGCTACAATGTGAACAAGGCCGTCGTGTTGTTCGTCGGGAGGCACAACGACACAATGACCGACGATCGACAAACCATGCACGGTGTCGACCTCGAAACACTTGAAGGGTTCGCAGAACACGCAGCTGACAACCCTGACGCCGTCCAGCTCGGGCTCGGGGCGACTGCGACCTACGAGGGGACCGCCGCTCACAGCCTCGCCAAGATCAATAGCTACGATCTCGGTGGCGAGTCCATCGCTCGCGAAACGCGCGAATACACCGTCCCTTATGGCGCCTGGAAGGAGGTGCTGGACGCTGGTGGGTGGGTCGGCGCGACCGATCGAATCGAACCGATCGAAGCAGCACTGTCTGCGCTCGCCGCCTGTATCAATGTCGGTATCACCATCAACGCTGCTGCGAATGGTGTCGAAATCGACCACCTTCGGACGCGTGTCCGGACCGATTTCGACCCGGCGGTCCTCTTCAGTCTGGCTGAACTCAAGGAGGCCGACTCGGTGTACGAGAACCTGACTGCAGAGATCGAAATCGAGGGGGCGGATATCGACGACGACCTGATCGATGAGTGGGCCCGACGAGCGCCCGTCTACTCGCTGCTCTCGCTCGATCAGGACATCCAACTGAGCATCAAGACGCCCGCCGAGGTAGCGGGAGACGACTGATCGGTGACCACCAATGAGTGAATCACTCGACACGGACAAACTCGAACGAGAGGTCAAGTCGATGTACCATGACGTCGCGGAGTTCTCCGACGGGGAGTTCCACTTCGAGATGGGCAGGGACCTGGCCGAACGACTCGGCTACGATCCGGACGACCTCTACTACGTCCCCGATCCTGCGATCGAGTCGTTCGCGGGCGTCGGTTATCACTTCGACCTGGCGGCGATCCAACCCGGTGAGTCGGTGCTCGACCTCGGCAGCGGGTCGGGAATGGACCTGTTCGTTGCCGGGATGCACGTCACCGAGACAGGGACGGTCACCGGCGTGGACATGACCGAGGCTCAGGTCGAAAAGGCCCGCGATCTGGCGGAGCAGAATGGATTTCACAACGTCGACGTACGACACAGCCACATCGAAGGGCTCCCCTTCGACGATGAGTCGTTCGACGTGGTCGTCTCCAACGGCGTAATCAACCTCTCCGCGGAGAAGGGACGGGTGTTCGAGGAAGCGTATCGAGTCCTCAAGCCCGGGGGTCGACTCGCCCTCTCCGACATCATCAGCGAGCAGCAGATGCCGGAGAGCATCAAGACCGACGCGGACCTCTGGGCGGCCTGCATCGGTGGCGCTGAACAGGTAGACGACTACACGGCGTTGATCGAAACGCCCGGTTTCGAGATAACCGACGTTCGGGACAACACGCGGTACGAGTTCATTTCAGAACGTGCACAGGGTGCGTGCCAGAAGTATGGCGTCAAGAGTATCTCACTTGCCGCCAAAAAAGAGTAACGTGCCGCACTGGCCCGGACGGCTGCTTCCCCGTCGCTAACTGTCGGCTGATTTTATGTTCCATATTCACCAGCTGATTTCTGAAGGACTATCTCGGTGATACAAATTGGGAAATGAAGGGACTGTGCGTATCGTATAAGGTACATTATACCAGTTCACACCATGAGCATTGTAGAAACCCATATATAATTACACGAACATTTGTTGCGTATTCCGAGGCGTTCCCCCGGAATTCCCCCTGAGCTTTATGACATCGATAGCGACCAATACATCAGGACGAACCGATACCATCGAGAATCCGGTTGTGGGGTCCCGGATGACGTTCCTCGAACGAAGCGCCGATACGGGCGGCGAGTACGTCCTCGTCGAAATCGTTGAAGCCCCGCACGCTCAGGGACCGCCGCTACACATTCACCCGAACCAGTCGGAGACCTTCCTGATCACTGAAGGGAGCCTTAACCTGGAGGTCGACGGCGAGGAACGGATCCTCCAAGAAGGTGAATCGGCGACGGTTGAACCGGGACAACCCCACCAATACTGGAACGGGAGCGACGAACAAGTCCGAGGGACCATGGAGCTCCGACCATCGGGTGACTTCGAGATGTTCCTGGAGACGGTGGCCGGACTCGCGAAAGTAGGAAAAGTCAACGATGCCGGCGTCCCGAACATGCTCCAGACGGCCGTCATTCTACAGGAACACTGGGACGTCTTCCGATTGGTCGGTCCGCCAGAGTGGATACAGAAGCCGCTCTTCGCCGTCCTCGCGCCGGTGGGATCGCTGCTCGGCTATAGGCCCTACTATCGTTATGCTGAGTTGACTGGCAGCGACCCCGCGAGAGCCGAGTAATCCTCTGTCCCCCTCAATACGGTATTCACACCATCGATATTGCGATCACCTCTGAAACTCCTCTTCGAGCGAACCGAGCGCCGCGCGACGTTCCTTATGATCTTCGAGAACGTTCGCGATTTGCTCAGCTGCTAACTCCTTGGGTTCGCCACCCATCAGCGACTCCCTAACGATGCACCGCTGTGAGGTGTTCAACCCGATCGCTGGCCGTCGGCTTCCTTCATCATCAGCAACAACCTTTCCCCCGCCGGGAGTGGGATTAAAGTCCTGGACCGTCGAACTCAATCCATGGCCGACTACACGGTCGAGTTCCTCGGCACCGGCGAGACCCTCACGGTGTCCGAGAAGGAGACCATTCTCCGGGCCGCTCTCGACGCCGGTATCGCCCAGGAATACTCCTGTCGCGTTGGGATGTGCCTGGCCTGCTGCGCCGAGATCGTCGAGGGGTCCGTCGTCCAGCCGGCCGCCCACGGGTTGACCGAGGCCGAACGACAGGACTTCGCCCTGACCTGTATGGCCCGGCCCGAATCCGACCTGAAGCTCCGTCGGGGCGTGTACCCACCAAGTATCGAGGGTGATGCGGCCGCGACCGCCGCATCCGCCGACGATTGAGTTCGTCATCGAGTTCTGTCACACCCCCCTTCGCCGTTCGTGCGGGAATATCGCACAGACGCTTCAGGGTTAATCCGGTCGAACGACAATCATGGCTCATGGCTTCACGTGTCGGTCGACGGACGTTTCTCGCACTCACGGCGGCCGCCCTCGCCGGCTGTACGAGCGTCGGGAGCCGGGTCACCGACCGCCCGACCCAAGCCCCTGGCACCGCCGCAACCCCGTCGGCGACGGACACGGACACGGCCCAAACGACAACGCGATCCTCGACGAGCTCGGGGGGTGGTTCGACGCCCCCGCTTGGCGATGAAACCCTGCCCCTTCCGATGGCACCGAACCAGCTCCGTGGCGAGGTCGTCTCTGGTGGCCCCCCGAAGGACGGCATTCCGTCGATCGATAATCCGACATTCGAACCGGCTGCAGAGGTCAGCGGTCGGTTAGCCTCGAACGACATCGTCTTCGGCATCAACCTCGGCGACGAGGCGAAGGCCTACCCCCAGAACATCCTCGTCTGGCACGAGATCTGTAACGACGTGGTCGGTGGGATGCCCTTAAGCATCACCTACTGCCCGTTGACCGGAACGGTCCTCGGCTTCGAGCGTGGGACCACCACGTTCGGCGTGTCCGGCCGCCTCGTCAACAACAACCTCATCATGTACGACCGGGGGACGGAACGGTGGTGGCCACAGGTGCTGGCGACGTCGATTCCCAGCCCGTGGAATCCGGATCGTACGACTCGATCACTCCGTGAGCAACGCCTGGTCTGGACCACCTGGGATCGCTGGAAGAGCACCCATCCCGATACGGTTGTCCTCACGGAAGACACCGGTTTCGCCCGGAACTACGACGGCGACCCGTACGGGGCGTACAACCACCCGGACCGATCCGGCTATTACTCGCCAGAGGCCGCGCCAATGTTCCGATCCCTCTCGGACGACGATCGGTATCAACCGAAGACGGTGGTCATGGGCGCTCGGACCGCCGAGGGCGCGGTTGCCTTCCGGAAACGATCGCTACTGGCCCAACACCTGATGGCCGGCGAGCTCGCCGGGACACCCGTCCTTGCCGTTCACGAGCCACAACTGGATACCGGGTACGTGTATCTAAACCCCGAAGGGCACGAATTCACGTTCGAGGACGGACAGGTCGTCGACGGAAACGGCACCGCCCATCACCCTGCCGAACTCGAGCTGGACCGGATCCATACCTTCGACGCGATGTGGTTCGCCTGGTCAGGATTCTATCCGAACACAGCGGTGTATGACTGACGTCGTCGGCCGAACCGGCGCGGCCCTCGGGGCGGTCCTCCATCGTCGGGACGCCGGCGCCGTCGTCGCGATCACGTCAGTCGCGTATCTGGTCATCTACTCCCTCGCCGTCGGCGACCTCTCACTCGGTACCGGTGGTGAGTTCTCGTTCCTCATGGTCGATGAACCGCTCCAACGCGTCTTCATGTCGAGGGGTTTCTTCTCGTTCGAGCCGATCGCGCTGCTCAACGCCTGGGGGATCCGGTATCTCTTCTCGCCCCTCGACCTGCTGCTCGCGCTCACATTGGCCCTACTCGTCGGTCTCAACCTCGGCTTGACGTATCTCGGGCTGGTCCAACCGAAGGCCTGTGGCCTCGAAGCCTCCTCAGGGGTGTTTGCGGCCATCCCGGCCCTCCTCTCGGGGGCGGCCTGTTGTGGCCCGGCGATCCTCGTCGTTGTGGGCATCCAGGCCACAGGACTCCTGATTTCGGGCTTTCAGCTGCTGGTTCCCGTCGCCCTGACCCTGCTGGTAGCGAGCCTGCTCCTCATCGGTCGACAGGTCGACCCGCAGCTCGTCTGAGTGGAGGTGCCTTTTTCCCCGCTGGCACACAACGGGCGGGCATGGCATTCGACCCCAGCGCCACCCTCCCCCAGGACGACGTCAACGAGAAGGTCGATGACGCGATCGAATCCAACGAGGTGGTCCTGTTCATGAAGGGAAACCAGCTCATGCCCCAGTGCGGGTATTCCGCCCGGGCCCTCGAGCTCATCGGCAAATACCGAACCGACTTCGAGACCGTCGACGCGCTCGAGTCGCTCGATGAGTTCCGCGCGGCCCTGGAACGCCACAGCGGCTGGGAGACCATCCCGCAGACCTTCGTCGACGGCGAGTTCGTGGGCGGGAGCGATATCCTGGCCGAACTCGAGGAGCGCGGCGAGTTGGCGCCGACCCTCAACGCTGAGTAGTCTCTTACCTCCGGCGATCGGTTCGTATCAGCGGATCGGTAGAAGGGCCTATAGGGATGGGTCTCTAACCTTCGATATCAAAGTCATCGATCACCGGATGCAGCCATGAGCGGGTGCGTCTATCGGCTCCACTCGACCATCGAACTGCCGCTGGAAGACTTCCATGACTTCCTCGACGAGTATAAGGTTCCGCCAACGATCGATGGCGTCGAGTTGACCCGTCGGAACAACACACTGGAACTCAGCGCCGTCGCCAAGGAAGGGACCGTCGACAAGTACACCCCCACGGCACAGCTCAAGGCGACAGTCACCGAGACGCGGGTCCCGGTCGAGCCCGTCCCCGAACCGTCCGGACCGGGATGGACACCCGAAGAGGAGGAGGAGATCGAGACGGAGGCCATCGAGATGGCCGGGTTCAAGGGCAAACTCGAGACCGTCCTCCAGAACACCGCCCTCCAGTATCCCATGTTTGAGGTCCTCTGTGACCTGGCCATGTCGGCTGAATCCGGGAAGCTGGAGGCGATTGTCGAGGTCAACGACGCGTTACAGCCGATTCGGATCGTCGACGGTGTCGAACGGAGTGCGACGATCGAGGTCGTCGACGACCCGGACTCGGAGACGCCGACAAATGGCGTCGATTGGCGGAACAACGAATATATCAGTTAGCGTCGTCCAGACGGCCGCGGCGAGTTCCATTCCAGTGATTTCTGCGGGCCATCCACCATCGGGGGGCTCGCTCCACCGGTTGGCTCGTCCCACAAGGGATATAAAAGGTCATGGCCTATTCCGCGCCGAGATTCATGCCTGCGGACTTCCCGTCCTACCTGACGGTGGATTACTCGGACGGCGAGGGCCAGGATCCCTCTGACTATCCCACCCTCCAGGACAAGATCGAAAAGGCGGTCGAGGTCACGACGACGGCACTCGACCAGTACCAGAATCCCGCGGTGATGTGGACCGGGGGGAAGGACTCCACGCTCACCCTCTATTTCGTCACACAGGTCGCCGAGGAATACGGCTATGACCTGCCGGTGACGGTTTTCATCGACCACTTCCAGCACTTCGACGACATCATCCAGTTCGTCAAACGTTGGGCCGACCACTGGGGTCTCCAGGTGGTCTGGGCCCGGAACGACGACGTCGGGAACCTGGCCGAGGAGCCGGGCGACGAGATCCGGGTCGACGACCTCAATGACACCAATCAGCGGGAGGTCCGCGAGAAACTCGAGTACGAAGAGCCGACCTTCCCGTTCCTGCTCGATACCTACGTGGGCAATCACCTCCTGAAGACGGTCGCACTCAACCAGTCCATCGATGAGCACGACATCGACGGGATCATCTCGGGCGTCCGATGGGACGAACAGGAAGCTCGGGCCGACGAGACCTTCTTCAGCCCGCGACACGAGGTCGAGAAATACCCGCCGCACGACCGCATTCATCCGATCCTCCAGTTCGCCGAACGCGCGGTCTGGGACGTCACCTGGAACTACCTCGTGCCCGATACCGTCGCCGGGTACCCGGACGACGGGTACGTCCCGCAATCCTTCGATGACCTGCCGAACGGCCTCACCCACGAGGATATCCCGGTCAGTCCGAAATATTTCGAGGGCTTCCGCTCGCTCGGGAGCGAGGTCTCAACCAAGAAATCTGAGGAGGAGCCGGCTTGGCTGCAGAACCTCGAGGGCACGACCGAGCGTGCCGGCCGGGCTCAGGACAAAGAGGACCTGATGGAACGCCTCCGCGACCTGGGGTACATGTAACGGGTCGCGGAGGCGTCGGCATCACGCAGAGCTCGGGTCAGTAAAGCAGACCGCCGAGGGGGACCTTCGCGTCGGGCGTGACGAGGACCGGGTTCCCATCGTCCCCGGGCACGCCGAGCGTCAGGGCCTCCGACTCGAACCCGGCGATATTCACCGTGCCCAGATCCGTCGCACAGAGCACTAGCTCCCCCCAGACCTCATCGGGTTCGTGGTGATAGAGAAGCTGGGCGGCCGACTGGACTTCACGCTCGCCGAGGTCGATCCAGAGCTTGCACATCTTAGGTTTCCGGGCCTCGGGGAAGGCCTCGGCGCGACGGACTTTTCCGACCTGTATCGTGACGTCGAGTGGCGTGTCGTTCATGTCCCGGCGGTCGCCGAGGCCGGGAATAAGCCTTCCCGATCAGGCCGCCTCGGGCGTGTCGGACTCGGATTTCGGCCGGACGAGATTGGCGAGCGAGACCAATATCCCGAGGATCCAGCCGATCGGCACGGCCACGCCGAACCACATCCCAACATAGGCGAGCCCCACGAGATCGAATCGGGCCCTGAGCCAGGCGTTGAGCCCGTAGATGTCGAGGACGTTATCGAGCACCCAGATGGCGAACGTCTGGCTGCGGGGGAAGACGAACTCGGCCAGGCTTGGCGAATACAGCGCGGCCACCACCGGCGGGAGGAAGATGGCCGTGACGCCGAACGGATAGGCGAAGAAGACCGTCGTAAACCGCCCGCCGACCTTGGTGAACAGGAGCGCGAGGACGGCCGAAATGGTCGCGACGCCCCCGGCCGCCCCGACTGCGATGAACCCCTCGAACGAGATTCTCGAAAAATATGTCGCCGCCGTCAGTGCACCCCAAACGATGATCGAGAGTAGGACCACCCCGATGAAGCCGAGGCTTGCGGCCGAGCGATTGATCCGCGAGGTGTAGAACCGCGTCGCAAACCCCATAACGGTGAGCGGGTAGAGGATCGCGATCACGAGCACGCCGAGCGCCCCCCAGATCCGATAGCGGATCATGCCCCCGGTCGTCGATGGGGTCCACTTGCCGAGAACCGAATGGGCCGTATCCCGCTGTCGGGGAAACACGAGGCCCATCCAGGTCGCGTGAATCCGGGCGACGTCGATCTGGATCGCCTCGATGAGCCCTGGCTCGGTCCGGGCTTGTGTTTGCCGGTCACCTGGAGCTTGGTCGTCCATATAGGGTTACCAGGGTCCGAATGACGGATCCACGAGTCGTTCTTCGGAGTCGATACCGTCGATCGTCGCGATGTCCTCCTCGGTGAGGTCGACCGCGAGGCTCTCCCAGTTCTCGACGAGGTGATCCCGGCCGGTGGCTTTCGGGATCGCCGTCACGCCCTTCTCGCGGAGCCACGCCAGGCTGACTTGGACGGCCGTGGCGTCGTGACGGTCGCCGACCTCGACGAGTTCGGGGACGTCGAAGACCTGCCCCCTCGCGATCGGCGCGTAGGCGACGAGCTTGATGTCGTGGTTCGCGCAGTAGTCTCGCAGTCCTTCCTGCTGGAGGAGGGGGTGGAGTTCGACCTGGTTGGCGAAGATCGCGTCCGCCCCCAACACGTCGATCGCTTCGTCCAGGAGGTCCGGGGTGAAATTGCTCACGCCGATCCGGTCGATTACCCCGTCGTCGACGAGGTCGGCAAACGCCGGCAGCGTGGTCGACGGGTCGTAGGTGCTGGTCGGCCAGTGGATATACAACAGGTCGATCGTCTCGACGTTGAGCCGGTCGCGACTCGTTCGGCCGCCCTCGGCGACGGCGTCGGGAGTGAGGCTGTCGTGCCAGAGCTTGGTCGCGACGAAGAGGTCGTCAGATCCGACGGGAGCGTCCTCGATTCCCGCTCCCACTGCCGCCTCGTTTCCGTACATCTGGGCCGTGTCGATGTGGCGGTACCCGAGCTCGAGGGCCGTCCGCACACTCCGGACACACTGCTCCGGATCCGTGTTCCGGAACGTGCCCAAGCCCAGCATCGGCATTCCGTTTACCCGGGGTTGACGATCCACCTGGTCCACGGCGCTTCCCATGCTCGACCCGAGGGACATGGCGGCCAAAGGTGTTGTGGCTCCCGGTGGTCCGCATCGTCGGTTCCGGGGCCTTGACTGCCCAGCGTCTGACGGTACCGAGCCTGGCTTCAGCAAGACTGAATAGCCGGAAGCGAATCCTCCCGACATGGTCGACGGGTACGACGTCGTGATCGCGGGTGCCGGCCCGGCCGGCGCCCAGTGTGCGCGGGATCTGGCTGCCCGTAACTACGATGTCCTCGTTCTCGAGACCGAACCCGAGGACGAGTTTCCCAGACAGAGCAACAAATCGACCGGTGGGACCTTCCCGTCGATGATGGCCTCTTTCGGAATCCCTAACGACGTGGTCATGCAGTTCACCGATACCGTCGTGCTCGAGTCGCCGAACGACCACTTCGTCAACCGACAGGCCGGTGCCGTCCTGGAATTCGCTGACTTCAAGACGTTCCTCGTCCGCGACGGCCGGGAAAAGGGGGCCGAGTACCGCTTCGACGCCCGCGTTTCGAAACCCATCATGGAGGACGACGAGATCGTCGGCGTCCGGTACAACGGCGACGAGGCGGTGTATAGCGACATCGTCGTCGACGCGACAGGTCCGGCCGCCCCGCTCGCCAAGGCCCTCGGGGTGAGCGATCTCGAACGGAACCACCAGGCCATCGGCGTGGAGTTCGAATTCGGCGGGCTCGACCTCGACCACGATGGCTATGCCGACCTGCACGATGCGATGATGCTCCGCCTCGATCACGATATCGCCCCCGGTGGCTATTCGTGGATCTTCCATACCGGCGACGACACCGCGAAGGTGGGGCTCTGCTACATCCAGAACGACCGCCACCGGGAGCACGCCGAACCGGGCATGAGCATCGACGACTATCTAGATCGATGGCTCGAGACCGATCCTCGACTCGCCAGTGCGGAACGGTTCGAACAGAAACAGCACCGGGGGTCGGCCCACATTCAACCCCCGGGCCAGCTCTCGACGGATAACTTCATGGCGGTCGGGGACACCGTCCCGACGATCGATCCGCTGTGGGGCGAGGGCATTCACAAGGGGCTCAAGTCGGGCCGGGCGGCCGCCGTCGCGGCCGATCACTGCCTCACCCCGAAGGAGCGAGATACCTCGGCTGAAAACATCGCGGTCTACAACAAGCTCTGGCACGAGGAAGTAGCCCCGAACCAGTCCTCCCGTCTCCTCCTGACGGAGCTCATGTACCTCGCCTCGAACGACCGCTACGACCGGTTGATGCGCGACCTGAATGCCGCCGACGGCGACACGCTGGCCGCCGCGAACGCAGGCAACAAACGCGCGATGCTCTCCCTCCTTCACACCGGCGACCTCCCGTCGTTGGTCAAGCTGGCCCGCGAACGCCTCGCTGGCTAGGGGCGGTCACAGGGCGGCCGATGCCGGATCCATCCGAAGGTCGCGAATGAAGGAATCTTCCAACTCCACGTCGTCGTAAGTGATCACCTCGTCCCGATCGATAGGACTGGTGAGGACGGCCCCCTCCAGGAGCTCGAAGGGGACGTGGCGCCGCCCGTGTGCCCGATCGGCCGTTTCGATCGACCCGTAGACCGTATAGCCGCCACCGCCGTCGAGTTCCGTCCCTGGTTCCAAGTCGGTTTTCGCCGCGCCCACCACCTCCGCGTACCGATCCTGTGGCGCCCCGGTCGGTCGGTTCCGGAGAGCGGCGGCCGCGACGCTGACCGGCGTTTCGACCCCGGGAATGTGAAACGGCCGGTAGAAGACGGTGTAGTCGCCGTCGTCGCTCACGTGATAGCCGCGTCCGTCGTTCTGATCGAGATAGGACCGAACCGCCGGGTTTGGGGCCGACGTGACCACGAAAACGCTCGAGCTCAAATCGGTTTCAGTGGTCGACCCGTCGGGATACCGGGAGCTGAAGGTCTCCACCACGCCCGGTCCATCGAGAATCCCGCCGGCCGCGTCCGGCCGGAACGTACCGGGGATCTCTTCGGCCTCCAACGTCGGGAGGTGCATTCCCGGCACATCGGGTTGGAGCCCGTCGGCATTGGCCAGCGCACAGCACTCGACCGCGATCTTCGTCCCGTCGAGAAAGGAGTTGTACATCCGTGGATTCAGACCGTAGCGCTCGACGAACTCCTGGTCGTAGCCGAACCGCTCGAACACGGTGTCGGGCGTCCCGAACCGGTAGTCGTCGACATACATCGAGCCACGCCCGGCCGCCACGATGTCCAGGCCGATCGTTCGCGCCCAGTCGCACAGCTCGACCATGAGCGCCGGTTGATCGCCATAGGCGAGGCTGTATGTCACCTCGTAGTCCTCAGCCAGTGAGGCGAGTTCCGGGCCGACGACGGTGTCGGTCTCGACCGTGACGTTCACGACGTGGGTTCCCTCGGTAATGGCCCGGTAGGCGTGCCTCGCCCCCGCGTCGGGGACGCCCGTCGCCTCGACGATCACATCCAGGTCGGCCCCGGCGAGCGCCAGTCCGTCGCGGGTGAGCACCCGATCGCCGCCGTCAATCGCCCTCGTAATGCCCTCCGCCGAACTCGCTTCGGCGATGGGCCCGTCGACCCCAGCTTCGTCGTAGGTGGCCCGTGCGGTCTCGAGGTCGATATCGGCGACTCCGGACACAGTCATGCCGGTCGTCGACTCGATCTGGTCGGCGAGTTTGGTCCCGAAGAAGCCCGCCCCGATGATTCCTACCCGAACGGGCGAGTCGAGCGCCCCTAACTCGGCCGGTAGGTTGAACATGCCCCCACTGACCACAGCCCGTCCTAAAGCGGTTGCTTCCGACCTCAGGAAATCCGTGATCGGCGCTCAGTAGAACTCGCGGACGAGGTCCATCGCGCCCTCCGGAGCGCCGTCAGGGATCGCCGACATGTCGGCGCTGAGGCCGTGGGAGGCCTCGTACGACCGGGCTTCGTCGTCGCGATAGAGGACGCCCTGGTACTCCTTCTCCGGGTCGAGGATGACGTCCTTCGCGGCATCGTAATCGGTGGGATCGTGATCGACGTCCTTGACGTCGACGATGGCGTCCCGGAAGTAGTCGTAGGTGTCGACATCGTTGAACGTCACGCAGGGGGAGAACACGTTGACGAAGCCGAAGCCGTCGTGCTCGATGGCCTGCTCGACGATATCGGTGTGGCGCTGAGCGTCGGAGGCGAACGACTGGGCGATGAACGAGCCGCCCGCGGCCAGCGCGAGGGCGAGCGGATTGACCGGCGGCTGTTTCGGCCCTTCGGGCGACGTCGCCGTCTCGAAGTCATCGCGGCTGGTCGGGGAATACTGCCCTTTTGTCAGCCCGTAGATCCGGTTGTCCATGACGACGTAGGAGATATCGACGTTTCGTCGGACGGCGTGGACGAAATGGCCAGCGCCGATGGAGTACCCGTCACCATCACCCCCGGCGACCATCACCTCGATATCCGGTCGGGCCATCTTGACCCCCATCCCCACCGGGAGCGCCCGGCCGTGGACGCCGTGGAGGGCATAGGAGTGCATGTAGGTCCCGATCTTGCCGGAGCAGCCGATGCCCGCGACGATGAACGTCGAATCGGGGTGGTTACCGGTGTTGGCGAGCGCCTTCATCATGCCGTTCATCGTTCCGAAGTCACCGCAGCCGGGACACCAGGTCGGTTGCTTGTCTGATTTGAAATCCGTGAATCGGATGTCTGAACTCATGCGGTCACCTCCGTCCCTTCGGCCAGGGCGTTGTCGATCTCGGCGGCGAGCTCGTCGGCCTTGAAGCGCACGCCGTCGTACTTGTTCACGCGATCGACCCGGGTGAGGGTGTCGTGTTCGATCAGGTCGGCGAATTGCCCGGTCGCGTTACATTCCACGACGATCACCGACTCGGCCGCCTCGACGGCCTCGGTCAGATCCGGCCGGGGGAACATGTACGGAACGGAGATGAACCGGATGGGCCGATCCAGCAGGTCCATCGCCTCGAGCATCGCGCCCTCGTTCGATCCCCAGGAGATCACCAGCGTGTCGGCATCTGGATCGCCGAACTCCCGGGGGGACCAGTCCTCGGTCGCCTCCGCGGTCTCTACCTTCCGTTGGCGTTTCTCGACCTGCTGTTTCCGGATCTCGGTATCCTCCGTCCGGCGGCCGAGTTCGTCGTGTTCGAGACCGGTCGTCATGTGAGCCCCGTCGGTCACGCCGGGGATGGTTCGTGGGCTGACGCCGTTGTCCGTATCGGCATGGGGTTTGAACCGCCCTTCGTCGTCCAACCAGGGTTGGAGATCATCGGGGTCGGTGATGAGCATCCCTCGGTCGACCTCCACCGCGTCCATGTCGAACGTCTCCGGAGCAAACGTCTGCTCGGTGACGGCTAGCGAGAGGTCGGAGACGAGGTAGACCGGCGTCTGATATTTCTCGGCGAGGTTGAACGCCTCGACCGTCTTCCAGAAACATTCGGACACGGTCGTCGGGGCGACGACAAACCGGGGGATCTCGCCGTGGCCGCCGTAGAGCATGGCATTGAGGTCGCCCTGTTCCTGTTTGGTGGGCATCCCGGTCGACGGTCCGGACCGCATGACGTTACAGATGACCAGTGGCGTCTCGCTCGTCGCCACCAGCCCGAACGTCTCGGTCATCAGATCGATCCCCGGCCCGGAGGTCGCGGTCATCGCCCTGGCGCCACCCCGCGCTGCCCCGAGGGCGAGGTTGATCGCCGAGAGCTCGTCCTCGGCCTGTTCGACGTGGCCGCCGTACCGTTCGATACGGCCCTTGAGGTATTCCATGACATCGGTGGCCGGCGTGATGGGATACCCGGCATAGAACCGACAGCCGGCGGCGATCGCTCCCATTCCGATCGCTTGGTCACCGTTGAGGAGGACGTAATCCTCGTCCGTACATTCGACGGCATAGCCCAATTCTTCGACCTCGTAATTGTCCTCGACGTAGTCGTGCCCCAACCGGGCCGCCTCGCGGTTGTTGTCGACGATCTTGGACCCCTTGTCGCCGAACCGCTTGTCCAGGGCCTCGTCCAGGTATTCGATGGGGAAGTCGGCGGTGGCACACGCCGCGCCGAGCGCGACGACGTTCCGCATGATGGCGCCGCCGGCCTCCTCGGCGAGCTGTTTCAGTGGGACGTCGAGGCCCACCATTCCCTCCGGCGCCTCGAAGTCCTGCATCATGGTTCGCTCGCCATCGAAGATGATCACGCTCCCCTCGTGGAGCTCGTCGAGGTTCTCGTTGACCGTCCGCTCGGTCAATGCGATGAGGATATCGAGCCGGTCGACCACGCTCTGGACGGGGTCGACCGAGGTCCGTACCTTGTAGGCCGTGTAGCCACCCCGGATGCGTGAGGCGAAATCCTTCGACGTGAACACATGACGGCCCGCCCGGGCGAGCGCTTGGGCGAAGATCGCGCCGGTCGAATCAATCCCATCACCGGCTTCCCCGCCGATGGCCCAATTGAGGTCCTCCGTCATCCTACAAACGATTGAATCCCCCGCAGGAAAAGCCTTCTGAATGCGCACCCCGACAACATTGGGCAATCTTTCAATTATTACCTTAATATCCCTTTTTAAGAAAGCAATTACCGCAGAATACGGGTTTTAATTGGACGAACGAACGAATTATTTGGGAGGTGGACGCAAATATTACCGCCCGGTTGCGCGCGGCGGTGACTCGGCCTCGACCACCTTGGCGAGGCTCTCGAGCTCGCCTGCCAAGAGGACGATGAAATCGTCCAGCGTCACGATGCCATAGAGCTCCCCGTCGGCCATGACGGGCATCCGGCGGACCCCCTCGTCGGCCATGCGGCTGATCACATCGAGTACCCCGTCGGTCACCTCGGCGGAGACCATCGTAAACGCCATGACGTCGTTGGCGATCGTCTGGTCAGGATCCCGTCCCGCGGCGATCCCGTAGGTGACGAGATCCCGGTCGGTCACCAACCCGCACGGCCGGCCATCGGGCTCCACCACGACGACGCTCCCGACGCCCTCGTCGGTCATGATCCGAGCGATCTCGGTCAGCGTGGCCTCCGTATCGGCCGTTACCACATCGGTCCGGGCCAGTTGCTCCAGTGTCATGGCTCACGATTGGTGGCCTCGGACGTAAGGCGTACCGCCGATTCTCACCCTGCTGGAATGTCAGTCGGTGGTGTCCCGTTTGTGAGCGAGCCAGAGATAGAACAGGTTCGACTGGACGGCCCAGATGCCGACGCCGAGGATCAACAACGGGACGAGCAAGGTGGCCGGAAACCCCACCAGCGCCTCGATTCCCCGGTAGACGGCGCCCGCCAGCCCGAGCACGACGACCTTGAAGGCGACCGTCTCGGTGGCGGTCGGCCGTGGACCCATCAACCGGACGACGACCGGATTGGTCTCCTTCAAGCCGAAATACCGGATCCCCACCGTCGTGGTGACGACATCGCCGACGCCGAACACGAGCACCGCGAGCCCCCACAGGACGAGGTCGATCCCCGGCGCGGCCATGGCCGTGCGGTCAGTGCTCGACGAACTCCAGGAGGACACCCCCGGTCGAGGCGGGATGCAGGAACGCCACCTGGTGACCCCACGCCCCCGGCCGGGGCTTCTCATCGATCAGGTCGATCCCGAGGTCCGTCGCGTGGGCCAGCGCCGCCTCGATATCGTCCGTTCGGAAGGCAAGGTGATGGAGCCCCGGGCCCTCCCGGTCGAGAAACCGCTGGACCGTCCCGTCCTCGAGGGGCTCGAGCAGCTCGAGATAGCCGGCCGACAGCTCGACGAAGATCACGTCCAGTCCGTCGAACTCCTCCCGGTGGACGACGCTCGCGTCCAGGAGTTCGGAGACGGCGGCGGCCTGCCCGGCCGCATCCGGCGTGGCGATGCCGACGTGATCTAGCTCCATCGCTCAGACGGCCGCCCGGGGTTCGTAGGTCCCGTACACCGTTCGGAGCGTGTCACAGATCTCGCCAACCGTCGCATAGGCCTTGACGGCGCGAATGATCGGGGGCATGACGTTAGCGTCGCCACGAGCGGCCGTTTCGAGCTCTTCGAGTGCGTCGTCGACGGCCGCCTCGTCGCGGTCGGCCCTGACCGAGTCCAGCCGATCGATCTGCCGCTGGGCTTCCTCCTCGGTGACCTCCTGGAGGTCGATCTCGGGCTCCTCGTCGGTTTCAAACCGGTTGACGCCAACGATGATCCGATCGTTTTCGTCGACCGCCCGCTGGCGGTCGTAGGCCGTCTCCTGGATCTGCCGCTGGACCCACTGGTCCTCGACAGCGGCGAGCATGCCTCCCCGATCGTCGACCGCCTCGAGGATCGACCGCGCTTCTTCTTCGAGTTCATCGGTGAGGCTCTCGATGTAGTAGCTCCCGGCGAGCGGGTCGATCGTGTCGGCGACGCCGGATTCGTGGGCGAGGATCTGCTGTGTGCGAAGCGCCGTCCGGACGCTCTCCTCCGTCGGCAGGGCGAGCGCCTCGTCGTAGCTGTTCGTGTGCAGGCTCTGGGTCCCGCCGAGCACCGCGGCGAGGGCCTGGTAGGCCACACGGACCACGTTGTTCTGGACCTGCTGGGCGGTGAGGGTCGAGCCGGCCGTCTGGGTGTGGAACTTGAGCTGTCGGGAGGCTTCGTCCTCGACACCGAACCGCTCGGTCATGATGCCGTCCCACAGCCGGCGGGCGGCCCGGAATTTCGCCACCTCCTCGAGGATGTTGTTGTGGGCGTTGAAGAAGAACGAGAGTTGCGGGGCGAACGCTTCGACCTCGAGGCCGGCCTCGCGGGCGGTTTCGACGTATTCGATCGCGTCCCCGATCGTGAACGCGATCTCCTGGGCGGCCGTCGAGCCGGCCTCGCGGATGTGATAGCCCGAGATGGAGATGGTGTTGAACTTCGGGACCTCTTCGGCGGCGAACTCGAAGATGTCGGTGATGATCCGCATCGACGGCCCGGGCGGGAAGATGTAGGTGTTTCGGGCGATGTACTCCTTCAGCAGGTCGTTCTGGATGGTCCCCCGAAGCTCCTCCCGGGGCACGTCCTGCCGATCGCCGATGGCGATATACATCGCGAGCAGAACCGAGGCAGGCGCATTGATCGTCATGCTCGTGGAGACCTCGTCGAGGGGAATGCCGTCGAAAACGGTCTCCATGTCGGCGAGCGTGTCGATCGCCACCCCCGACTTGCCCACCTCGCCCTCGGCGATCGGATCGTCCGAGTTGTACCCCATTTGTGTCGGGAGGTCGAACGCCATCGAGAGCCCCGTCTGCCCTTCGTCGAGGAGATAACGGTACCGTTCGTTCGTCTCCTCGGCGGTGCCGAACCCGGCGTACTGGCGCATGGTCCAGAGCCGGCCGCGGTACATCGTGGGGTAGACGCCGCGCGTGTAGGGCGGTTCGCCCGGGTACCCAAGGTCGTCGAGGTAGTCGATTTCGTCGATATCGTCCGGGGTGTAGACCCGGTCGACCTCGGACCCACCCGTGTCGGTGGAGAAGGTCTCCTCCCGCTCGCCGAATCGCTCCAGCGTCGGGACGAGCGTGTCGTTCTCCCACGCCGCCCGCGCCTCGCGAATCCGGTCGAGCTCGTCCGGATCGAACATACCCTAGGCTGGCGGGCTGTTGTGTCTTAACAGTTGAGAAGGATCCTATCGGCCGGTGTCGTACTTGTAGGTCGCCGTCTCGGGGTCGATCCCGAAGTCCTCGGCCGTTTCTTCGGGTTCGGGTTCGACCTCCTGTTCGGCCGCGCCGGCCGCCTTGAACGCCTCGCGAAGCCGCTGGGGCATGGTGAACGCCTCGGCGTCGAGCACCATCGGGACCGCCTCGGGGAAGACGTCCGATCGCTTCGCCTCGAGCCGGTCGACCAATGGTCGCGGGAGCTCATCCTCGTCGATCGCTTCGAAACCGAACTGCCCGAGGTAGTCCGCGGCATCGACGAACGAATAGAGCGTATCGAACCCCTCGTCGCCGGCGTTCTCGACCAACCGTTCGATGATGTGCGCCCCCACCCCCTGCCCCCGCCAGCGGTCGAGGACCCCCAGGCCGGTCAGCTCGCAGTAATCCCCCTCCTCGCTTTTGTGGATCCGGATCCGGCCGAACCCGGCCTTCTGGTTGGTCTCCTCGTCGACCGCAATGACGTAGTCGCGGGAGCGGAAGGCGGCGTCGTCGAGGCCCATCGCCTCAATATGGTCGAGCAACCAGGCCTCGTCGCGATTTTTCGCATCCCGGACGTACATGGCTGGAGGTAGTCCGGGGACGTGTAAAAACATTACCAGACTCCAAGCAAACTACTTTGACGGCCCACGTGGACCCATCCGGTATGGAATCACTCGAGGAATTCGACGAGGTGGTCCACGAGCCGTCGCGCGACTTCGTCGAGTCGACGAACGTCTGGGAGTTCATGCAGGAGTTCGGTATCGAGGGCTACGAGGCGCTCATCGCTCGGACGACCGGAGACGTCGAGGGCGTCGAGGAATCCGGGGTAGACTGGTTCTGGGACGTCCTCCCCGACTACCTCGGGATCGAGTTCTACGAGGACTACGACGAGGTCCGTCGGTCGGCCAACGGTCCGCAGTTCACCGACTGGTACGTCGGCGGCACGCTCAACATCGCCCATAACACCCTCGACCGGTACGCCGCGGTTGATTCCCCGATTCGGAACAAGGTGGCGTGTATCTGGGAGGGTGAACCGGGCGACGTCCGGCAGGTCACCTTCCACGACCTCTACCGGGAGGCCAACCAGGTCGCCAACGCCCTCGAGGAGCGCGGAATCGGCACCGGTGACACGGTCGGCCTCTACATGCCGATGGTTCCCGAGGTCATCTCGATCCTCTATGGGTGTTTTAAGGTGGGTGCCATCGCGGTCCCCATTTTCTCGGGGTTCGGGACGGACGCCGTCGCGACGAGGATCGAGGACCCCGAGTGCTCGGTCCTCTTCACGGGCGATGGGTTCTACCGCCGCGGCAGGGAGGTCCTCCTCAAGGAGACCGCCGACGAGGCCATCGAACAGGCCGGCCACGTCGAGCATACCATCGTCTACAACCGCCTCGGCGGGGACGTCCCCGAACAGCCCCGCGACGAGTCGTGGGAAGAGTCGGTCAAGACCCAGGACGACGAATACGAGACCAAGGAACTCGACGCAGGCCAGGAGTCGATGCTGCTCTACTCGTCGGGGACGACCGGGAAGCCGAAGGGCATCGTCCACACCCACGCCGGCGCCCTGATGCAATGTGCGAAGGAGCTCTATTTCGGCTTCGACCACAAGGACCACGACCGGTTCTTCTGGGTCTCGGACATCGGCTGGATGATGGGCCCCTGGACGCTGATCGGCAACCACACTTTCGGCGGCACGATGTTCATGTACGAGGGGGCCCCCGACCACCCCGAGCCGGACCGGTTCTGGGCGATGATCGACCGCCACGACCTCACCGCCTTCGGCATCTCGCCGACGGCCATCCGGGCGCTCCGCAAGCAGGGCGACGAGTGGATCGAGGGCCACGACCTCTCCTCGCTCCGGCTCCTCGGGTCGACGGGCGAGCCCTGGGATCCCGAGTCCTGGCTGTGGTTCTACGAGGAGGTCGGTGGGGGCGACACGCCCATCATCAATATCTCGGGCGGGACGGAGATCTGTGGCTGCTTCCTCATGCCGATGCCGATCAACTCCCTCAAACCGTGTACCCTCGGAGGACCCGGACTCGGGATGAACATCGATATCGTCGACTCGTCGGGCGCGTCGATTGCCGCCACCCACGAACGCGGCTTCCTGGTCGCCCGTGACTCCTGTCCGAGCATGACGAAATCGCTCTGGGACGGCGACGAGCGCTACCTCGAGGAGTACTGGTCGACCTGGGACGACCTCTGGGACCACGGCGACTGGGCCAGAAAGGACGAGGACGGCTTCTGGTTCCTCCTCGGCCGGGCGGACGACGCCCTCAACGTGGCCGGCCGGAAGGTCGGACCCGCCGAGGTCGAGGGGGCACTGATCGAGCACGGGTCCGTCAATCAAGCAGCTGCGATCGGCGTTCCTGATGACACGACCGGGACGGCGGTCGTCGCCTACGTGATCCTCGAATCCGGGTTCGAGCCGTCCGATGATCTCCGGGAACGGCTGCGTGAACAGGTTGGCGAGGAGCTCGGTAAGCCCTTCCGGCCGGAGGCGATCCACTTCGTCGAGGCGTTCCCGAAAACCCAGAGCGGGAAGATCATCCGCCGGGCGATCCAGGCCACCCACGTCGGCGAGGATCCCGGCGACCTCTCGTCGATGGAGAACCCCGAGGCGCTCGAGGCATTGAAGGATGCCGAATAACCCAGTTGCGGTTGATCCCGTATACCACCAGTTCGCTCCGGATTATTCCCAATTTCCGATGAGGTTTAATGGCTGTCAGATACCGCGGTTAGATATTTA
>Ga0207797_1000325_pt1 | contig 36592 bp, 31 predicted proteins | sample PRCRCaboRojoPR_6_FD_187275 | JGI IMG/M metagenome (GOLD analysis project Ga0207797, IMG submission 187275) | Marine sediment microbial community from Cabo Rojo, Puerto Rico - PR CR 10% Liquid 1 (SPAdes) | ecosystem: Environmental > Aquatic > Marine > Coastal > Sediment | place: Cabo Rojo, Puerto... | reverse complement strand
CCGGTGGGCGGCGGCTCCGGTGCGTCGGCCTACTGCCTGACGGTCGGCCAGCTCACCGACGCCGCGATTGTCGGCGTCCAGTCCGAAGCGGCGCCGGCCATGTACCGGGCGTGGTCCGAGGACACGCTGGACCCTCACGAGCGCATGGAGACCATGGCCGAGGGGCTCGCGACCAGCGTCCCCTTTGCCTTGACCACCCGAATCCTGCGCAAGCACCTCGACGATTTCCGACTCGTGAGCGACGACGCCCTCCTGGACGGGATGGCCACAATGCTTGCCGAGGAACACCTCGTAATCGAAGGGGCGAGCGCGGCCTCGTTGGCCGGCGCCCGGGCGATGAAGGAGAAGATCGACGGCTCGACGATCGTGCTGCAGTTGTCGGGGAGAAACGTGGACAAGGCCAAGATCCACCGGGTCCTGGATAGATAGCCGGCCGCCTCATTACCCGATCAAGAAGGAATTTCACCTTGGAGAAAGCACTTTGTAATCCGCCGGCTGGACCAATCTATCCCGATGGTCTCTCGGAACCGTCGAACCGTCCTCGCGAGCGTCGGCGGAGCGCTCGTCCCGCTTGCAGTCTGTCTCGGCACGGATGGTACTGGCACTCCCTCAACCGACAGCACCCCATCGGATGTATCGGCGACCGATGAGGCGTTAAGGTTCGACCCGGGCTCGCTATCTCTGGGTGTGACCAATGTGCAAAAGCTGGTCATCGCCGATCGTGGGCCGTGGGCGGATCTCAAAACTGGCGGTGGCCAGTACGTCGTCCTCGACCTGGTCAAACCGGACGGGAGTTCCCTCATGGACGCCTACGGCTTCGAGTACGAGCTCCCATTGGCCGTCGAGCTCGACGGGACCCGGTTCGGCCCCGATGCGGTTCCCGTCGTCGATGTCGAACACCCCGCGACCCAACGGATCCGGAATCCATCGACGATCACCTGGTGGGGGTGCCGATTACGACGGGCCAAGTCGATGCAGGGTCGGTCATTTGGGTGGGATCTGAGAAGGACGTCCGGTGGGAACTTCCCCCGGAAGTGTTCCCTCACATATCCGATGCCTCGAGCTTCGAGATCCGAACCTTCGAGCCACGACCCGCGGATGCAGGCGGATTCGAACTCGACCTGACGGTGGCCAATACCGGCGATCGCGACGGGGTGTGGCTGGCCCAGGTCTCGATCCGAGCCGCCAACGACATCAGCGATGTCTTCGGCTATTCGATCCCGGTGGGCTCGACGATCCACCGAACGGTTCGCCCCCGCGTCCTCGCTGCCGGCTTCGTCTCCGGGACGGTGACTATCCAGTTCTGGTCCTCGACGAGTTACGAGCGGACGGTCGAGATCGAGACGCCCTCGCCCACGAACTGATAGTTGATGGGCTCGACTGGGCGAGTGAATGCCGGCCACCGGTAGGAGGGGGTGGTGGGTGGACGGCCGGCGGACCATGGACGGGACCGGAACCACGGAAGGGAGTGGTTCGTGGAAGAGGGTGGGTATAGTGGGACCGGCCCGTCGATTCGGGGGTAGATGAAAGGCGATAATAGGTCTTGTGGGGCGCCCGAGCAACGGTTCCATCTAATTGCGGTATTGGTAGTTACTATATCAAGAGGCGGCAAGGGCCCGTTTTCCTGTACGATAATCGGCAGCGAGGTTTTATCGCGGTTCTGGACCGCAGTTTTGATAAGAACGCTCACGTGCTCACTCAAGCCCTCCTCGTGGTGACGACGGTCGGCATCGTCGGTGCGGGGCTCATCATGGTCGGGTTTGCCATCCGGGCCTACGCACGGTCGCAGACCCGTGCGCTCGCGGCCCTGGCGATCGGCTTCACCCTCATCGCCGGTGCCTCGATCGCGACCTCGGTCAGCGCGCTGCTGACCGATTTCCGGGGGATTCAGAACATCCTCCTCTTCCAGACGGCGATCACGTTCGGGGGCTACCTCGTCATCGGGTATGCCGTCTACAGCTTCAAGGGAGGTTCAGCATCCTCGGAATCGGTGGCGGACGAGGCCGCTGGTGACTGAGATTCACCAACTGCCGAGTTAGTTATGAACCACGGAGCTGGCCCGGATGGCTGATGGTAACAAAGCCCGTGCGCTCTCCTTCGTGGTTGCAGGCGTCGGTCTGTTCTTTGTTTCCGTCCTGATCGCGTCGACGCCGGTCTCCAATAGGCTCGGCATCACGCCCGAAATCATCTCTGTCGGGGCTCTACTAGTCGTCCTCGCCGTCGTGTACCTGTTCGCGACCGGTCAGGTCTGACAAGACTTGGCCACATCTACCGGCATTCAGTGATCGATACTTCTCAGCAAGAGGGTGGTCGACGCGCTAACGGTCGGATGCTTCAGTATCGATTAAAAGTAATTACTCAATAATAGTCAAAGTATGTTCCCGACAAACTGGACCACCGGCACCTATTGTGAGATCCAGACTTGCTGGGGACTGCTATCACCGGGGAAGTCGATGTCACGATCGACTTTTCGGGTTGGTCGGGCACGCAGCCCTGCTTCACGCATGAGCCGCCGACAACTCGATCGCGAATAGTCGATCCCGAACCGATCACGTATAAACCGCTTGACCAACGTTGTAGTCCAGGTCGGCGCTTCGATCCCGACCGCCTCCGGTGGCCCATTCAGGGTTTCGTACAGCGTCTCTAGCTGGTAATTGGAGAGTTTCCGCGGCCGGCCAGGTCGACGGTCGTCACGGATGGTTGAGTCGTCATCGAGGTGTTCAACCCGCGACAACCAGTTGTATATCGTCTTCCGCTCGACCCCGAACCAGTGGGCGAGCTCCGTCTGGGACACGCCGTTTTTGTTTGCGATCGCCGTGACGAGCCGGAGGGCGGGGGTTTTCTCCTCGACTTGGTCCAGTGCCTCCTGAAGGGCATCGACGGATATATCGTTGAGATCTACCATAATCGAACTCAATTATATGAGTAAATAATTCTAACGGACTTTTTTCAAGCCGCTCGAAATCCTCCGTCCGTTGGCAGCGCCCGAACGGCTCACATCGTGGACGGAGCCCCGGTGAGTCAAACGGAGGTGAGTCGATTTCCCCTGGGAGCGTTACTGTGTCCCCTCCAGGTTGTTGATCGCTTTCATTAACGTCGTTTCCGCGCTCACCCGGTCATCACCTGCCATTTCGGCGGCCAAGATCAGCTCTGCCTGGTCGACGGTCTCGACCCTCCCGAGTTCTTCACTAAATCTGCCATCTGAGACGGTGTACTCCTGGGGCGTGAACGGCAGTTCGTAGGACCCTTCCAAGGGGGTGAGGTTCGCTGCAGCGGTTGAGACCGCATTTTGAGCCGATACGATCTCTGAAACGTCGGCACCGTTTTTAAGGGCAGACCGCAGTTGGTAGAGCGCCCGTGCGTAATCGCCGGTAGACGCTTCCGTAGCCGCGGATTGTTCGACCAGGACACGGTTGAGTTCCACCTCAATGTCAAGGATGGTGGAGATGCTCTCCAGATATTGGGATTCACCCACCGGACTGTTCGATTCGAGCATCTCGGTCGTGACTTGAACGATTTTCTGTGCGATATCAGCCACCTCTTGATTCGTGGCGGTCCCCGATCCAAATGCGGTGGCTACATCGGCGAACGCTTGCCGTTTTCGAGTGAGTGACGCGTCGAATTGCGTCTCCGCTGGCTCCTCTTCAGGTTGCGGCTCGGTCGGTTCTGCTGGTTGGGTAGGCTCCTCTTCAGGCTGGGGTTGCGGAGTACGAGCTTGCGACTCGATCCATTCCGCGGTTTCCGCGACGAGTCCCTGCGCATGGGCGACCCGGTCGGCCAGTTCCGCCTCCTCGAGTTCCCCACGCCCGTCCTCGAACACGCCCACCAGTTCCTCCAGGGCCCGACGATAGGCCGCCACCCCGGCCTCGGATACGCTCCTGACCTCGGACAGTCGCTCGCCGATTTCCATCTCGACTTCGAGCAGTTCACGGACGAACTCGAGGAAGGCTTCGGCCTCCTCGTACACCCGTTCCTCGATCGCCTCCGTGGTCCGCTCCGCCACCTCCCTGGCCGCTTCGAGCTCGAAGCGCTCTGAGAGGAGGTGGAACGCGAGCCGTTTGTGATGGAGAGTCGATTGTCGGAGCTGCTGCTGCATATCTTCGAGGCGGCCTTCCATGTCATCGATCCGATCCGCGAGGTCGGAGAGCTGGTTCTGAATCCGGGCCGAGACGGTGAGGTCCACGGCGTTCGCCCCGGCGTTCGCGCTCACCGAAACTGAGCTGTCGGAGGACCGGAGATCGACGTTACCGCCGGGATTCGAGACGCCCTCGACGCTCACCAGTGCCCCGGTCTGAGCGGCGGTCACGTCGTGGGGATCGTCGAACCGCGCCGCATGCCGAGCGATGGCGGCGTACAGCATGTCGTTCGTATACACGAGGGGCCGGTCCTCGATGTCGGTGGTGATACGTGACCAGGTGCCGTCGTCCTGCTCTTCGAACCGGCCGAGGAATACCCGATGGTCGCCGTTCGAACCACACTGTCGAAGCGCCCCCGTGTCCGTCTCCGCATACGACGTCGCGATCCGTCGCAACGCGTCATCATCCGGGGTGATGGTCTCCGGGTTCCGGGCGTCCTCTGTGCTCGTGTAATCGCCTCTGGCAGGGAATTCGATGGCGTCCACCGCTTTGAGATCAGCGGGGGGTGGGTCGGCTTCGTGCGTGATCTCGAATATCTCGAGGATCCGATTGTAGGTACACTCCTCCTCACACGCGTCCTCGGATCCCGGGATCGGGACGGTCTCCTTCACGCAGTTTTCGTAGTCGACGTACAGGGAGGTCGGGTCCGAGACCTGCTCGATATCGAGGTCCTGTTCCGTTTTCGACTCGACGACGATCGGGTGCCCACAGGAGTCGATCGCCAACCCCGGTTCCACGGTGATGACCAACGACTCCCCGTCCGCCTCGACCGACGTCTCCAAGCCGCAGACGATACCCTCGCCAGTTACGTGCTCTGCGAGCGTCCGCAGCCGGCTTCGGTGGTATCGCTGCTCGGCTTCCATGTCGCGGGCCGTCATCAGTTTCCCGTGGAAGAACCGGTTGCGCTCGAAACTGTGCAATCCACATTCGATCGTGTCGTCGATGGGTTGTCGTTGTGTCATGGTGTGTCCCCTTGGGTTCCTGGTTAGCTTACGAAATGGTCGCGTCCGTCCCGATGCGAGCCCGGATCCCGACCTGGCCGAAGGGCTCGCGAGAACCGAGCACGGAGTCGTTTCCGAGGCTGGATTCCTCGACGGTGAAGTCGCGGTGTGGGAGCCTGGTATTGATGCCCAGATAGGAGTTACCACCCAGCTGGATCCACGGCCGTAACTGAACCGTCCGACCGACGGCGTGCGCGGGTCGTTCCCGGTCTACGATCCGGCGCACCGTCCGAACGGCTTCCTCGTCGAACCTCGAACGGATCAACACCAGGAAGCACTGCGGGCACGGCAGCGACCGCTCGTAGGTTTGCCGCACCTCCGGGTCGTCGATGCAGTCGAGGTCCGAATGCTCGAGCAGGTAGATGGCCCGGTCGCCCACGGCCGGGCCCGGATCCTGCTCGGGATCCCCGGAGACCGGCACCATCCCCCCGTTCCCGTACGCGGTCGCGTGTCGGAGGTAGAGACGGATGACCTCCAGCAGCCCCTCGCGCGTGCCCCGCTTTTTGAACAGCGACGGCGCCCGGGAGATCAGCTCTCGACGGGCCCCCTCGGGCCAGCTCTCGCCCGCCTCGAGGGCGAGCCAGTCTCCCAACCACTCGAGGGCCGACGATGGCGCACCGGCGGGATCGAGGTACCGTGTCATGGTTTCGAGCTCCTCCTCGATATCAGTGAACACGCTCTCGAAGATCGAGAGGAACTGCTCGAGGAACGCCGCACTCTCCGGGTCGTCCTGGTAGACCGCCGGGAGATACCGGAGGTAGGACTTCCGCGGGAAGTAGGCCCGGAACCGGTCGACCCGCGGCGTCACGTACTGGTCGCCGATGAGGTCGAGTTCGACCCATAGATACCGACCTTCGGCGGCCGTCAACAGCGCGTCCCGCGGGTTCGGTGGATCGATGGCGGTCCACTCGACCCCCCTGATGTCGTTGCGCTCCGCCAGCAGCTGTCTGGCGTGGTCGATCCAGGCTGATGTCCGCTGCGGGGGGACGTCGTAGACGCCCTGGCTCACGATGCGGGCGACGGCAGCCGGGTTCCGTTCCACCAGTGCGGCGACGTCGGCGATGCCGCTGTTCCTGAGCCGACCGGCGAAGGTCGACCCGATTCCGTCGATCGCCTCCAGATCAACCGGCCCCTCACGGTCGGCCAGGAGGGTCCGTCCCGTCTCGATCCAGCCCTCGGCCCGGGCCGGCGAGACGTCGAGGGTCTCGGTACTGACCGCGGAGGCGACCGACTCGGGTGACTGCTCGATGAGCTCAGAGAGGCCGCGGACCCCTATGCTCCTGAGCCGGTCGGCGTACTGGCGACCGATCCCGTCGACGGCTTCCAGCGCCATCGAGTCCTCGGTGTACTCGAGCGTTTCGTCGTCAGTCGCCACGTATCGAAGCCGGAGTTGGGTCCCGGTATTGGCCAGGTCGAACCCCGTCGTGACGCGATGCCACTCGGTTCCCGGTTCCCCGGAATCGATCCGGGTGAGAAGCTGGGCGTCGTACCGGCCCGTGGTGGGGTTCCGCCGACGTTTGGTCACCCGCTCGAGGAACGTCGCTTCGCCCGGGTCGCCCGCGATGGCGTACAGGCCGTCGACCCGTCCGCGGGCGCCCCCGACGGAGAGCGCGAGACCCGTCGATTCCTCCGAGAGGCCATCCAGCCGGTCGAACTCGTCCGATACGTACCGGAATATCCCTGGCTCACCGGCGGTTCCGGGCCCGACGCCGACGAGGACATCGCCGCCCGATTCTATCTCCAGGCAGGTGACCTCGAGCGAGTCCGGAACGGTGATCGTGTCGGTTTCCTCGAAATCGGGGTCGTACAGGCTGATCACACGCCCATCGGCGGGCCCCGCGACGATGGAGGTGGTCTCCCCGTCGGTCGCCAGGTCGAGGGGCGCCGTCAGGCCGGTGACGACCCGGTCATTGGCTCCGCCCCGTTCGACGGACGCCAGGAAGCCGGAACCATCGCCGTCGGCGCCCTCGTCGAGCACCATGACCGCCTCCCCCAGCGTGTCCAGGGCGACCGGCGAGTCGAACGGGTCGGTAAGGCTCCACCGGGTCTGCAGCAGTTGGCGGGCATATGCCTGGAGGTGTCCGTTCGACCCGGCGATGAAGATGCTCTCGCGGGTCACGGCGATGCCGGTTGCCGTCCCCGCTTCCTCGCTCCGCCAGGTGCAGGTAAGTTCGTCCACGTCGTCGCGGACCGGATCGTACCGATAGACCTCGCCCGTCGCCGTGAGCAGATAGAGATCGCCGCACTCGTCGGTCGCCAGATCGACCGGCTCGACATCAGCGGGAATCGCCTCGGGGGTGATGTAGCTCGGCCGGGGGGCTGGGGCGATCTCGACCGATCCCTCTGAGACCGCGAAATTGCTCCCGTCCCATTCCTGCCATGCTTCCTCGGTTGTCGTCGTGTCGATGGCGAACTCCATCAGGGCTCACCCCCGCACGAGCCGTAGTCCCGGCGGACTGACACGGTGTGGTCGGTCGGGTAGACGAGCGCCGTATTGGCGATGGTCACGGACCCCTCATCGTCCAACCCCCCGTCCCCGGTCGGTCGGAGCGACAGGTCGAAAACACAATCGACCCCAGCGACCGCGTCTACGGTTTCGTAGATCTCGGAACGGTAGACCGGACGGCCGAATGGCCAGCCCTCCCCGCCGTAGCCGTCCAACGGATCGAGGAACTCGTTCAGCCGGCTCTCGACCGCGGCTGTCCGGCCCTCCGCGGAATACCCGGTTTCGAGACCGATCTCGACGCTCACGCCGACGCCGACGTACCCGGCGGGTTCGACGCTGACCCGGTCGGTCAGCAGCCGGTGCCTCTCGACGTGTCGTCGGACGGCGTCGAGGAACGCGTCGCTGGGTTCGGGTCGCTCGTGCGTGCTGAAGGGGACGATCACGACCCGGACCCGTTTGCCGGATTCGCACTCGCCAGACCCGTCGTCCGGCCGGACGACCTCCTCGACCACGGCTGCCGCCCGGCCGAACCGTAGGCCGGGCGTGTGGGTGGCCACGTAGGCGTAATCATCGGTGGTCACCGCCCGGAACGGGGTATTCCGGTCACGCTGGATCCGTCCGAGGGCATCCTCGACGGTGTCCGCATCGCGGCCGCCATCGACTGATCGGCGATCGACCTCGACACCGGCCAGCTCGTCGTCGACGAACTGCCAGTCGGCGTTCGCCGACACGTTTCCGGCCGCCCCGCCGCCGTGGACGTATTCTTCGGCGACGACCTCTTGGCCCGGCTCGGGGATCTGGCCGCCGAGCTCGTCGCCGAACCGGATCGTCCCCGCGGCGGCATCGAGCACGTAGTGCTCGTCGTCGGGCCCCGAGGCGTCGAACGAATCCACCTCGTCCCAGGTCTCGCCCCCGACCGTGACCGTCGCCGCTAGCACCGGCGCGTTCGCGAAGGCGAACGTCTGGTCCGGCCGAGCCGACGTCTCCTCGCCGCCGTCGGGCCGGACGAGTTTCTCGTCGGTCACGGTCGATCGGTGGCTCGCCCTGACCGGGTTCGTATACACCTGATTGAATCGGGGTGCCACCTCGTGGCCGTCATCGACGATCGTACATCGAATCCAGCGGAGGGGTCGGGGATAGTCCAGCATCTCGTCGGACGGTGGTGGCCAGTCCTCCGGCCGTTCGAGGCGAACGATGCCCCCCTCGTAGAGCTCCTTCGTCTCGTCCCTGATCACGGCCAAGCCCGTCCAGGCCTCGTCGCGGTGCCAGTCCTCGTCAACCGGACAGTACTCCCAGGCCACCGAGACGGAGGGCTCGAAGGTCGATTCCTCATCGCCATGCGTGGCCGGCTCGGGCACCCCCGCCTCGTGGAAATCGATTCCGAGGTCGAGGAGGCCGCCGACGAAGGGGTCACCGTCGAAGCCGACATAGAGCGAACTTCCCTCGGTCGCCGCCTCGCCGAAGGCGGGATAGCTCATCCCCGCGCTCCGGTTGGCGGTCGTCAGGTCCGATCGACCGTCCGGGTGCTCCGAAATGACTGCCCCAACGCTCGCGTCGGTCAGCATCACCGGCGTCTCGGTTTCGAACAGCCGGACCGGTCCGCCGACCGGTTCGGCGGCGATCGTCGTGTCGGGGGGGATCGGTCGTCCGACCACGCCGGGTGGCGGATCCAACTCCAGCCGCGCCGTGGCCGACTTCGGCGGACGCGGCGGTTCCCCGAGGAGCGCCAGGTACTTCTCGATGTGCTCGTCGGTGATGCGATCGAGCCGGTAGAGCTCGGAGTCGGCGACGTATGCGAGGGTCTCGAGGATGGTGATGCCGGGGTCGTGGAGGTTGTGATCGGTCCAGTCCTCCGTGTGGACCGGGATCCGCTTGCGGACGTCCTCGAGCAGCTCCTCGAAGGTCCGGTCGTCCAGATCGGGAACCTCAAGCCCCATGTCACTGCCCCCCCGTTCGGATCGCGGGCGACGCGCGCAGCTCGTGGGTGCCGCTGTGGACCAGCGTGTCCGCCGACATCGACGGGGTGGTGTCACCATCCCTCACGTTGACCGTCGAGTCCGTCCCCCGGAACCGCAGGACGAGCTCCTCGACGTGGTCGATCCCCTCGAGCCCTTCCAACAGGGTATAGAGGTCCGAGTGGCAGGGCGGGTCACCGAAGCCCCACCCGTCGCCCGACGGGCCCCCGGTCAGGGGATGGAGGAAGTCGGTGACCGCTTTCCCCGCTCGTTCCTCGATCCGTGAAAGGCTCCCGATCCCGGTGGTACTCAGATCGGCCTCGACCGAGACGGTCACGTAGGACGGTCCACGGACGACCAGCTGCTCGGGATCGCCGACGAGGGTCGCGGCAGCCCGTTGGCTCACTCCTCGGCGTACCTGTTCCCTGAGCGTCACCGACGGCGTCGGTTTGTCCGCCGAACTCTGCGGCACGATGAGCAGGGTGACCCAGCCGGGGGCGTACTCACCCCATCTGTCCATGGCGGGGAGACACCGCACCCTCGCGAGCTGGCGGGAGACGTCTAGGGCGACGCGCTCCACGTCGGCCTCGGTGACGGCCCGGCCCCGATCGCGGAGTTCTTTCGGGGCGCGATCGACCACGCCGGCCACCGATTCCGCGTCGGCACCACCGTCGGCCGGAATCGGGTTCGTGACCGCGTCGACGAATGGAATGGCGCTCTTCAGCTTCCCGATCGCGTCGGCCGGCACGTTCCCGGCGGCTCCGCCACCGGTCCGATAACTCGCCCTGAAGTTGTCACGACCCCGTGGTGGGATCCGGCCTCGGTTCCCGTCGCCGAACCGGATCTCCCCGCTGGCGGCGTCGAGCGTGTAATGCCGGTCGCCCCCGTCGGAGTTGAGGAAGGAATCGACTGGTGTCCAGCGGACCCAGAACGCAGCCGGCTCGCCGTCCGGCCCTGGTTCGGCCCGGACCTGCTCGTCGTCCGCCGCCTCGAGCGCCTGCCGTTGGTCCGCGGAGAGCACCCGGAGTTCGTCTACCCAGAGGTCGACCCGCATGGCCGGTGGTCGGGAGACGGTCACGGTCTGATCCTGCGTCCCGTCGCTCGAACCGAGGAGCTCGTCCTCGACCGTCTGGACGTTATGGGTCCACCCGACGTTTCGATACAGCCCCGAGACCGTGGGGTGGTCGCGGCCGGGAATGCCGGCCGGGGGCCTTGTCCGCACGCGCCGGTCGCACGGTTCGAGCCCGTCCGTTCCTTGCCCGGCGGATTCTTCCGATACCGCCGTCTCTGATTCCTGTTCGAACGGTGATCCAGTAACCCGTGCCCGGAGCCAGTGGCGGTCCGTCCCGAACCGCGCCGAGCTGCGAGTGGGCTCCGCGAAACTAAGCCCGACCACCCCCCGTTCGGTCAATCCCTCGGTCCCGTCACGTACCTGAACGGCCGTCCACTGGCCGGCCGCCGTCAGTCGTTCCCATCGAACACGCGGGTGAAACGACGTCTCGTACTGGGTTTCGACGAAATCGATTAAGAGGTTGATCGGCCCGTTATCGAGCGGCCGATCGAAGCCGAGGTAGAGGGCCTGTTCCGAGTCGGGTAGCCCAATGAAGGGCTGGAATCGGGACTGTTCGGCAGCGACAAGGTCGGGGTCGTACGACAGGTTGTTCAGCCTGACCAGGTGGCCGGCCGGTTTGACCTGGCCGCTTCGGGAATATCCGAGGCTCAGCCCGAGCAGTCGCGGGGGCTGGACCTCGTGTTCGGTCACCCAGCTGTCCGTCTCTGTTTGTTGTTGATTGTCGGGATTATTGCTCGACGTCTCGTCGGTCGAGGCTTCCCTGGATTCGAACCGCCCGTACGCCCCCTCGGCGAGCCGTGCCCTGATCCAGTGCCCGTCATGTCCGGCGACACTCGTCGCCTCGAGGTCGGGCGGGACCTTGAACGTCAGGGTCCCCGTTTTCGTAACGAGGTTTTCGACCTCGGACTCCGTGGTCTCGAGGGGGAGCTTCGACCACGCCTCGCCGTCCCAGTATTCCCAGGCAAGGTCCGGATCGATGTCAAACCCGACGCTCGTGGGGGGATCGTTCTCGAACGAGAGTTCGATCGGTACCGCCGCCTTCGTGAACGCCTCCTCCGACGCGATGTAGAAGGCGTTCTGTTGCCGGGGGGTCTGTCCGAGTGGGAAGATCCCATCATCGTCAAGCGTGACTTCGGTTTCGTTGGCGAGGATCTTCTCCGTCGGGATCTCGTCGGTCCGGACCGGGCCGACGCCGACTGGCGGGCTGTACTCGCCCGTCCGGGAGTCGCCCCCGATACGGATCCCGAACAGCTCGGAGTCCCACTCGTCCGCCGGCAATCGACACCGGAGCCACCGACTTTCGATGCCGTTTACGGTCTTCTCGGTGACCTTACCGTCGATTTCGAGGGTCAGCCGCCGGGTCGCGACCGGTCCCTCGTCCTCCGCCCCACCGGGCACCCCCTCGAGGTATGCACGGACGAGTTTCTGGAGGGCTGCCGGCTGCACACGGCCCGAGCGAAGCGCGTCGGCAATCGCGACGAGCCCGTGACGAAGCGGCTCGCTCTCCTCGGCCACTGGCGTGTCGCCGAGGGTGTCGGCGAGCCGCTCGAGCGCGTCGGCACCGTCGCCCCGGAGCCGATCGCCCACCGGTCCAGTGAGGAGGAGGGCCCACACGGCGAGGAGCCCTTCGGCGACCTCGGTGACGTCCGCATCGGCCCTGAGTTTTTCGACCAGGGCTTCGACTGCCGGGACGAGTTCGTCACGAACCGTCTCGCCGACGGGCCCGTCCTCAAGCTCCTCGAGCTGGGCGGAAAGTGTCTCGACGAGCCGGCGAAGGGCCTGGTCGACCGCGGCCACGTCGACCGCGTCACGGAGGGCGGAAACGGCATCGTCGAGGGCGGTGAGGGGTTCGTCCAGGTCGCCGCTAGCAAGCTGTGCATCGAGGTCCTCGAGGACGGTCACCAGCGCCTCGACGACCGCGCCGAGGGCGGAACCGACCAACTCCGCCCGGAGGGCCTCCAGGGTCGACACGAGGGCCCGGAGGACGGTGTTCAGTGTCGCATCGGGGGGAACATCCGATCGGATCGCCCGCCCTTGCCCCCCGGTCTCGGGCCCCGCAACCTCCAGGTCCGACACGGCCGAGACCGCCTCGCCCGTGGTCTCCCCCGTTCTGAGTCTGGTGGCCAGTGCCTCCAACGCCTCGACCAGCGGCTCGTGAGCCCCGTCCGCCGTCACCGACTCCGAAAACGATCGTAACGCGGGGAGCAGTTCTGTCCGGTAGGCCTCCTCGAAGGGACCGTCTGTGTAGGCCGCTACCATCTCCTGGAGTGCGGGTCCGAGATCCTCTTCGATTGCGGTCGCGAACGGACCGGTGCCGAGGTCATCGGCCAGTTCTTCGACCGCCTCGGCGAGCTTGCCCTGGATCGTCTCCGCGGCGGGCCCTTCGGCGAGCCCGCCGGCGAGGGCCTCCAGCGCATCGGACAGCGCGGTGAGTGCTGTCTCGACGTCCTCCTCGCCGAGCTCGTCGTGGATCAGGCGGACGGCCCGGGTCGCTGATTCGACGACCGTCTCGATCATCGCCTGGTCGAGTTCCTCCTCGAGCCGACGCACCACCCTGGCGACGGTGGAGACGACCTCCCCCACGAGAGCCTCGTACGGCCGAGAGCCGCCCGTGGACCCACCGTCATCGCTCCCCGGTGCCGAGGGCGTCTCGATCGGATGCCAGTCCGTCTCGCCATCGCGTTCACCGTAGAACTCCCAGTCGAGCCGCCGGGCGAGATCGGTCCCCGGCGTCCCCGTCTTGACGGTTACCATGAGGTCGACCGGGTCTTCGGTCCCGTCGACGGCGAGCTGGCCGGTGTGGCCGATGTGGAGGACGTGCTCCTGCTTTCCGTCGTCGCCGCGGAACAACGTCGCCCGCCCCGTCCCGGGCAGTGCGTCGTGTTCGTAGATCTGGTTCGCCGCCGGGGAGACGCTGTACGCCGCTGTCAACTGGGCAGGGGTGGCTTCGAAGCCATCCCCCGAGAGGACCTGAAAGGTCTGTTCCGGGGTCCCGCCGATGGCCTGGGTGCCCGACGGGATCGTCACGTTCTCGTCGACCCCGTCAGCCACCGTCACCGCCAGCGGCAGCCGGGCCGCCTGCGGGGGCTGGCGGCTGAACCCGAGGCGATCGTAGAACGCCACCCGGTGTTTCTCGGGGACCCGGTCGACGCGTTCGGTCACCTCCTCGGCGAGCCCAGCGAACAGCTGGAGGAGTGCCGCGCCGGCATCATCGGCCTCCGGATCCCACTCGCCCGTGTAGTACGGTGCGATCTCGGTGGCGTGCTCGAGGAGGTCCGGCCGGCGGCGGCCGTCGGGGTTCGGTGCCGTCATCCTTGGTTGCCCCCTTCGAGGTAGAAGGGATACACCAGGTTCCGCTCGGTGTTGGTCTGTCGGACCCGGTAGTCGATCCGGATGTCCAACCGTCCCTCGTTCAGGTGGTCGGTCGAAGTTTCGACCCCGAGCACCTCGATCCGCGGTTCCCACTCGAGGAGGGCGTCACGCACGGTCGACTGGATCAGCGTGAGCGTCGTCGTATCGATGGTCGTGAAGGTGAACTCGTGGATGCCACACCCGAACTCGGGTCGCATCACGCGCTCTCCCTTCGCCGTCGACAGGATGAGCCTGATCGATTCCTCGATATCGGTTACTCCACTCGAGAGGTCGATCGTGTCAGTCCGTCCGGTGGTCACGGGGAAGCTCCAGCCGCGGCCCAGGAAGTCATCGTCCATGTCTTATACCTCTCACCCGATCAACACCGTCGGACATCCCGCCGCGATGGTATTCGGTGGTCCGCTTTCGGCGATCACGTCGCCCTGTCGCGCCGCCGGCATCCCGTTGATCAGCACGGTCGTACTCCCGACGGTGACCACGCCGCCGACGTGCGGGACGGGCCCGGTCGTCAGCGGACAGGGATGGAAGTCGCCTCCGACTCGCCAAGCCGGTTGGCCACCGATGAAAACGTTCGGGCTCCCCGGACCGGAGAGCGGCGTCCCGTGGGCGGTCTGGTCGAGGGCCCTGGCTGCCGGTGGCATGGTCAGTTGATCCTCACGAGCGCGCCCTTGAGCGTCAGGACCCCGCCGGCCTCGAGGGTGGCGTTGCCGTCGGCCTTCAGCTCCATCATCGGAGCTTCGACGGACAGCTTCGCCCCCGCCGAGATGGACAGCGAGCTCTGGACGGCGTCGAACTCGATCGAGTTCTGTCCGGACTTGTCCTCGATCGTGATCTTCTCGCTCCCCGAGGTATCGTCGAGCAGGATCGTGTGCCCCGCCGCCGTGGTGATCTCGACCTTGCCCTCCGTGTCCGCGTCGTCGAGGGTAAGCTGATGATCGCTGGCCGACTTGATCGTTCGAACGTCGTTGTTCCCGTCGGCGTTGTCCTCGGGGGGTGGCTGACTGTTGTTCCAGAGCGCCCCGATCACGTACGGATGGTCGATATCGCCGCCGTCGAACGCGACCAGCACCTCGTCGTCGACCTGTGGGAGGAAGTAGGTCCCCATCTCCTCGCCGGCCATGGGGACCGCCATCCGCGCCCAATAGCTCTCGTCGTCGGACTCCCGCCAGGGATATTGTACCTTGACCCGCCCGAGGCCGTCGGGATCGTCGTTCGCCGTCACGATACCGACCGCGACGCCGTTGTGAATACCAGTTCGTCTCGTGTCGAATGCAGCGTTACTCATTGTTCAGTTTCCTGACCCCAAAGGAAGTCGTATAGCCCGAGTCGTCGATCCGGTGGGCGGCCGATTCGACGTGGTACCGGCCGGAGTACTCGTCTCCCAACCCGGCCAGTTCGATAACGCGGCCGATCTGGACTTCCGGCAATCCGATCGTTTCGGCCCGGTTGCCGCTCCCGCCGCCCCCGGTACCGCCACCCGTCAGCCCGCCGGTAGTCCCCTGCCGCTCGATCTCGCCGGCGATCGATCGCGCGTGACGTTCAGCCTCGGCCTGCGACCGGACCGGGATGGTCTCCACGTGTGTCTTCTCGCCACCGCCAGTGACCTCGGCGGTCCCGACGATGGCCTCCTTCGTCTTCTCGTCGTTGTGACGGACCTTCACCGTCCCGACGCGGGACCGGTTCGCCCGTGACCCCGCCGAGCCCGTCCGCGGGTTCGCCGAGCCGGGCGTGAACGACCGAAGCGCCTGCCCGTAGGTGAGGGTGGTCTCCGACGACTGGTCGCTCACTACCGACTTCCCCCGGAAATGGAATGTACCCGCCCGGGAGAAGAACTCCGCGTCGTTCCGGTCGGCGAGTTGCTCGATGAACTCGAAGTCGCTCGTTTCCGGATGGTGGAGGCTGGTGATCGACCCATCGTCGATATCGACCTCCGTCCCCGCAAACGGCGTGTCACTGATGAGGTCCTCGATGACCGTCGTGAGGTCAGTGTCCTCCCAGTTGCCGGTGCCGGTTCCGTTCCGCAGGAGGTAGACGAGGTCGCGCCCCTCCACGGAGAGGCTGGGGGCACCGCGGGCCGGGAAATTCGGTTTGACCGTCTCGATCCGCCCCCGGAGGAGCGTCTCCGCCCCGTCCGTGCCGTATCCCATCCCGATCTCGACGTCCGTCCCCTCGGCAAAGGTCGATCGGACGGCCTCGTCGAACTCGCCGTGATTTCCTTTCTGACGGTCGAACACATCGTTCAGGGTGAACGAGAACCGGTTCGCCCGGCCGAGATCGGTGTCAACCCGGAGGCCAGAAATCAGCCCCTGATCGCCGGTGTAGGCGTTTTCGCTCGGGAACGAGCCGCCGCCAGTCCCGATCCGGATCTCGAACGCCGGGACGAAAAAGTCGTCGTGCCGCTCGGCCAGGTCTGCGAAGCTCATGACGACCTCGGCGGGATTGTCAGTTCGGTCCCCGGCTGGAGGGTTCGTGGGTTATCGATCCCGTTGGCCCCCGCGATGCGTTTCCACTGGGTGGGGTCGCCGTACTCCTGCTTCGCGATCCCCCAGAGGGTGTCCCCCTCCTTGACCGTCCGACGCTGGGTGTTGTCCGCCGGCTTGCTCTTCTCCTGTTTCTGTTGGGTGCTGGGCGGGCGATATTCCTTGAACGTCACGTTCACTCGGGCACGGATCGGGGTCCCGTCGCCGCGGAACATGGTGAACTGCTTGTCGGCGTTTTCCAGGACGGCCTTGAACTCGATCCCGCCCCAGACGAACGTACAGAACGGTGGTGCCCCGAGGGTTTTATCCACCGTCAACAGCAGGTCGAGCTGGTCGGTCTCCTCGGTCACGTCGGCCCGCTCCTCGGAGGTGTCGAAGAACAGCTCCATGGAGAGGGTCTCCGCCTGGCCGCTGACGAACTGGGCGATGGGCGAGGAGAGCCCCGCGATGTCCTGCTCGCCGTACTGGATGCCCTTGCTCCGGCTATACTCCGTCGGGTTGAACATCGCGGTGATCTCCGTGCCCGCGTTCTCGCCGTTCTGGATACGGATGGTCGCATCGCTCAGGCCCCCATCGGACCCGCTCGCCGCCATGTCAGAGCCCCCCGCGGTCGTTCTCGATGCGCATCTTCTTGGTCAGTTCTCGGTAGAGTTCTTCGATGAACCGGGTATCCGGCCCACCGCCCTCGAGCGAGAGCGACGGCGGGAACTGCCACTCGCCGGCAGATCCATCGCCGGCTCTCTGTGAGGGCGATCCCCTTTCTCTGACGACCGCCGACTCACTGATCTCCGCTCCGGCACGACCCTCTTGCCCGCGGCCGGGCGGCCCACTGGAACGGGAATCGTCGCCCCCTTGCCGCTCCCGGTCCCGGCCGGCATCGACCGACTCGATCACGGTCATCGGGACTCGCATTCCGCCGGTGTCCCGACGGATAACGTGGTTCCGCGCCCCCGAACCGATGTCGTGCCACTCGCCCGATGGGCCGACATCGGGGTGGATGGAACTCCCCACGCCTGGGTGGCGATCGGTTGGGGTGGAGGTCGCCACCCCGTCGGCATCGGCGTGTTCACGGCTGATGAGATGCCTGAACCTGTGCGGACCCGCCCCAGACGTTCCGTCGTGACCACCTTCGATCGACGGGTCGCGATCTGGACCCGATGCGGTTGGCGAATTCGCTGTAGGCATCGGTCGGTCGACGATCTCCGGTCCGCCCGCTTGGTTTTGGCCCGCTCCAGCGGGGTTGATCTCCCGCGAAGATCGGACATCGCTCGAATCGGTCTGGGGGTTCGATCGTTCGGTGATTCTGGGGGATTGCGCTGCAATCGTCTGGACGGTTCGACGATCGGTATCCCGCTTCGGTCGGTCGGTGGGTGTGGAGGAGTGGGGCACATCGCCCGGGGCGTCTATCGCGTTTCCACGGGTCGTGACCGATCCCGTCGCCAGGACGGTCCGGGGGCGTCTCGTGTGCCCAAGTGGCTGGATCCGACGGATGGCCGTCATTCGGGCTCCAGGACGAATCCGCCGGAGTTCTCGGATCGAATCCACCCCTTCCGGGGAATGCAGGTTTTGCGGTGATCCGACGTGCTGGATTGGTTGCTCGCTGGTCAGTGTTCGTTCAGGTAGTCTGGAGGGTCGCTCCTCGCCGAATCTTTCATCGGTCGGGTTCTGGGGGGTCGATTCAGGTTCCTCGGCATCTACCGGGGGTCGTCCATCACCCGACGATGTCAAGCTGGACGCATCACCGAATGCCGGTTCGGTCGACTCGCTATCCGATGATCCGGCTCGATCGACCCGTGATCGTTGGACGCGTTCCTCCGTACCGTGAGTCCCCGGGGAGGGTCCCGGTTCGCTATCGCCCTGGAGGAGGTGATATACCTTTAGTGGCTGACGATCTTCCATCCCGGCGTCCCGATCCGAGGGCGACTCGCTTGGCTGCTGAGTAGACGGCTGTCGCCCGACCGTGTCGAGGTCGGAAACGGCTCGGCGGTCGGGATGATCACCACCGCTTCCACCACCCACGGCGATCAAGTCCGTCAACGTGAGGAAGGTCAGTGAGGGTGGGGGCCGTCCCGACCGCCCCAAGTCGACGTCCAGAACGCCGGAGAAAGGGGACAAAACCCCAGTTTCCATTCGCCACGTGGGTTGGTCGGCTCGAGCACCGAGCAGACCAATCTCTCGAACGAACCTCGGGAGATCGATATCGTCGGGGTGGGCTGGGTTTGCTGTCACGCTGTCACCGACTGGTGCCGCGCGTGGCACGACCTCTTGACGGTCGGCTCGCTCCGGCTGCGGCAGTCCACTGTTCCGTCTCACCCGTTTTACTTATCCATTTTTATAACCAAACCGTCACATCCGGTCAATTTTTACGATTGCTCTGTAGCGCGTATTTTCGAAGAAGCAACATAAACGGTGTCAAGCACCGGGTAGTACTCTCGGAGGGCTTTACTATCGGTTACCGTCATCGTTACAGCATGACATCTGTTCCAGGCAGAATGTGGTGAATCAATTCGTGGGTCCGAGGACTTACAATCGCGATATTACTCAGATCGTAGACGCCTCCCCCTTGCTCGATCGGTTCGATGTGATGCAGCTCGAGCTTGATGCGGGCACCCCACTGCTGCTCCTGTACCGGTGCAGGTGCTTTCCCAACCTCAATGTTACCGATATTTCCAGGGCCCATTTCGATCGGCAACTCGGTATCACGTCCCACCTCCTCCCAAAACGCTTGTTTGAAATCGCCCCATGACTTGAATTCCCTTCCCCGCAGACGATCGGCGATCCGTCGCGGTGGGAGGGCGGCGCCCTCCTGGGTGTACGCCAGCCACCGCGACCCTTCCGGCAACGGTGGTAGCCTCTCTCCACCGGTCACAATTCCCGGCGACCTGCGAGCGGCATCCGGATCCACGGCTCGCATCGGCCCTCCCATTTGGATCCGTCTCCGAAACGCTTGGAGTAGTTTCCTATTTAGGTCATCAACTGTGTCCACCTGACGGAGAATTCGAACGGCCCAGTCCATGTCTCCACTCAGTGTGTGGAAGTACATCTGCAGCTTGACCATCACGTCGTCGCCAATCGCGTCTGCCCCTCCGAGCCGTCGTAACATAGCGGTGACTTCACCGATCTGCCTTCGGCTGATATCGTCGATATTCTCAATGACGCAGACGCTCGCACAATAGGTGAGTAAATCCCTCGTGTCCGGAGGCATTTCGGCGTAACGTTCCCTTATCTCAGGATTTCGGCGGAGGAAGTCCCTCGTTTCTCCTGTCACAGAGTCCCGCCACTGCCTGAATTCCGCCGATTCGGCCGCTGCTCGTCCCCCTGGGGGTCTCGATGGACCTGTGGTCTCTCCGACGGATACTGCCCCCTCCTGACCGCTTCGGGTTCCGGCACTCTCCGTAACTTCGCCTGCACCACGGGCGGCTGGACCGGCCTCGTCGGATATCCTGAACAGAGACCTCAATGCGTCAGCAACATCGTCCCAGACACGGGCTAACCCAGGGACGAGACGAACAAGATCTCCTATCTTCCCGAGAGCGCTCATCACTGGACCTTTAAGCTTCGCGATTCCCTTCGCAACAGCTCCCACTAGCTCACCTCCGAGATCGATGAACCGGAGAATACCTCGAAGAATTGGACGGGATGCCGTGACTCCAGCCCAGGCGCCGGCAGTCAGTGCGTATAGCACGACCTCAAATAATACGGTCCCACCGACCCAACCGAGCTTGTTCCCGAGTTCGAAGTCCGGTAACCGTATGAAGTCCAGCAAAGCTTGGGCGATACTACCCCCAATTTGTTGGGATTTCTGAAGAACTGAATTCCAGACGGACTGAAGCATCTCGAAAATTCCTTGGGGCGTCGCATTCGGTTGACTACTCGCGCGATCGGCAGACGATTGAATCTCCCTCCCCGCTCCCTCGGTCTTGGTGGCTGCCTGCTGGAGCGTCTCGCGAGCTCGATTTATCCGCGCTCCATCGCTTTTCTCGTCGGCAAAGAGCCGACCCACGTGTCGTGCCAGGAATCGGCTTGCACCTACGGCGACTTGCCCCAACAAATAGATGATCCGGAAGGGATCAGTGAGCCCTTCCCAAATTCCACGGAGCATTCCCCAGAGGTACCCCTGGGAGAACTCCATGCTCCCCTGAAGCAGGTTGGCGATCCTGTTTGACACAGATACCTTGACGTCGGCGCTCGTGTCGCGCATCCGCTCTAAGAACCCAATGACGGCCTGTTTGACGAGGATCGACAGCGGTCCCAGAGGCGAGGCGAATGCCGGGAACCCCCTCACGAACTTCAGCAATACGTCAAAGAGGAATGTGATGATCGGTGGCTTAAACTGGTCTGGAAGCCGCCGCCAGAGCGCCCCGGTGATGACGGTGGGAAGGCGCAGTGGAAGCGTCAGAACCTGGGATAGCTGGGTAAGGAAGTCGAGGACAGGTTTGAGCTGCGATCCGAGAGAGGTAAGTGCTGTTGAGATCCACCCCAAGATTGAGTCGAATGTTGACCCCGCCCACGAAGCGAGACGATCCATCCGACGCTGGATGGTGGCGGCCGCGTTAGTTAGCGCACTCAGAATGGAGACCTCCCGAACTGCGCCGATCATCGATTTGAACGCCGACGAGACCTTCCCGAAACGGTTAACGAGCCAAGTACGGGCTCGCCCGATCAGATCGGTCACCTTGGATACGCCATCGAGCACCCCTGGGAGAATACGTTCGCGGAGCACCTCCCGTGCACGTACCAGGACGTCTCGGGTATTCCAATTCCTGGTCACCCACTGAAGAGTACCCCAGAGGGACTCGATATCCTTTGTCAGTTTGACGATTGGTTGGAACGAGGCCACCATCGAAAGTGCTTCACCGGCGGACTTGAGATTCTGCACAACCGGATTTATCGATGACAATATCGAATTCCAGACTTCACTGGCAGCGTCGAGGATCCAGTTCCGAACCCCCTCCTGGCTCTCCCATGAGATTCTGAACCGTGTTTGGAGCCAGTTCCAAGCTTCTTCAGCGTAGCTTCTGAGTGGGGCCGCCAACTTCCAGGCCCATGAGGCCACTTCGATAATTCCTTTCCATACATCACCACCGACGCTCTGAACGAACGACGAGATCGGTTGGTCAATGGTTCCTACCACACTTTGAACTGCGCCTTGGACGGTCGCCAGTAGGTCTTGAACCTCGGAGAGTAAGGGTAGACTGACCTGTTCGACGTCGGAAACGAACGGTCTGAGCGTAGCCCCGAGTGCCCCGTCGATTCCGGTCCCGAGTTGGGATACAACGTTTTTGACAGTTTCCGTGGTGTTGAGAAAGACCCGCTCCAGGCGAGCGAAAATCTTGACATCATCAGGACTGATTACGTCAAGTGCTCCCGTCATGAAGCTGTCAAGACCAGAGGTCAACAAGTTTTCAATGCGATCTCCGGGGTTTGTCAGGAAAGGTATCAATCCGGGTGCGATCCGGTTGACTAGAGCCCGACCCACCCCGCCAACGGTCTCGATGCTTTGCTCAACAAACGCCTCGCTGCGTTCGACGACCCCACTCGCCAACTCCGTGGCACCCTCGATACCCTCTCTGACGGCACTCTCGCCGGCTTCATACGCGTTGCTGGCGGCGCTTGTTACGACGGCTCCGATGTCGGATGTCAGATCCCCGAAACCGTAGCGTTGTACGGTGCCGGATTGTACCGACCTCTCAATAGTAACTTGTTTGGGGTCTTGAACAGTTGCCTCGGCTTTCCGCGCCTCACGCTCGGTGGGATCGCGTGGAAAACTTACCTTCCGTGGGACTACTTCCGAGGCTACATCGAATGGACGGGTCTGCTGAACGACGTGAGTCAACTCGTGGGCGAGCAACCGGCGACCCGTGATTGTTCCAGGGCGGTATTCACCCGAAGCGAAGAAGACGTCACGACCGATGGTGAACGCCCTCGCGTTGATCTTTCGGGCCAGCTTGTCCGCCCGCTCATCGGTATGGATTTGAACGTGCCCGAAGTCGTACCCAAAACGCGGTTCCAAGGCTTGACGCGTCTGTACCGGAAGTTGACGGCCATTCCCTCGGGCCTCGTCGATCTCCGCCGCTACGGTCCTCTCGGCTCCTCTCCCATCATCGTCTTTAATAGTAGACTTATCTGTAATTTGATCAATCGTAGTTTTCGGTTTTCGCTTAATATCCTTGGTACATTCGGCACAGGTCAGCCGTTTTCCCGACGCCATGTGCTTACTGCAGCCGGCGCCCTCTCGCTGAACTTGAGCGGACCAAAGCGGGTCAATGGAATCGTGTACTATTCCAGTAGTCTGGTTTTGGTTCTCAAGACTTTCGGGCGCCAACCCCACAATTGGCCCATCCTCGGCTGGTCCGACGATGGCCGTCGCGACCTTTTCCGCCTCTTGCTCGAAACGGTCATTCGGATCGCTGATAGTCAGTCTATCCATCCCGCGATCGCCTACGTCTGATCCCTTGGTCGATGGGTGGCTCTGTGGAATCGTTGACTCACACTCACTACAGTTCAACGGTTTTTCCTCACGTATCCTTCGGCGACAACGAGGACACATTTGATGGAAGGAAACCGGTTGAAGTTTCTTTGATGAACTTTCACCTCCACCCCCTGGACCGTCGTTGTCTTTGTCTTCGCGGGATAAATCCCCGCTCCCGCTCAGTTCCGTTATTCGAGTGGAGCCTTCGAAAGCCCGTAGAACAGGACTATTGCCCAGTTCTTTTTGAACCGCGAGGATTCCCCCCCTTCGATGACTGTCGGTCCTGTCGTTTGCTCTTTTTCTATCTGTTCGATTATTGTTATCGCTAGAGCTTTTCCGCACATCACCTTCGGATTCGGCGCCGGACTTACGCTTCATTCTCCGACCCATCCATGGACTTTCTTCGAGTCCCCGAACCGTCGCCTGCGTTCGTCTTTATTAATGAGATCACGATTCCAGCACGCCCGTTCTGCCATTCCCATTTACAATAGATGGGCGTCATTCGGGTGTATCACCAGATGGTGGCGATTGGTTCGCACCGCCACTGGTGCGCGAACCTCGAGATCCAGCGCCCGGAGCATTCGGTGCAGTGGGGGCCGGTTTAGACCCTCCTGACCCGGGCCTCCCTTTGATAAGTGATGGTTTTTGGGCTATCTGTGGTGGGGAACCACATTGTGGGGTCAGCTTTCCGAGATAAACGCTTGGGATTGAGTTGACCCTTTTGCTCAAGCGCGGATAGTCTTGTTTCTCCCAATCGCAGGTCGTTTTCCAGGCTTCGTGATTGAGCCGGTCATTGAAATGTTTGAGGAGCTTCCCGACGTAATCGCGAAGGGTAGTTTTCGATACTAAAACGGGATCAATTCCGCTTGGTAGCTGCCGTAGTTCGGCCTCGAGATCGATTTTTATCTGTCGGAGCACCTCGTCGTATCGCACGAAATGTTCCACCGAGTGCTCTCTGATCAGATTATACACCTGCCTCCATGTCGTTGCCCCTGGCTTTCCCCGTTGTTGATTTGAATAGAATTTTTTCGCGATTCGGTGTTCGTAATGCGGGTTGAAACGGATCGAGACGTTGGTAACATAACTGACTGTCCTTCCATTCGGATCGGTCGTCTCCGCGAGGTCGAGATTGACAGTGGGACTTGTGTGAAGCTCTGCGTGCTCCCATGCACCGAGCTGTGATTCCGTCTTTCCGTGATCCGGTGGGGGTCGTCTGTCCGGCGGTGTTGCCTCCACATGCACCTCGGGCCGGATATGATTCATGAGGGCCCGGATCGGGCCCATGTAGTCGACGATTGCCCCCGTCTGACGCTGAAGCGCGGGTGACTGGATTGAGCTTTGACGACGAGAACCGGTACCACCTTGTTGGACTACATGGGTTAGTTCGTGGGCCATGAGGCTCCGGCCCTGTAGGGTATCCGGTGCAAACTCACCATTGGCGAATGCGATGTCCTGGCCAACTGTGAATGCCCGCGCGTCTAACCGTTCTGCGAGCGCCGCAGCCTTACTGCCTGTATGGATTTGGACTCCCCGAAAATCCCGTCCAAACCGGGATTCGAAAAATGACCGGGTATTCGATGGTAATTGACGGCCTGCTGAGAGTTCATCCTGAATTCGGCGAGTTTCAATTTGGGATCGTAATCCCAACCCATTTTTCGTATCATGGCCTCGGAGACGAGAAATCGCTTTCTGTTCTACCAATTTTTTCGAGACAGAATCACTGATGACCGAACGTGCGAACCGATCGGCCTCTCGTTCATAATGGGAATCTTCCGCTTTGAGCCCGCTGCGAGCCTCGCTAAATTGCTGCTGAAGCTCCTGATTTCCAATAGTCGATTGGAGGCGACCGACGTTCTCAAACTGAGGGTCGATCGGAGATTCGGGCCGACCCTTTGAAGGCGATTTGTGACCAAGGTTTTCTAGCTCATCGTCAGATTCATCTCGGGTCCGGCTTTGTCCGGAAGGTTTCCTCCGTGACCGCCCATGGTGAGTCCTTAACAGCCGTTTCATCGCTTGAACGTATCCCGATACTCCCCGAAATCACCTGGATTGACCAACCGACCGGTCTTTTCCAGCTCGCGACGGAGCGCCTGGACGATGTGCTCCATCCCAACCGCGATCCCGGCCTCGGCCGCCAGGAAGGCGGCCGTGAGCGCGGCGTTCTTGATGTTCCCTCCCGCCAGGTCGAACCCGGCGAGGAACTCTATGTCGAGCTCCTCGACCGGCGTCTCTTCGGGGAAGACGTTCCGCCAGATCTCCGCCCGAGCTTTACGGTCGGGCATCGGGAACTCGACGCTCAGGTTGATCCGCCGCAGGAACGCGTCGTCGATGTTCTCCTTCAGGTTGCTCGCGAGGATCACCGTCCCGTCGTGGTCCTCCATCCGTTGGAGGAGGTAGCTCACCTCGACGTTCGCATAGCGGTCCTGGGCGTCGCTGACCTCCGACCGCTCGCCGAACAGCGCGTCCGCCTCGTCGAAGAAGAGCACCGCGTTGCTCCCCTCCGCTTCGTCGAAGACGGCCTTGAGGTTCTCCTCCGTCTCGCCGATGTACTTGCTCACGACGCTCGCGAGGTCGATCCGGTAGAGGTCGAGTCCGGCCTCCCCGGCCACGATCTCGGCCGCCATGGTCTTGCCCGTCCCCGAAGGGCCCGTAAACAGGACGTTCAGGCCGTTGCCCAGCGAGTACTTCGCCTCGAACCCCCAGTCTGAGTAGACCTGTCCCTGGTGGTTGACGTGGGCGGCGACCTCCCGGAGGTGCGCCATGGTGTCCGGGGGGAGGACGATGTCCTCCCAATCATAGCCCGTCTGAACGGCCTTCGCGAGCGACCCGAGCCGTTGGCGTGACTGTTCGCGGCACGCCGCGTAGACCGCCGCGGCCGTCGGTTCCTGACCGTTGGCGATCGTGCGGGCCGTCGCTTTCACATCCTCGATCTGGCCGGCCGTGAGCCGGAACTTGGAGGCGAGGTCAGCGGGGTCGACGTCGTCCGGGAGGGCCTCGACGGCCTGCCAGAGCTCTCGACGACGGGCAAAGCCCGGCGTCCCGAACCCGATGGTGTCGAAGGCCCAGTCCTCGAGACGGGCGCCGAGCCTGGGGGTCACCGGGCGGTCGCCCGTGAGAAACACCGGGGCATCCAGATGATCTATCGCATTTGAGATGGTCGTGATCACGTCCGCCGGGGATGGGGGCCGAGTCTCGGTGGACTCCTCCGGGTCTGGCGTCACGTCCGTGAGGTGGATCGCCGCGTCACGGAGACGGGCTTCCCGGACCACCTCGTCGAGGCCGGCCCGCCCCGACGATATCGATCGGTCCCGGGGCGGGCAGCCCTTGCCGTCCAGCAGCCCCAGCTCGACGGCATCCGCCCGGACGATTTGCCGGCCGGCATCGGCACAGACGGCGGCTACAGCGTCGTGTTTTTGCGACCCGTAGGGGCCATGAAAGTAGGCAAACCGCGCCCGGTGGTCACCGGTCGGTTCGACCAGCCGGGTCAGCTGCTGTCGCACCGCCGGTTCGACGGGGAGCGAGCTGATCCCGTCCACTGGATCCACAACCCTCACGAGGTCGCTGACCGACGGATCGTTCGCCGAATCCAGCAGATACTCGACGATCCGATCGGCGACGGCGATCGAATGCGATGGCAGCGGAGTACCGGCCTCACCCACGAGTTGGGTGAGCCCCGCCCGAACCAGGGGCGATCGGGCGGAGAACCCCTCGCGGATTGCCAAGCGCTGAGCGGTCCCTTCGCTCATAATCCGGATGAGCAGTTCTACCGTTGGGCGGGTACGGGTGACATCGTCTTGGAGATAGGCGTAGATCTTCTCGTACTTCCGGTTGAGCTCGGGGGCGAGCGCCATCACGAGGGCGTCGCGGTGTCGCGACCCGAGATCGAACCTGTCTGCCAACTCGACCAATCGGAGGTCGGTTGGCGTTTTCAACGTCTCCCCTTCGCGCGCACGAATCTCTCGCGTGAGCGACTCGTATCGCTCCCTGAGCCCGTGGTCCGGGGCGGAAGTGTTGGCGGTGAGCTGCCCGCCGTCACCGGCGATCGTCTGCGGGAGCTTCAGCAACCGGTCGATTTCCTCGTCAGAGATATAGAGGCCGCCGAACTCGCCCCGGCCCCCGCCCTCGGACCACCACTCTTCCAGATGGATTCGGAGTCGGACATCGAGCCGTCGTAGCTCGTCAGCCAGGTGGGCAAGGTTGGTCTCATAGGGGGTCGCCGCCATCAGCCGGCCAGCTCCATCGGGGTCAACCCTTGATGGGTGAGTTCGAGGGTTTCCATGGCGACCTCCCCCTGGTCGGCTTGGAGGTCCGGCCCGGCGTAACGGACCGGGTATGCCTGCTTGCACTGCCATCCCCACTTCGGCTGCCCCCGCGAATCCTGGAGGAACACGAAGACGTTCTTCCGCTCGATCCGACCCGCGGCGACATCGCTGATCCATCCGACGAGCTCTCGAGACTCGGTCAATCCCTTTTGAAGTTCCAGGTTCGCGTACGATGCTCGTCCGGGCTTGGTGTGGATGAAGTCGTTCCGGCCACCCTCCTCGTAGTCCTCGGTCTCCACTTCGATCTCGAGGCCGCTGACCTCGGCGAATCCCGCCGCGATGACGCCCTCGATCTCGACGAGGAACCGGAAATCGAGGTACGGATCGACCCGGACACCTGGAGGCATCAGCCTCGACCCTCGTTGATCCGCTCGTTGATCTTGCTGATCTCCTCACACCAGCGCTGTCGTTCCCAATGGGGCATTTCGAGAATCTCGTCGTGGTCCCAGTTGAAGTGGTAGGCGATGAAGGCGACCTCCTCGAAGACCTGTTCCGGCGGGTACCTGGCCATTATACCTCCGGGCTGCTCGCGGACGCCGCGATGGCTGCCTCCCGTTCCAGTTCGAACTCGAACTCCTCACCACACTCCGGACAGACCGCGTCGACGGTGTTCGCACCCCGTTCGTTGATACGTTCGTAGAGGTCTTGGAGATAGGCGAGGTCGTTGACGTAGAGGTTCTCGATGACGTGGGGCGAGACCTCGTCCACTGTGCCCAGTCGTGTCACCACCCGTGAGAGGAGGATCACGGTCATGTAGGAGGGGTTCGACTGGACCCGTGGATCGTTCTGTGGCTTGATCTCGTCGGCGGCCGTCGCCAGCCGCATGGCGCCCTCTCGGTGCAGGTTATCGTCGCTATCGGCGTAGCCCTGCGGGAGCGTGAACTCGTATTCGGTCTGGAGGGTGGCGTCCGTCATGCAACGCGTTCCATCCCTTCGTGGGCGATCTCGATGGACTCGATCGCCACCTCGTTACCGGTCGAGTCCAGATCCGGCGCGTCGTAGTTGATCGGCCACGCCAACTTGAACTCCCATCGGGGACCGGTCGAGCCCTCCTCGTCGAGGACGATCACGGCAATGTTCCGCCGGGCGGAATCGACGCTCCCTTGCTCGACGGATTGCCGCCACTCGTAGAGAGCAATCGAATCGTCCGTAACGCCCTTCTCGAGGGTGAGGTTTCCGTACGAGTTCAGGCTCCAGAGTTTACGAACGGTTGGCGGATCGTTGCCATCCCGGTACTCGACCGGTTCCGTCGAGTTCTCGGGGATCGAACACTGGCTGAAAGACGCGATGGCGACGCCATCGATCTCCAGAATGAACCGGACGTTTCGGTAGGGGCCGTGTCGGTCGGGCATCGGTCACTCACCCCCCTCCACACCGCCGGTCCATTGCGAGATCCGGAAGATCACGAACTCGGCAGGCTTGACCGGGGCGACGCCGATCTCACAGATGAGTCGGCCGTTGTCGATGTCGTCCTGGGTCATGGTTGTCCGGTCGCACTTCACGTAGAAGGCCTCCTCCGGCGTCGAACCCATGAGGGCCCCGTCTTCCCACACAGTTGTGAGGAAATTCCGGACGGTTTGTCTGACGCGCGCCCATGTGCGCTCGTCATTGGATTCGAAGACCACCCATTGGGTCCCCTCGTCGATCGACTCCTCGATGTAGAGCATCAGCCGACGGACGTTGACGTATTTCCAGGACGGGTCGCTCGACAGGGTTCGGGCCCCCCAGAGCCGGATACCGCGTCCGCGGAAGCTTCGGATGCAGTTCACCCCACGGGGGTTGAGCTGGGACTGATCGGCCTTTGTGAGGTTGAGCCGGAGGGACTGGACCCCGCGGACCACCTCGTTTGCCGGGGCTTTGTGGACCCCGTGTTGGGCATCACTCCTGGCGTAAATCCCGGCGACGTGTCCGCCTGGCGGCACCGTCTTCTCCTTGTTAGTATCCGGATCGATGACGGTGATCCAGGGGTAATACAGCGCGGCGTACGAGGTGTCCACACCGCCGGCCTCGGACTGGGCCGCACCGGGTTGGGTGTTCGCCGCTGGTTGGAGCACTGCCACCCGGTCGCCCATCTCGATTTGACAGTGTTCGATGATCGAACCTCGAAGCCCGGAGTGGTCGTTTTCATCCGGCACACAGACGATCGAGATCTGATCGATCTCTTGGAACGCTTGGAGGCCAGTCCGCTCCCCCGGTGTGGCATTGCCGTCGAAATCGTCTTTCCCGACCGAGGTGGTGTCGAAGTCCTCGTAGTCCGAGCTCAGGATTGTCGTGTCGTTTACCGGTGCGCCGGCGGCCAGCTGTGTCATGCTGACCAAATTGGAGGCGTTGAGCCGGCTCTCATAGTAATTGCTCGACCCCTCGTCGGTCGAGAGGTTGTCGTAGACCTCCTCGACCACCGGATCGCCGAACTCTTGGACCAACCCCGGATTCGTGACGGCCTCGTTCGAGTACTGCGGGTCGCTGACCTCAGAGATGTCCTCGTCCCAATAGCCGATCCGTGCCTTGAATTTGTCGTCGCCACCGAGGCTCGCGTCGCTGATCTCGACCGCGACCCCCGTCCCCCATGGCCCGGGCCCGACGGCAGTGACCTCGACCACGTCGGTCGCGTCGCTGTCCGTTCCGTCGGCCACCGTCGCGTCCGCGGTGGCCGAGTCGTTCGTCCGCCACTCGTTCGGGACGATTCGTCCGACGTACGCTCGGCCACCGCCATTGCTGAAGAATCCCTCGACGGCGTAGGCGAGGTTCGAATCCTCGATGGGCCCACCGAAGATCCGGCGGAAGTCGGCGAAACTCGCGACGAACTGTGGTGCCAGCGGGCCCCGTTCGGTCTGACCGAGGAACCCCGCGGTGCTGGTACTGACACCCTCAATCGATTTCGCGCCCCGTTCGACTTCCTCTACATACACGCCTGGCGTCTGGTACTCAGGCATCTCGATTCCCGTCCCTAGCGATGCGCATTGCTAGCATCTCCACTGCGGGCATATCACCCATGAGTATTAAAATTACTCCCGCGACGCCGGGACCAACGAACCGGGCCGCCGGCCACAAGGCAAACCGCGTCAGGACATGGTGACGTCGTGAACGGTCAACGTTCCGATCTCGACGATCGAATCCCCGCCGTCGTCTAGCGTTATCGTTTTCGTGCCTCCGTTCGGGTCGTTCACCTCGAGTTCTGGCGCCGCATCGTTCACCTCGAACACCCGCCGATCGTCGACAGTCGTGACGTTGGCCGCCGAAATCGGATCGATGACGGCGACGTACTCACCGTTTCCGTCAGTCCGGGTCCCGGCTCCGTGATTCCGGATTTCGACGCTCGCCTCGGGGATCGGCTCGCTCGCGGGGTCGAGAACCCGACCTCGGATGAGGGTCGTCCCCGACGGGAACGGGTAGGCTGGGGATGGCGTGAGTTCGACCGTTTCGACCGGAAACGTGGTCGGGTCGGCCGGGTCGACCGTGGTGGCAGGGTCCGTGATGTCTACTGCCGTTACTCCCGTGACCCGTTCGTCCAGGAACTTCGACCCGCCATCGACGAGCACCGTAACCGTCCCCGGCTCGATATCTAGGAAGACGAAGTAGCCGCTGGGGTTCCGCACGGGGTTCGCCGATCGTCCTTCGAGCGTAACCCGTGGTCCGTCGACGGCCGTTTCCCCGGTAAACGGATCCACTAGACGAACGGCGAGGGATAGATGGCTGCTGACTGTTCCCAGGGTGGGAGGCCGCCGATCACTCACTCGCCCTCAACCTCCGAAGCGAGTTCGCGCTGTTCCATATCGCGTTCGAGAACCCGTTGGACCGGGGTTTCCTCCCGTGACTCGATCGTGACAGGGGTGACGAGGTAGGCCACCGAGGGCTGATAGGGTTGATCCGGAAACGTGTTCCAGATGTCCATCACCGCATCGAGCGACTCCTGTTCGATCGAGAGGTGGAGGTTTTCCTCATCGGCCAGCGAACCCTTGAGGTCCGGACCCCGAACGATCGCGTTATCACGAAACACCTGCATTGCGCGCCCGAGGACCCGGTGCTGTTCTTTGGTCTTATTCGTCCCCGCCGTCCCGCCTTTCGAGGGGTGTGCGGTGAGGAGGTACTGCAGATCCAAGACCAGCGGCGAGTCCGAAACCGCCGGCTCGCTCGGCTCGGGGTCCTGTCGATCGGCGTTGCGCTGGTGTTCGTTCTCCGAAATGTCGTAGAGGTAGAGCGTCAGGCGCCAGTTGTTTCCTCCTTCCCCCTGCGACTCGGGGGAGGCTAACGCCACGTCGTCGCGCCCGATGAGGCCCTCCATCCGGTCCTCCAGAAGGTCGACGAGCGTTTGTCCCACGTCGGCGATCGAACCGTAATCACCCATGGCTACCACCTGCAGGTCCGGGTCGAAGCTCGCTGGCGGGTTGGACCCGAAATCGCAGCCGTCCCTCGCGGTGGCCAGGATGGACTCCCCCATCGGGACCTATCATGTTCTTCTCCGGCAGGCACCTGAACGCGACCGAGCAAAAAGCTTGCTCCGGTGGTGTACGATGAGTGCCGCTCCTTCCCTCCTTCAAACCCTTATTCGTCATCACTAACCGACAGCGCGACCGTCGGTGTTGACTCGGACTTAGCCCGAGTCAAAACATCGACCGATCGGCTCCGTCGGGTCAGGACCGAGCACCCTGACCAGCGGTGTCAGAAACGACAGCCCAGTCCTTTGGATCGATGATGTGGTCCTCGGCCACCGACTGTTCTGGGTACGCCGTCGTCACGACGAACGTGGCATGGTTCCCGAGATACCGGACGAGCGGACCGAGGTTCTCGCCGGCCAGGTCGCCCACGCTATCGAGAAGGATGACCGGGACAACATCGGCGACGTCGTAAGCCTCGTATCCGGCCAGGGCGGTGACAATGCCCAGGAGTTCGACCTCGCCCTCGCTGAGGGCGTCGAGGCTGGCTTCGCGTCCCTCCCGAGCGACGACGAGCTCGAAGGCTGGCGTCAATCGAGCGCCCTCGAATCCGGGAGCCAGCTCGTCGATCACGGATTGAATGGCGTCGTCGAAGGCTGCACGGGTCTCCCGTTTCAAGCGCTCCTTCCGGGTGCGGAGCTCCTCGATCTCGTTCGTCAAGGACGACCGTTCCTCCTCCAGCTTTTCGCGCTGATCGGCTTGCGTTTCGATCGTTTCGAGGTCGTCTCGGGCGTCCCCAATCTCGGCCTCTGTGAACTTGATTTCGCTCTCGATATCGGTGAGCCGGTCGTCGGTCGCCTCGAGCTTGGTTTCGAGCTCGCCGATCCGATCGGTGAGGATCTCCAGCCGGTCTATCACCGCCTCGAGGCTTTCCTCCCGGTCGGCCAGGGTCGCCTCGAGCTCGTCGATCTCGGCCTCGAGGTCACGCTTCTCACGCCGCTGTTTTCGAATCGACCGGCGTTCCTCCTCGATCTCCTCGACCGTCGTCCGGTATTCATCGGCCGATTGTCGACGGTCAGCAAGCCGATCGGCGATGGTCTCGAGTCGTGCCTCGACGGTCGCCCGGTCGGCCTCACCGCCACACACCCAGCAGGTCAAGGAATCGTCGTCGAGACCATGTTCGATCTCCGCCAGTAAATCCAGCCGACCGGCGTCGAGGACCCGTTTATTCGAGTTGTAGAGGGTTTGGAGGAGGTCGATTTCTTGCTCGAGGTCCGACAGAGCATCGCGCGCATCGGCCACCTCGGCCTCGAGGTCAGCCGGCTCGGGGACGGTCAATTCCTCGAGATCCTCCCGTCGTGATCGAAGGCGATCACGGGTACTCGCGATGGATGCATCGAGCTGGGACTTCTGATTCTCGAGGCGTTCCCGTTCGGCCCGTGCGTCACTGAGGTCGTCACGGCTGGCCGCGGGGCCGGCATCCTCATCGCCGGCCTTGAGCTCATCGCGGTCCGCTCGAAGGTCGTCCAGTTTCGATTCGAGTCGCTCGACCCGTTCCTGGACGGTGGGGAGCTGATTGGCCGCCTCGACCGCCCGGTCGTACTCGGCGTCGACCCGTTGGCGTTCGTCTTTGAGCTCGGCGATTCGCTCGTCGATGCGTTCGAACTCGAGCGGTCGCGTGAGGACCGACTCGAGATTCTCCCCGGCCCGGACCGCTTGCCGAATTTCGTTGTCCTCGTCGAGAAACGCGAACAGATCGGCCCGGACACGGTCCTCCTGATCGGAGAGGTATCCGTCTCCCCGGCGAACGACATTGCCACCCTGCCGCACGAGTTCGATTTCGATCGTGTCGTCATCGGTCACGAGTTCGACACGCCCTCGTTCGGCCCCCTCAGTGAGGGCGGTGGCCGTGCCCATGACGGCCTCGATGGCCTTGATGAGGCTCGATTTGCCCCGCCAGTTGCTCGCTCTGACGGCATTGACCCCTGGCTCGATGGCCGCGGCACCCGTCCTGATCCCGCCGATGTTTTCGATATCGAAACGCCAGGTCATGGTCCGGTTGCGTCGCTCAGTCGGATATGTGGCCCGGTTTCACGTCACATGGAAAACCGAGTGATAGCCTCAATGACGGTATCGATCTGTGGATCCAGTGATGTCCGGTCGGTCGTCACCGATCCGGTCCCGGCCAGTTCCACATCGACGGACGCGGGGGAATGTCGCTCACAGACGAATCCCTGACGGCGCCCCGTTTCGAAGGGGACACGCGTCGCACACTCCGGGCAGGCGAGGTAGATGCCGATGTCGATGTCGGCCGCCTCGGCCCCGATCAATTCCCCCTTGGATGCGAGGGAACTGGCTGCCTTGGCGACCTTTTGCTCTAGCTGCGACCGCGCGATCTCGACGCTCTCGCGTTCCCAGTCCGTCTGGGCTGTTTCACGTTCCTTCTCGGCCTCCAGACATCCGGTGAGGTGCCGGTGCATGGTTCGGGGCGAGACCATGTCGTCCACGAGGGCCTCGGCGTCGATGCCGGCCGCTTCTAGTTCTGTAACCACCTCCTCTTTTACGAGCTCGTCGTCCCCGGTGAGCGCCTCATACTCGCTGTCGACGGTCGGGCCCGTCGTCGAGCGGCCGTGTTCATCATAGACGCGACGGAGTAGCTGCCGGTTGAACCAATCGGCGAGTTTGCGGTAGCCGACCGACCGGTATCCTTCCGAGCCGGTCCAGCGGGCGAGGAGGTAGTTATCGAGTGATTCCAGGTCGGAGCCAGGCGATTCGAGGGAATAGTCCTCGACGGCGGCGTCGACCTTGCACCCGTTTCGGCTCATTTCTGATTCAGAGAAGATTCTTACAGTTAAAAATTCGGGTAATGAATATCAGAATTGATATACTTGGGATGGTGCGAACGGCCCTGTTCCGAGGATATTGGTCCGATTTCGATCTACTTTATCCCGACGGCATCGACACGGAACCACTCGGTACATAGGTCATCCTTCGGGAGGCGCCACCGTTCCTCGGCGACCCCGTCGACGCTTCGGGTCTCGACGATGGCATCGAACCCCCTCTTGAGCCAGGAATATCGGTCGGGAATCTGGTGAAGCGGAAGGAGCGAATGCGCCATGCTTTCGTGGGCCTTCATGATCGTTCGAAGATCGGCAGTGAAGTTCTCCACCGCTCGCTGATCGAACCCGTCGATGACCGGAGTCAACGCGTCGATGCACACCCGGATATCGCCGGGGTCAGGTGGATCATCTGTTCTGTCAACAACCGATTCGGTAGCGAGGACGATCTCCTCCAACAGATTGTCGAGGCTTTCCAACCGACGCGTGGGTGTCGTGGCATGGCTCGACTGGGTTGCAGACCGGTAGAAGTCGTATTCGACGAACTGTGAATCATCAAGATCGTGGTCGGGGACCCGTGCGTCGATGATGGATCGGTCACTGCCCAGCAACACGAATATCGGTGTACGATCAGCCTCGGCAGCCCCGAGAAGTTGGGTACTGACTGCCGAACGGGCCCGGTCGTGGTCACCAACGACCAACAACGACGAACCCGCCTCCTTGAGGTCCGCAAGCCGCCGCGCGAACCGGTCGGGATCGCCCCGGGCCATACCCGTTTGCATGGCCCGTCGTCGTTTTTCCAAATATAAAACATGTTGGATTCTGACTTGATATTCCCAGGACCTTAAGCGCAGATTGACAGGGATCAGGTTCTATTTGTTTACTAATACTATCAACATTCGGAGTTGGTAGGTTTGATCAACTGGCGGTCTCGTCACGTTCGCCGTCATGTCCCGGGAATATCCGAGGCGGCCACTTCTTTGAATGAGTCTCGGTGATCTGGGAGATTGCCATGATGGCTGTGCATGGCACGCAGAATAATCATACGAATTTTCCCCGATTGGTGGCTCGAATGGCCTCTGTGACTCGGGCTAAGTACGAGTCACCAATGGTCCCGATACGGGCTGGGCGACTAGGGACCAGCATTCCGTATTCGACACCGGTTGACCCCGTACAACCGTCATGATTTATTTGGGCCGGATAACAGTGGTTCATATATGCCACTCCGCTGGCTCGAGGAGGATGATGAACATCCCGTCCGTCCCGACCTGCCCGTGTTCCGGCACCTGACGTTCACCGAGGTTCATTCGCTCGAACTCGGGGCCTATATCGGCCTGTTGGCGTACTTCGGAATTTGGGTCGGTCTCGAAGCCCAGATCGCGACGTTGTTGATCGGTATCGTCCGCTTTACCATCAGCGACGGCCGGGCGAAGGCCGGCAAGACCGCGGCCACCCATCGAATGGGCTTCCATGATGTCCGACAGGAGCCGCCCTACTTCGGCGCGGGATTCCTCGTTGCGTTCGCGCTGGCCGCCGTCGGCGTACAGGTCTGGGCGTTGACCGGACTCGGGATAATCGCCTAACACCCAGTTATCGATGGAGCAGGTATCGGGTCGCGCCCGGGTCGCTGGCAGGCACGGATGAGCCTCGCGAGCCTATTGCCCCGCTCGGTCGAGCGCCGGGCCATCGCGGTGGCGGCCCGGGCATGGCTCAGGCCGGGCTCGGTGGCGTATGGCGGGGTGTCCGATCAACCGGACGCGGCGTTGCTAGCCATACTAGCAGAGCCGTTTTCATCCGTAGACGACGCCCACGACCGGATGGTCGAGGCGGAAGCCCACCTCCGGGGCGAGGCCGACCGTCGGTCGGTCTTCCTCACCGTATATTCGTCCATGACGGCACGCGTGCAGGCGGGCATCGAGTCCGGGACGTTCGAGGACCCGTCGTGGACCCGGTCCTACCTCGTGGACTTCGCGAACCGATACCGCGAGGCGGTGATCGATTTCGAACGGGGACGAGGCGTTCCCACGCCATGGGAGCTCGCATTTCGGGCCTCCACGGGCGGAACGACACTGCTCATCCAGGACGCCCTCCTCGGCATCAACGCGCATATCAACTACGACCTGTCG
>Ga0207797_1000324_pt1 | contig 36672 bp, 36 predicted proteins | sample PRCRCaboRojoPR_6_FD_187275 | JGI IMG/M metagenome (GOLD analysis project Ga0207797, IMG submission 187275) | Marine sediment microbial community from Cabo Rojo, Puerto Rico - PR CR 10% Liquid 1 (SPAdes) | ecosystem: Environmental > Aquatic > Marine > Coastal > Sediment | place: Cabo Rojo, Puerto... | reverse complement strand
GGTCCTCGGGGTCGCAGTCGGCGTCGTCTCCGTCGAGCTGCTCTGTCGGTGGGCGGGGGTGCGCGAGCGGGCCGGGGCGCTCGTCGCCGCCGGCGCCGGGGTCTGTGGCGTCTCGGCGGTCGTCGCCGTCGCGGGCGGCATCGACGCCGACGAGGCCGACGTGGCCTACGCCGTCGGGACCGTCCTCCTGTTCGACGCCGTCACCCTCGTTGCGTTCCCGGCCGCCGGCGCCCTCCTCGGGCTGGACGCACGGACGTTCGGCGTCTGGGCCGGCCTGTCGATGTTCTCGACGGGCCCGGTCGCCGCGGCCGGATTCGCCCACTCGGCCGAGGCCGGCCGGTGGGCGACGATGACGAAGCTCGTCCGGAACGCGCTGATCGGCGCGGTGGTCGTCGCCTACTCGCTGCGGTACGCGCGCCGGTCCGTCGGGACCCGGGACGGGGCGGCCGCGGACGGCGGGAGCACGTCGGTCGGCGGGAGCACGTCGCCGGACGACGGGAGCACGTCGGGCGACAGCCACGGCGACGGGGCGTCCCGCGTCTCCGTCCGCGAGGTCTGGACCCGCTTCCCGAAGTTCGTCGTCGGCTTCGTCGCCGCCGCGGTGCTCGCGAACACCGTCCTCCCGGGGGCAACCGAGCCGGCGGGACGGGCGGCTGACGTCCTGTTCGCGCTGGCGTTCGCGGGGCTGGGGTTCGACATCCGGCTCGACGCGGTCAGGGACGCCGGGCTGGCGCCCGTGGCCGCCGTCGGCGCCCACCTGGTGGCGTGGTCGGCGGTGGCGCTCCTGCTCGTCTCCGTCGTGCTCTGATCGCGCGTCCGCCCCGTCTGACGAGCCGGAGAAGCCGATCCACCGCGGACGACCGCCGATCCAGCGCCGACGGCGCCGCGACGTTCCTGCTCGAAAAGAGTTAAGAGGGGAGCGAGGGACTGGTCGACCGCACATGGCAGACCGCTACCTGGTGGTCGTCAAACCCTCGGACAACGTCGCCACCGCCATCCGCGAGGTCGAGGCGGGGGAGACGGTCGAGATCCAGGTCGGCGACGAGGTCCGAACCGTGGAGGTCCGGGAGGACGTCCAGTTCGGCCACAAGATCGCCGTCGAGGACATCGACGAGGGAGAGACCATCACGAAGTACGGAACGAGCATCGGCAACGCCACGGAGCCCATTCCCGCGGGCACGTGGGTCCACGCCCACAACGTGGAGAGCAACTACGGCCGGGGCGACCTGGCCGGCGAGGAGAACGCGCAGGCGGTCCACGAGTAACCCATGAGTGACACCTTCCTCGGCTACGAGCGCCCGGACGGCAGCGTGGGGATCCGCAACCACGTCGTCGTCGTCTCGACGGCGCCGTACGCCAACGACACGGTGAAACGCACCGCCGACATCGTCGAGAACACGATCCCCATCACCCACCCGCTCGGGCGCTGTCAGACCAAGCCCGACGTCTTCCAGACCTACCGGACGCTGCTCGGGTACGCCACCCACCCGAACGTCTACGGCGCGGTCGTCGTCGCGCACGCCGGCGAGATCGTCGACGGCGACGAACTCGCCGCCGACATCGCCGACACCGGCAGGCCGAGCGATTCGGTCAACATCCACGCCGAGCAGGGCGTGATGAACGCGCTCGACCGCGCGGTCGACTCGGCCCGCGAGATGGTCCAGGACGCCTCGCGGATGCGTCGCGAGGAGCACCCGCTCGGGGAGCTCACCTTCGGGATCAACTGCGCGACCTCGGACACGACCTCGGGGCTGTGTCAGCACCACGCGACCGCGCGGGCCGTCTGGAAGCTCATCGACGAGTACGACGGCCGCGGGGTGTTCGCGGAGACGCCGGAGTTCTTCGGCGGCGAGGAGGAGCTCGCGGACCGGGCGGTCAGCGAGGCGGTCCACGACGAGATCTTAGAACGGGTCGAGCACTGGAACGACCGGCTGCTCGCGACGGGCTACGACGTCCGGGGCGCCCAGCCCACCCCCGACAACATGGACGGCGGGCTCACGACGATCGAGGAGAAGTCGCTGGGCGCGCTCGTCAAGTCCGGCGAGGGGCCGATCCAGGACATCGTCGACTACGGCGAGCGGATCCCCGAGACGCCGGGGATGTACATCATGGACACGCCCGGCCACGGCGCCGAGTCCGTGACGGGCATCGGCGCGGGCGGCGCGCAGTTCATGGTGATCTCGACGGGCCAGGGCCACACGCTCTCGAACGCGGTGATGCCGACGATCAAGGTCACCGGGAACCCGGGCAGCGCCGAGCGTGTCCCCGAGCAGACGGACGTCGACGTCAGCGAGGCGCTGGTGGGCGACGAGACGCTCGACTGGGCGGGCGAGCAGCTGTGGGACGAGATCGTCGAGGTGGTCAACGGGAAACTGACGGGCTCGGAGGCGATGGGCGAGTCCCAGTTCGCCATCCACCGCATCGGTCCCTCGACGTAATGCGGGTCGAGCGGGACCGCGCCGAGGCCGTCGCCGCGGCGGCGTTCGAGGCGCACGGGATCAGCCCGGCGGACGCGAGCCACACGGCGGGCGTCCTCGTGACGGCCGACGCGATGGGCAAGCACTCGCACGGGCTGCTCCGACTCCCGCGGTTCGTCCGCGGCATCGAGGCCGGCAACGTCGACCCCGACGGCGAGATCGAGACGGTCCGCGACGCGGGCGCGGCGGCGACGCTGTCGGGCGGCGCCCGCCTCGGCCCCGTCGTCGCCAGCGAGGCGATCGCGGAGGCGACCGCCCGCGCCGGGGAGTTCGGCGTCGGCGCGGTCGGCGTCCACGACTCGAACCACCTCGGGATGCTGGGCTACTACACTGACCGGGCCCGCCGCGAGGGCTACGTCGCGGTCGCGATCACCAACACGGAGCCGGCGATGCCGCCGTACGGCGGCGCGGAGCCCGTCCTGGGGACGAACCCGATCGCCGTCGCGACGCCGACCGACCCGCCGGTCAACCTCGACATGTCGACGTCGGCGATCGCCCGGGGGACCGTCCTCCGGGCGCGCGACCGCGGCGAGGAGCTGCCCGAAGGCGTCGCGCTCGACGCCGACGGACAGCCCACGCGTGACCCCGCCGAGGCGCTCGACGGGGTCATCCGGCCGTTCGGCGGCGTGAAAGGCTCCGGGCTCGCCATCGCCGTCGAGCTCCTGGCCGGCGGGCTCGTCGGCGCGGCCATGGGAACCGACGTGACGGGGACCTACCACACCGAGGATCCCTGCACGAAAGGCGACCTGTTCGTCGCCCTCGACCCCGAGACGCTCGGCGGCCCGGACGCCGTCGACCGGATGTCCGCGTTCCTCCGGGACCTGAAGGCCGGCGAGACGGCCGAGGCGTTCGACGGGATCCGCCTGCCCGGCGAGCGGTCAGTCGCGCGCGCCGACGCCGACGAGGTCGACGTCGACGACGAGGTCTGGACCGAGGTCCGCGAGCTCGCGGGCGAGTAGTCCTCGCGTCGGCGTCGCGTCGCGTCGCGTCGCCGCCCGGTTCCAGTTTTTCGGCCATCCGGGTCGACAGAGGGGCCGACCGAATTGGACGGACCCGCTCGACGACCCTAGACGCCCTCCCAGCCGTCGCCGTAGATCTCCGCGCCGCCGAGCCCCTCGCGGGCCGCCTGCCGGAGCGCGTCGCCGTCGCGCCCGACGTGCTCGTCGACCCAGACGGCCCGCAGCGTCGACAGGGCGTCGACCACCTCGGGCTCGTCGATCGCGAGGTTCTCCGTCTCCCAGGGGTCGTTCGCGAGGTCGAACAGCTGGACCTCGGGGACGACGCCGCCCCAGAGCCCGGCGTCGTACGTCCGGACCAACTTCCACCGGTCGGTCCGGACGGCTCGCTGCGCGGTGTAGAGGCCGTGGTCGAGCACGAGGTAGTCGTTCGGACCGGCCGCGGCGTCGAACGCGCCGGCGCCGCCGGCGGCAGCCTCGCCGTCGTCCCGGTCGGTCGCGTCAGCCTCGTCGCCCCGTTCGCCCTCGTTCCTCCCGTCCGCTCCGTCGTCCCCGTCCGCGCCCGCCACGTGCGCCCGGAGCGACGTCCCCTGCCAGGCGGCGGGGGCGTCGAGCCCGGCGTACGCGAGGACCGTCGGCGCCACGTCGACGTTCGTGACGAGCGCGTCCGACCGGTCCCGGCGGGGCTCGTCGCCCGGGGGTTTCACCAGCAGGGGGACGCGCTGTGTCCCCTCGTGGGTCGACCAGTGCTCGCGGTAGCAGCCGTGCTCGCCGAACTCCTCGCCGTGGTCGGCCAGCAGCACCACCAGCGACTCGTCGTACCGCCCCCGGTCGCGGAGGGCGTCGAGCAGGCGACCGACCTGCGCGTCCGCGTACCGGATCTCGGCGTCGTAGGCGGCCAGGATCGCCCGGAGGTCCGCGCGGTCGCGCACACCCTCGTCGGACGCGCCGCGCCAGGTGTCCCACTCGCGGTGGCGCGCGATCGCCTCGTCCGTCGGGTGGGGCGGGAGCGGCGCGTCGGCGAAGCGCGCGACCGCCTCGTCCGGGCGGTTATAGGGGGTGTGGGGGTCCCACAGCTGGACGTAGAGGAACTCGGGCGCCCGGCGGTCGAGCGCGTCGATCGCGCGGTCGACGACCGTCTCGGCGCGGGGCGTCTGGAAGTACTCCCCGGGCGCGTCGGGCTCGCGGGGCTGGTGGAACTCGTCCCAGAGGTGGTAGAACCACGGCGACGGGTGCCGCGGAAACGAGGAGACGGCGACGGCAGTCCGGTGGGCGTCGAAGAACGCCTCCGGGAGCGTCCGGTAGTCGGCCGGGTCGCCGTCGAACGCGCGGCCCGGCCACGTGTGGGGACCGTTCACCGTCCGGCCCTGCCACCGGTGCGTCTCGACGCCGTTCGCGATCCCGTACCGGCCCGTGACGAAGCCGGCGCGGGCGGGCATACACGGGGAGTTTGCGGCGTACGCGCGCTCGAAGACCGTCGCGTCGCGGGCGAGTTCGTCGATCCGGGGCGTCGTCGCCGGCCCGTAGCCGTACGCGCCCACGTGGTCGGGGCGCAGCGAGTCGACGTCGATCACGACGACCGGCGGGTCGGCAGGCCCGTTCGGGTCGGTCGTGCCGTCCGATCCGGTCCGGCCGACCGCGCCACCCGGCCCGTTCGGGTCGGTCGTGCCGTCCGTCCCGCGCGTCGGGTCCGTGTCCCTCGATCCGTCTGCGTCCGGAGCCATGTCCGGTGGTGGACCGACGTCGACTAAAGCGTGTGGCCGCCGGGCTGCCTGCGAACCGACGGACGGGCACCGGACGGCGAGACCCGGTCGAACCCCGGGACGGTCGTCCGAAAGCGACAGACGAGAAAAATGTCGCGGGACGAACGGGCCACGTCGGCGGTCGGCCGACGGGGGAACCGCCGACACGACCGGCCGCCGACAGTAAGAATTATTAATGAGTTATCCATGTGGTAGGTTATGGCGCGTGATTACGACGCCGAAAGGCGCAGGTTCATCAAGGCTCTGACCGCCGGCGGCGGCGCAGCGATGCTCGCCGGCTGTACTGGTGGCGGAAACGGCGGCGACGGCGGCGGGAACGGTGACGGCGGCGGCAGCGGCGACGGTGGCGGCAACGGCGACGGCGGTGGCAGCGGCGACGGCGGCGACGGTGGCGACGGTGGCGGCGACGGCGGCGGCATGTCGCCGACGGAGGTCAGTTTCGTCCACATCTCGTCGTTCGGCGGCGAAGCCCAGCAGCTCGGCCCGACGTTCAACGAGCAGTCGGAGAACGTGACGGTCGAGGCGACCGGCACGCCCTCGGAGTCGACGACGACCCGGCAGTACTACGTCAACCAGTTCGTCGCGCAGTCGTCCGACTTCGACGTCGGCATGATGGACGTCATCTGGCCCGCCGAGTTCGTCGGGAACGGGTGGGCGGCCGAGGTGTCCGACCCCGAGGGCCACACCGACGCGATGCTGTCGACGCCGGTGGAGGCGGCGACCATCGACGGCACCCTCTACGGGATGCCGATCTTCACGGACGCCAACGCGTTCTACTACCGGTCGGACAAGCTCGAGGAGTACGGCCACGACGTCCCCCAGACCTACCAGGAGGTCGTCGACGTCGCCCAGGACGTCCTCGACCAGGACGACGAGATCGAGAACGGCTACATCTGGCAGGGCGGCGCAAACGAGGGGCTGACCATCATGTGGCTCAACTGGCTGTGGGGCATGGGCGGTGGCGTCCGCGGCGACGACGGCAACCTGGTCGTCAACACCGAGGAGGGGATCGCGGCGCTCCAGCACGCCGTCGATCTGATCCACGAGTACGGCGTGACCCCCGAGTCGATCCCGGCGTCCGGGACCGACGGCAACCGCCAGACGTTCCAGCAGGGCAACACCCTGTTCATGCGGAACTGGCCGTACGCGGTGTCGCTGTTCCAGGACGACACGCCCGTGACGGACAAGTTCGACGTCGCGCAGATGCCGAAGGCAGAGGGCAACCCCGACGCGAACAACTCCTGTCTGGGCGGCTGGTCGGTCTTCATCAACGAGTACTCCGAGAACAAGGAGGCGGCCAACCAGTTCGCCTCGTTCATGGCGTCCAAGGAGACCCAGGAGACGATGGCGCTGGAGTTCTCCCGGCTGCCGGTCCGCTCGGACCTCTACACGGACGAGTACTTCTCGCAGGCGCCCCTCCTCGAGACGTTCGCGGAGGTCTTAGAACAGACGAGCGCCCGCCCGGCGACGCCGAAGTACTCGACGTTCTCCGAGATCGTCTACACGGAGTGCAACAAGGCGCTGGTCCAGTCGAAGACGCCCGAGGAGGCGCTCAACACGGCCCAGGACCAGATCGACCAGAACGTCAACAACGCGTAACACTCGCGTCGCGAACCGGCCGTCCCGACCGGACGCCCGTCCCCACTTCTTTCGACGCTCCCGCGATCAGCGGCCGCGCTCGACGCACCGTCGACCGACCGCTATCGCCGACAGGACGGTCGAGGCACGCCGGCGCCGACAGCGGCGGCACCGGCGTCCGGTGGTGTCGGCGTCGCTCGACGATCGTCGGTCGGACCGTGGGAGGGGGAAGCGGCGACCGCGGGGACGGACCCGGACCGCGCGGCCGGCAGAACGGTGCCGAGGGGCGCGCGGAGCGGGTCAGGCTTCGGTCGGGCGGACGGCGGCCGAGCCGGTGACCGCCTCGAAGCAGCGGCGGAGCCGGCGTCGCTGGTCGTCGGTCAGCTCGGGGAGCGGCGGGAGGGGCGCGCCGACGTCGACGTCCGACAGCGAGCAGAGGTACTTGATGCCGGCAGCGGTGGGGACGTCGTTCGTCGCGGAGACGACGGGGTTGGCGACGCCGTCGAGGAGTTCGACCGCCCGGTCGCGGTCGCCCCGCCGGTAGGCGTCGTACAGCTCGGCCAGCGCGCCCGGGAAGACGTTCGCCGGGCCGGCGACGATCCCGTCGGCGCCCACGTCGAGCGAGGCGACGGCCAGCTCCGTCGCCCCCTGGAGAACGGAGAACCCGTCGGGCGTGGCGTGGATGACGTCCCGGAGGTAGGTGAGGTCGCCGCTGGTGTCCTTCATCCCGACGACGCCGCCGAGGCTCGACAGCTCGACGACAGTGTCGACGGCGAGCCGCTGGCCCGTGAGCGCGGGGATGTTGTAGAGGACGATCGGTACCGCCGCGTCCTCGGCGATCTCGCGGTAGAACCGCACGAGGCCCTCCTGGGTGGTCGAGAGGTAGTACGGCGTCACGACGACGGCGACGTCGGCGCCGACCTCGGCGGCGGTGGCGACGTGCTCCTCGACGGCACTGACCGAGGTGTCGCCACAGCCCGCCAGCACCGGCACGTCGCCGGCGGCCTCGACTGTCGTTTCGACGACGGTGCGCCGGTCGTCGTCCGAGAGACTGGAGAACTCCCCGATCGAACCGCACGGGAACAGGCCGTGAACCCCGCCCTCGACCAGGGTCTCGGTGTACCGACGGAGTGCGGGCTCGTCGACGTCCCCGCCACGCCCGACGGTAGGCGTGGCCATGGGGACGATGGCCCCTGAGATCGACATATCTCTGCTGTTGTGAACGGCGATAAAATATCTTTCCCCACGCCTCCGACGACAGTCCGTGCAGTCCGTCGATAGCTCCGCCGCCGGCCTCGACCCGCCCGGCGACCGACCGGGTCGAGCGACGTCCGAGAGTCGTGACGACCCCGGGGAGGGGAAGGGGAGCGAGTCGGGAGGTTCGACGGCACGACACAAGGTTTACTGTTCCTGCCACGCGAGAGTCGACCGACATGAGCCTCGAAGGCACCAGCCAGTACGACGCACAGATGCTCGTGGGTGGCGAGTGGACCGACGGCGACGAGGGCACGATCGAGGTACGTCACCCGTACGACGGCGAGCGCGTGGGGACGGTCCCGGACGCCAGCCGCGCACAGATGGTGGCGGCCGTCGACGCCGCCGACGAGGCGTGGCGCGCGTCGACGCTGTCGGCCTACGAGCGCTACGAGCTGCTGTACGCCGCGGCCGAGCGCCTCGAGGACGACGCCGGGGAGATGGCGCGGATCGTCACCGCCGAGGAGGGCAAGCCGATCGACGAGGCGCGGACCGAGGTCGACCGCGCGGTCCAGACGCTGCGCCTGTCGGGCGAGGAGGCCAAGCGCCAGTTCGGCGAGTACGTCCCGATGGACGCCCAGAAGGGGTTCGCGCGCGACCACTGCTTCACGAAGCGCGAGCCGGTGGGGGTCGTCGCGGCGATCACGCCGTTCAACTTCCCGCTGAACCTGATGGTCCACAAGGTCGGCCCCGCGCTCGCGGCGGGCAACGCGGTGGTCGGCAAGCCCGCCTCGAACACGCCGATCTCCGGCGTCAGGCTCTTCGAGCACCTGGACGCCGCCGCCCGCGAGGTCGGCGCGCCCGGCGGTCTCGTCAACGTCGTGACGGGGTCGGGCTCGACGGCCGGCGACGTCTTCACCTCCCACGAGGCGGTCGAGGCCATCTCCTTTACGGGGTCGACGGCCGTCGGCAAGCACCTCGCGAGCGAGGCGGGGATGCGCGAACTCACCCTGGAGCTGGGCGGGAACGACCCCACGATCATCTGGGACGACACCGACGTCGAGCAGGCCGCCGCACAGGCCGTCGGCGGCGCCTGCTCGAACGCCGGGCAGGTCTGTAACTCCGTCGAGCGCGTGATCGTCCCCGAGTGGATCGAGGCGGAGGTCGTCGACGCGCTGGTCGACGCCGCCGAGGCGCTGACCGTCGGCGACCCGTTCGACGAGTCGACCGACGTCGCCGCGATGGTCGACGACGACCAGTTCGACACCGTCGTCCGGTGTTTCGAGGAGTCCGTCGAGATGGGTGCGACCGTCGAGTGCGGCGGCGAGTACGGCGGCGAGCTGGGCGAGCGGACGTTCGTCCCGACGGTGCTGTCGGGCGTGACCCACGAGATGCCCGCCGCGAAGGAGGAGACGTTCGGCCCGCTCGTCCCCGTGATCGCCGTCGAGGACTTCGACGCCGCGATCGCGGAGGCAAACGACACCGAGTACGGCCTCGAGGCGGGGATCTTCACCCAGGACATCGACCGCGCGAAGCGCGCCGCCGACGAACTGGAAGCCGGCGGCGTCAACGTCAACACGGTGTCGGGCTTCCGCGCCGACCACATGCCCTACGGCGGCTTCAAGGACTCCGGGGTCGGCAAGGAGGGCATCAAGTACGCCTGCGAGCACTTCTCGAAGGAGAAGCTCGTCGGGTTCCACCAGGGGTTCAACGCGTGACGTCCCCACCGCCGATCGCTCGCTACTCGATCGCGACCCAGCCGCCCGTCGCCTCGGACTCGTAGATCGCCTCCATCGCGCGGACGTCGAAGAGGCCGTGTTCGCCGTCGGCGTACATCGGCTCGCCCGACCGGAGGCGGTCGGCGAAGTAGTCGAACTCCTCGCGCATCTGGTCGACCCGGTCGAACCGGATCGACGTCTCTGTGTCGCCCGCCGAGACGTGCAGGACGCGGTCGTCGTCCTGGAAGAACGCCGGCTCGACGGCGACCCGTCCCTCGGTCCCGACGACGGCCAGCCTCGAGCCGTGGCGGGCGTTGTGACTGACGAAACAGTGCGCGTCGACGTCGCCCGGGAACTGGAGGGTAAAGGAGGCGGTCTCGTCGACCTCGTCGAACGCGTCGTGGGTCGCTTTCGTCCGCCCGACGGCGGCGACGGGGTCGGCGTCGAGGAGGAACCGGGTGGTGTTGAGCGGGTAGACGCCCAGGTCGAACAGCGCGCCCCCGCCCGCGAGCCCCTCGTCGAGGCGCCACTGGTCGGGGTTCGGGTCGATCCGGTCGAGGAGCCGCTGGGTCATGCTCCCCTGGACCGCCTGCGGCTCGCCGACGTAGCCCGCCCGGACGAGTTCGCGCGCACGCCGGACCGCGGGCTCGGTCTGCATCCGGTAGCCGACGTACAGCGGGACGTCGGCACACGCCTCGACCAGCTCGGCGGCGCGCTCGCTGTCCCGCTCCAGGGGTTTCTCGCAGAGGACGGCCTTTCCGAACTCCGCGGCCGCCCGGCAGTAGTCGAGGTGGAGCGCGTTCGGCGTCACCACGTAGACCGCGTCGTACGCCTCGACGGCCGCGCCCTCGAGGAACTCGTCGTAGGTGACGGCGACGGCGTCGTGGTCGGCCGCGACGCGCTCGGCCTTCCCGGGCGAGCCGCTGACCATCACCGCCGGCTCGCAGTAGTCGCTGTCGGCGAGCGCGGGGAGCGCCCGTCCGCGGGTGAACCAGCCCAGCCCGATCACCGCGAACCGGACCGGGTCGACGTCGTCCGGGTCGACGGTCCGCCAGTCGCGCGCCGTCCCGCGCCGGAGGAGCCCGTCGAGGTCGAGCCCGCCGCCGGGAGCCGTGCCGGTGTCCGTGTCGGTGGGGTGCGTGCCCATCTCGGGACGTGGCGACGGCCGACGCCGACTTAACTCGCGGGGTCTCCGGGCGGGACGGGGCCGGGCTCGGCCGGTCGGCCGGACCCGGTCACGGCGCACCGGTCACAGCGCGTACAGCGAGGGGAGCACGGAGAGCGCGACGACGCCCAGCGCCGTCGCCGCGACGGCGGCGGCGAGCTCCGTCCCCGACGGCCGGCGGAACAGCGCGCTCGCCCGCCAGACCGCCCCGTCCCACCGGACGTACAGGGCTCCGAGGAGGGCGACGTTGGCGACGCCGTAGACGAGCGTCGCGAACCGCGGCGGGAGGTCGGGAGCGGACCCGCCGCCCGCGACGTAGGCCGCAGTGATCACCAGGAGCGTCGCCGTCACCGGGACCAGCGGGGCGAGGAGCCACCGCGTGTCGACCGTAGCGAACGGCTCGGTCGTCCGTTCGAGCGCCTCGCGCGAGGCGATCGGACGGGAGACGTCGGGCGGGAACGGGGGAGACGGTCGGCGGGGCGACCTGGAAGCGGACCGTCAGTAGCCGCGCTCGCGGAGGAACGCGCGGGATCGCCGGGCGGCGGCTCCGGGGTCGGCCGTACGGTCCTGCTCGACCACCAGCCAGCCGTCGTAGCCGGTCGCCGCCAGCGCGTCGATGACGGCGTCGAGGTCGACGGCGCCGTCGCCGAGCGGTCGGGTGGCGTCGGGCCACGACGCGCGCGCCGACTCGTCGACCGGGAGCACGTCCTTCAGGTGGACGTGCGCGACGCGGTCGCCGTGCTCGCGGATCGTCGCCGCCGCGTCGAACCCCCCGAGGAACAGGTGTGCGGTGTCGACCGCGAGCGGGACCGGCCCTGTCCCGCCGGCCGCCGGGGCGTCGAGCCGGTCGGCGCCGGCCGCGCACACCGCCTCGGCGAGCGCCCGGGCCTCGCTCGCCACGTCGAAGCCCGGATCGGGGTCGTGGAAGTCCGCCGTCCAGTAGGCGCCCGTCACTGCCAGGCCGGCGTCGGACGCGAGCCGGCGGACGCGACGGGGATCCGCCCGGATCGGCGCCGTGTGTGGCTCGACACCCGCGTAGCCCGCGGCGGCGACGTCCTCGAGTACCGTCTCGAGGGACGCCTCGCCCCAGGTGAGGGCGTGACAGCCGACCCGTGGGCGTTCACCGCGTCCGTCGGGCGACGGCTCGCGACCGGTCCCGTCGAGGGAGTTCGACTCGTCTGTCATGAGATCTGGTCACACGGGAGACGGAAAACGATTGCTTCGACGGACCCGAAGCGCCGGGGGACGTCCGGTGTGCCGACGGCGACGAGACGACGATGCTCCGGCGGTACTGCGCCGACGAACGGTTCCGAACGCGCCCGGGAGGTGGCTGCCAGGTCGAGAACGCCGTCGCGAACGGAACCGTGCCGTTACCCCCTCGCCAGAAAAGTCCAATAAAATACGTTCTCGATCGCCCTGCAGTGTCGGAGGATCGACGGTCGCCATCCACGCGAACGACCCGGCGACCCGGCGCAGCGAGAGCGACACCGTGTTCTGCCCCAACGGACCGGTGAGTCGGCCGAAAACGCGTCGAACGGCGTCGAAAGTGGCTTTTGACCGACGTCGTCCGAGCTCGGATCGATCGACGACGGCCGGTCGTCACCGGGGGCGTGTAGCGCGACGACAGCCGAGTGCGGGAGCGCAGTCCGGTGATTGCTGGCGTAACGGGTCCGTGACGACGGGGTCGGTCGGCCGAGGAACCGGACCGACCCGCGACCCGTCGCCCGGAACGTGCGGTCGGACGGTCTACAGTCGGGCGTCGTACCGACACTCGAATATATAAAACTGGATCGTTCGTCCCGCTAGCCGGGTTCGCAGTCGCACAGAAACGGTCGACCGGGACGCTCGCCGCGGGCCGGCGAACGCCGGTCGGCAGGCGCGTCTCGACGCCGGTCGGCGTGCGGGGCTCGACGGCGATCGCCCGCGAGCTGGACCCCCCGGCGTGCTCACCCGCGGAGGAGGTTCAGCACCTCGTCGACGACGTCGGGCTCGACGGCGACGACGTAGCGCTTGCCCGGGTCGAGCACCGTGTCGGGGCGGGCGACCCGCTCGCCGTCGTCGTCGGAGATGACCAGGGTCCCGGCCGGGAAGCGGACCTCCGAGAGTCGCTTGCCGGCGGCCGGCGCCCCCTCCGCGACGCGAACCTGCATGATGTCGAGCGTGCCGGTGACGTCGGCGATCGTCTCGACGTCGCTCCCGACCATCTCGTTGGCGGCCACGCGGGCGCCGGCGAGTTCCGGGAACAGGACCGCGTCGACGAACCGGGTGTAGCCCTCGCCGCTGGTGCGCTCGATCCGGGCGACGGTCCGGATCCCCGGAGACAGCTCCTTGGCCGCCATACAGACCGCGAGGTTCAGGCCCGTCTCGCCGGTCAGCGCGGCGATCACGTCCCGGTTCTCGATGTCGGCCTGCTCGAGGATGTCCGGATCCGACGCGTCGCCCTGGATCACCGTCGCGACGTACGCGTCGGCGATGCGGTCACAGAGGTCCTCGTCCCGCTCGATGATGAGGACGTCGTGGCCCCGCTCGTCCAGGATCTCCGCCGTTTTGAACCCGACTCGTCCACCGCCCGCGATCACCATCCGTTTGTCTTGCATCATGGATTGATCGTCCGCCGCGGGTCGACCAGTCGATCACGGCCGGCAGTCGCCGTCCGTCGACGATCCCGATCGGCCCGTTCGTCGTTCGTCGTTCGTTGCTCGCGTTCGTTCGCGTCCGTCGGTCGTCCGCGTCCGTCGGTCGGTCCGTTCGTCGGTCATTTCGTTCCGCTGTGCCCGTTCAGTCGTCCTCGTCGCCGGCCGTCCCCGCGTCGCCGCCGCTCGCGGCCGCCGAGGGCGCCGTGGAGCCGACGCCCTCCTCGCCGGTGTCGACGCCGATGTCGCGGGCGCTCTTGAACCGGTCGAGTCCGAAGTACGCGACCACGCCGAGGCCGAGCCACGCGCCGCTCAACAGCAGCGCCAGCGGGTCCGTCCGGATCAGGTACTCGATGAGCACCAGCGTCAACACGAGGTTGAGCACGATCCCGAGGATCGGCGGGATCGGGTAGTACGGCACCGTGTACGGCCGGGTCATGTTCGGCCGCTCCCGGCGGAGCTTGATCACCGCGCCGTTGACGATGATGAACGACAGCAGGAAGAACAGGCTCGACATGTTGCCGGCGCTCTGCGTCGGCAGGACCACCGAGGCGAGCATCACCACCGCGCTCGCGAGGATCGCCACGAACGGCGTCCCGAAGCGGTAGTGGAGCTGGCCGAACCCCGGGAGCAGCTGTCCCTCGCGACCCATCGAGAACGCGACGCGCGAGGAGGCGATGACCACGGCGTTCAGTGCCGTCAGCGTCGAGAAGACGGCGCCGAAGACGATCACGGCGCCCCCGTTCTGGATGATCGGGATGCCCGTCGGCATGAACTCCGTGGCCGCCTGCGCGATCCCCGCCTCGCCCGCCTCCGCCAGTCCGCCCGCGCCGAGGGTGCCGATGGCGACGGTCACGACGAGGAGGTAGACGATCACCGTCGCCGCGAGGCTCACGAAGATCGCCTTCGGGATGTTCTCGCGGGGGTTCTCGACCTCCTCGGTGACGGTCGTGATCAGGTCGTATCCCTCGAACGCGATGAACGTCAGGCCCATCGCCGGGAGGATACTGAACGCCGTCTTGTCGCCGGGGAACAGCGGCTGGAACTCCGCGGTCGAGAACATCGGCGAGACGAAGCCGAACCCCACGAAAATCACGAGGATGCTCACCTTCATTGCGGTGAAGATCGTCTCGACGCTCCCGCTCGCGGCCGTCGAGACGGCGTTGAGCGCCACCAGCAGGAGGACGGCGCCGAACGCCAGCCCGAACGCCGCCGGGAGCTCGGCGCCGACGACCGGGAGTGCGACGGCCCCGACCTCGTGTGGCGGCGGGACGAACCCGTAGACGTGGAGCAGCTCGAGGAAGTTCGGCGCGAACCCCAGCGCGTACAGCGCGCCGGCGATCATGTACGCGAACCAGAGCATCCAGCCCATCAGGAACGACTGGATGTCCGCGAACACCTCCCGGACGAACGCGTAGCCGCCGCCCGACTTGGGGATCGCCGAGGCGAGTTCGGCGTACGAGAGCCCCGTGAACGCCGTGACGATGCCGTTGAGCCCGAACACGAAGAGGGCAGCCGGGCCGGCGATCTCGGCTGCCAGTCCCGTGAGGACGAAGATACCGGCGCCGATCATCGCGCCCATGCCGATCATGGTCGCGTCGAGCAGGCCGAGTTCGGCCTCGGGTGCACGCTCGCCGTGACTGCTCATCTGTCACGCGCGACGGCGCTGTACCGGCCGTCGTACTCGATCGGAACGTGTGGTCGTGGCGGCGAGAGCTGGGACGCGACTGTCGACGAGTCGGACTGTACCCTGCCTGCGACGGTACGGTCGGACGACTGCCCCCGGGAGCCCGCTATACATCTCCCCCGTATGCCCGCTAGCGCGAGGCCGGACATTTCGGTCGATTTCATGCCCCGATCTCACTTGAAACTCGGGATGGTACCGGATAATTGGGAACTATACCAGCGTTTCTTTACACGCATCTCAACCGTCGCGCCGTCGGGTCGTCACCCGTCGACGATCGGAACGGATCGACTGCGGGATCGGCCGGACGATCGCGGTCGCCGTGTCGGCCGATCGCCCGACTGCGACGCATCGAGGCGGTGGCGTCTGGAGCCGAGTCCCTCTCGGGACGAATTTCACTCGAGATCGAGTTTCACCCGTATGCTAGTCTCACGTAGGAACGAACGCTTCTCACGAACGACGGGCACGTACTGGCTAATTCAACCCACGGACGGGGCGGGCAAGTCGACGTGTGCCGGTCGACGGGTACCGAGACGAACGGAGCGGCGGGCGCTCGTCGAGGACCCGGACACCGTGCCCGCGAGCGGAGTGGTCGGTCGGCTCGTCGGGCTAGCCTTCGAAGAGGCGTCGCGCCTCGTCGGCGACGTCGCGGTCCAGGGCGAGCATGTACTGGTTGCCCGACTCGACGGTCGTGTCGGCGGTGACGATCACCGACCGGGTCACGTCGCCGATGAGCCGGCTCCCGACCGGGAGTCGGAGCTGTTTGACCCGCCTGCCCGTCGCGGGCGCGGCCTCGCCGGCCCGAACCACGAGCAGCTCGAACCCCTCGGGCATCGCGGCGAACTGCTCGAAGCCGTCCCCGAGCACGTGCGTCAGCGTCGCCCGCGCGCCGGCGTGCTCCGGGTAGACGACGGCGTCGACGAACGCCGCGTCGCTCTCCTCCTCCGCTGCCGCCGCCGAGTCCGCGCGCGCGATCGTCCGGACCCCCTCCGCGAGCTCGCGCGCCTCGGCACAGACGGCGAGGTTGGTGTCGCCGTCGCCGGTCAGTGCCGCGAGGACGTCGCACCGCCCGACGGCTGCCTCCTCGAGCAGCCCGGGATCGGTCGCGTCACCCTGGAGGACCATCGAGACGTGTTCGTCGACGAGGTGGCGACACCGCTCCTCGTCCCGCTCGATGACGACCGGCGTGTGGCCGTACTCCCCCAGCAGCTCGGCGACGCGGAACCCGACCCGACCCCCGCCCGCAATGACGACCCGCTTGTCGGAAGTCATGGGAACGATTGACAAGGTTCGACACGCAGCGTGAAATGCCTTGGGACGGTCGGTCGACACGGCGTTCGGACGAGGTTACCGGTGGATCGATCGACCGCGGTGGATCGTCCGTCGTCGGGCGGGCCGTCGACACCCGCTCACCGTACCCGTCGTCCGGCGACTCGACGGGTCGTCACTCCGCCTCGTCCTCCCCGGCCAGCGCGTCGATGACGCGCGCGACCAGCCAGACGACGATCACGAACGGGAGGAGCGGGACCATGAGCAGGACGATCCCGAGGAACACAGCCCAGCCGATGGCGTTCATACTCCCCTCCTCGCGGGCCCGGTAGCCGGGCGTCACGGTCCGGTAGGCCCTCGTCACCAGTCCCGGGTCGTCGCTCTCGGCGCTCATGCGTTCGTGTACGTCCGCCGAGACGATAAGGGTTCCTGGGGTCCGAACCGGGCACGGTCGGCCGGTTTCGACGTGGTTCGCCGGGCGACGCGGCTCGCCGGTCGACGTGGTTCGCCGGGCGACGCGACTCGCCGGTCGGCGTCGGCAGACGCGTCGACCCGACGGCGCCCGGACGCCGGTCGGCGTCGCGGGACGGCCGGTCCTACTCGATGTGGATCGCCGGCCGGAACGGGATCGCGTTCCCGGCGCGGTCGGCCGGGTCGTACGCCGCCTCGCCCTCGACGTAGAGTTCGACCTCGGCGTCGAACTCCCGGCCGAGGAAGTCGGCCGCGTGCTCGTAGACGGCGTACTCGTCGACGTCGGTCAGCGTCGCGGCGACGTCCTCGCCGCGCGACCGGACCACGTCGACCAGCTGGTTCACCAGGTCGTTCACCTCGTTGCCCCGTTCGCGCAGGTCGGGATCCGCCATCACCTCGGACATGACGGCCCCGACGTCCGGCCCGACCTCGGCGACCGCCTCGAACACGTCGCGCTTCCAGTCGGCGGCGACGTAGACCCGGATCACGTCGGGGTCGGTGTCGGTGACGTCGACGATGTCGTGGACGTCGTCGGTGAGCCGCTCGATCTGTGCCTCTTCCAGTTCGGTCCGGGGGGAGACGAACGACCCGTCGACCGCGGGCCAGGGCGCGTCCTCGGCCGGCGTGCCCGTCAGCCGCTCGTGGAGCTCGTTGGCCAGGAACGGGACGAACGGCGCCAGCAGCCGCAGGCGCGTCTCCAGGACCTCGCGGAGGACCCGCTTCGCGCCCGGCCGGGACAGGTCGGTCCGCCGCCGGTACCAGCGCAGGTGTTCCTCGACGCCGTAGAACGCGGCCTGGCTCGCGGCCCGCGTCTCGGCGCCCTCCAGCGCGTCGGTCACCTCCTCGACCGTCGTCTGGAGCTTCGAGAGCAGCCAGCGGTCGACGTGCTCGAGGTCCGCGTCCGCCAGCGGGACGGGCTCGGCACCGGCGTCGGCACCGGCGTCGTCGATCACCTCGACGGCCCGGTTCCAGAACCGCTCGAGCTGGTCGCGGACGCTCCCGACCTGGTCGGCGCGCCAGTCGTAGTCCTGCCAGGGCTCGCCCGCGTTCAGCAGGAAGAAGCGAACCGTGTCGGCGCCGTAGTCGTCGATCGCCTCGCCCGGAAGCACGACGTGGCCCTTCGAGGAGGACATCTTCCGGCCCTCCAGCAGGCCCATCCCCATGATGACGATCCCCCGGGGCCACTCCTCGGGGTCGAACAGCTCCGCGTGGTGGAAGAGGTAGAAGGTGAGGTGGTTCGAGATCAGGTCGTTCGCGGAGAAGCGGTAGTCGACCGGGTACCAGTACTGCCACTCCTCGCGCAGCGCCAGCGCCCGCTCGTCGGGGTCGTCGACCGCCCCGGGCCCGTAGAAGAGGGCGTCGAAGAACTCGCGGTCGAGGTCCTCGACGGGGATCTCCTGGAGCCGCGGGGCGATCGTGTAGTAGGCCATGTAGATCGTCGAGTCCGACAGCGGCTCGATGACGAAGTCGGTGTCCCACGGCAGCCGGGTGCCCAGCCCGTAGTTGCGGATGCAGGGCCACTCGTTGAGCCAGTCGATCGTGTGGTCGTACTCCCCGCGGGTGTTCTCCGGGATCGCGTCCATCCGCGCGACCGCCTCGTGGGCCGCCTCCTTCCAGTCGGGGTCGTTGTAGGTGAGGAACCAGGTGTCCTGTTCGGCGACCTCGACGGCACCGCCACACCGGCAGACGACGTCCTCGGAGAACTCGTACATCGACCCGAACGCGCCGGTCTCGCGGTAGTGGTCGCGGAACCGCTCGCGGACGTCCTCGACGACCTCGCCGGCGAACTCGCCGTAGTCGTCGAGCAGCTCGCCGGCGTGGAACTCCCGGTTGTAGAGCTCCCGGGTGACCTCCTCTAAGGCGGGATCGTCGGACGACTCGATCCCGGCCGACACGACGGCGTCGCGCGCGGGGATCTCGCCGTAGCCCTCGATCGTCAGGATCGGGACCGGCTCGATGGCCGCGACCTCCGCCGGGTCGACGCCGTACGCGCGCATGCGCTCGTCGTCCGCCTTCGCCTCCTGGAGCGCCACGTAGTCGTCGGGGCTGTGGGCCGGGACTGACATGACGACGCCCGTCGCGTTGTCCTCGTCGACGAACCCCGCCGGCAGGACCGGCACGTCGTCGCCGGTGACGGGGTTCGTCACCCGGTTCCCGACGACCCGCTCGCCGGGGAACGTCTCGCGGACCGCGACCTCGTGGGCCTGGAGCCGGAGCTTCTCGGCGGCGAGCTCGGAGACCAGCCAGGACTCCCCGTCGACGTCCGCGAGCACGTAGGTCGCCTCGGGGTCGACGTAGGCGTTGGTCACGCCCCGCACCGTCTCCGGGCGGAGCGTCGCCATCGGCGCGACGGCCGCCTCGCCGTCGAGTTCGACCCCGAACCGGATCAGGGTGTACTCCTGGAACTCGGCCTCCTCGCCCTCCAGCAGGTCGTGGGTGGTGACCGGCTGGCGCTCGTTCGTGCAGTACTTGACGGGGTGGAGCCCCTTCTGGAGGCGGCCACGGTCGCGGAGCGTCTCGTACTGCCAGGTGATGAACTTCGAGTAGCGCTCGTCGTTGGTGGTGAACTCGCGGCGCCAGTCGATCGACAGGCCGAGCGACTGCATCCCGCGCTTGTAGTGCTCCTCGATGAAGTGGCGGGCGAAGCCCATCGGCGTCTCCAGCTCCTGGAGCGTCTCCTCGTCGACGTTGTAGGTGTCGCGGAGGACCGACAGCTGCTCGGGCTCGCCCTTCTTGAGCCGCTCGACCGCGCCGATGATCGGCGTCCCCGTGACGTGCCACGCCATCGGGAAGAGCACGTTGTCGCCCTGCTGGCGCCGGTACCGGGCGTAGACGTCCGGCACCGTGTACGTCCGTGCGTGCCCGATGTGCATCCCGCCGCTCGGGTACGGGTACGGGACGGTGAGGAACGTCGCCTCGCCGTCGTCGGGATCGGCCTCGTAGCGGCCGGTCTCGGCCCACCGCTCCCGCCACCGCTCCTCGACGGCCTGCGGGTCGTACTCGTCCATACGCCCCCGTCGAGCCCCGGGCTTAAAAGCCCCACACGATGACTGTCGCGGCTGTCGGACGACGGGATCGGGGGACCGGACGACGGACGGGTCGGCGGGGCGGGTCGATGAAACGGGTCGGCGGGACGGGGCGACGGTACGACGCACGGTCCGGTGTGGCTGTCGGCGGCCGACGTCGGACGGGCCGACCCGATGTCGGACGCGCCGACCCGACGGCGGACGGGCCGACAGCGGTTCACGTCGCCGGCGCCTACCGGGAACATGACCGGACTGACCGGCGAGGCGAGGCGGCTCCTCGCGAGCGAGCCGCTGATCGCCCACCTCTCGACCTGCCGGGACGACCGCCCGCACGTCGCCCCGATCTGGTTCGACGTCGTCGACGACGGGATCGAGATCGTGACCACCGGCCGGAAGCTCGCGAACCTCCGCGAGAACCCGCGCGTGGCGATGTCGATCGTGCGGGAGCGGGAGGCGGGTCAGCCGGAGTGGCACGTCGCCGTCCGCGGGACCGCGACCGTGGTCGACGACGAGGCGGCGAGTCGCGAGGCTGGACGGCGGATCAACCGGCGGTACGGCGCCGACGCGGACGCGTGGCTGGAGAACGTCCTCGTCCGGATCGACGTCGGGTCGACGTCGGTGTCGCGGTACGAGTGAGGCGGGTCCGTGAGGCGGGTCCGGTCCGACTGACGCGCCGACGGTGACGCGGGACCGGGCGGGACGTCGTCCGCGTCCGTCGACCGTCCGCGTCCGTCGACCGGTGCGACCAGCCGCGAGGACCGGGGATTCAACTGCCGCCGACGACACCTCCGATCGAATGGGCGAGCACGCTCGCCGCGTCGCCGATCGGCTGCGGGAGGGCCTGGCAGCCGCACACCCCGGCTTCGACTGGACGACCGAGTACGGCGTCGGTCGAACCGCCGTCGACGTCGGCGGCGTCCGGGAGGACTCGACGGCCGTCGGCGCCATCGGACGGGAGCTCCGGCTCGTGGAACTGGAGTGGCGACGGGCCGACCCGTCGAACAACGCGGCGAAGCTGTTCCGGGCGCTCGTCGAGGGGACCGACGGGACCGGCCGGGCGGCCGGCGAGCCCGTCGACGGATCGTCCGTCGACAGCACCGGCACTGACCTCGCGCTCGACGCGGATCGGGTCGTCGTCGTCCAGCTGTTCACGGACTACTACGACCTCTCGACCGGAGGGTACTCGACGAAACGACTGACCGCCGAGTTCGTCGGGGAGCGGGTCGCCCGCACCGTCGACCGGGCCGACTACCGGGCGGTCACCCTCCCGATCGACCCGCCGAAGCGCGGCGGGGAGCTGTCCGACGGCTGGCGCGAGGCCGTCGACGGGACGGCGCGGGAGCTATTCGCGTGAGAGCGGATGAGAGTAGGGGAGGAGAGTACGGAGGGGAGACAGCGGCGGGACGGGAGGGTCGGGGATCGGACGGGTGACCGGAGCGGGTTCGGTGACTCGCTCGCCTACTCGACGTCGATCCGGTGGGAGTCGTGTTCGTCGGGTTCGAGCTTCGGCAGCCGCACCGTGAGGACGCCGTTCGCGTAGGTGGCGCTGGCGGCCGACTCGTCGACGGCGGCGGGCAGCGTGACGGAGCGCCGGACGGACTCCGAGCGGCGCTCGCGGCGGACGTACTCGCCGGCGGCGTCCCCGGACTCGGACTCCCGGGTCCGCGACGCGGCGATCGACAGGCGGTCGCCGTCGATCGTCAGGTCGATCTCTTCCTTCTCGTAGCCGGGCAGGTCGGCCATCACGACGACCGAGTCGTCGTAGTCGGCGACGTCGACGGAGACGTCGTGACTCCGGACCTGCATCCCGGACGGCGGCCAGCCGTCCCACTGCCGGCCCATCTCGTCGAACTGCCGGCTCATGCGCTCGAAGGTTCGCTCGATCTCCTCGAAGGGGTTGGAACGTCGCATCGGATTATTCACCGCGACGAAGGACGTCGTTCGACGTATTAAACGCCGCGAGAGTCGGTGTAGCAGGTCGCTCGCGGGGGCTCGGCGGAACCGGCGGATCGGCGTCGGGACCCGGACCGGACGACCGGCGCGGACGGACCGCCGGTCACTCGCCGATCTCGATGTGGTGGCCCTCCTCGGCCTCGGGTTCGGCCTTCGGCAGGTGGACCGCGAGGACGCCGTTCCGGTAGGTGGCCGAGACGCCATCGGCGTCGACGTCGCCCGGCAGGAGGACGCTCCGCGAGAGCTCGGTGTGGACCCGCTCCCGGCGGACGAACCGCTCGTCCTCGTCGGTCTCGTCGCGCTCCCGCTCGGCGGAGATCCGCAGTCGACGGCCGTCGAGGGTCAGGTCGATCCCCTCGCGGTCGTAGCCGGGGAGGTCGGCCGTCACGACGAACTCGTCGTCCGACTCCGTGACGTCGACGGCGACGTCGCGGAACCGCCCCGCCTCGTCGAACTGCCGGCTCATGCGGTCGAACAGCTCCTCGAGCTCCTCGAAGGGGTTGCGGCGAGTCATCGCGCGCCCGTTGGTCGGCCGACCACTTCAGCGTTGCCCGGGAGACGACCGAATCGCCCGGGGCGGCGGTCGTCGCCCGGGGGCGTGCTGGAGAGAGAGCGAAGACCGGACGGAACGGGCCCGAGTCGAACGGAGAGGGCGGGCAGGAACGGACCTGAACGAGACTGCGGCAGTCCGACGGGCCTCAGAGCACGTGTCGGACGTCGTACGAGCCGAGTCGGCGGACCCAGCCCTCGCTGGCGACCTCCTCTAGCCGCGCGACGGCGTCCTGGGCGCGCGACTCGTAGAGGCCGGCCTCGAAGTCGAAGTGGAAGAGGTAGTCGCCGAGGCGCTCGCCGGAGGGGCGCGACTCGATGCGCGCGAGGTTGATGTCCCGGTCGGCGAACGCCTCCAGCATCCGGAGGAGCAGTCCCGGATAGTCGGCCCCGGGGTAGACGACGACCGTCGACTTCCCGCCCGCGTCGGACCGCTCGGCGAACGGCGCGAGCACGAAAAACCGGGTGGCGTTCGAGTCGCGGTCCTGGATGTCCTCTGCGAGCACCCGGAGGTCGCCGCCGGCGTTGTCGGGGTGGCCGATGCCGGCGATCGAGGGGTCGTTCCGGGCGCGTTCGACGCCGCGGGCCGTCGAGGCGACCGCCTCCAGGGCGACGTCGGGGTACTCGGCCTCCAGGTAGTTCCGGCACTGCGCGAGCGCCTGCGAGTGGCTGGCGACGGTGTCGAACTCGACGTCGCGCGCGAGGAGGGCGTGTCTGATCGGCGTGACGATCTCCTCGACGACCCCGACCTCGAAGTCGGCGAGCGCGTCGAGCGTCTCCGTGACGGAGCCCTCGATGCTGTTCTCGATCGGGACGACGCCCCGACGGAAGTCGCCGTCGGCGACCGCCTCGACGATCCCCGTCACCGACTCCCGGAAGGCGACCTCCGAGGCGACGGCGCTGGCCGCACGGTGGGAGTAGGTGCCGGCGGGCCCGAGGGTGACCGCCTCCGCTGGCTCGTCGCTCATGGACGCGCGGTTGGTCGGTGCGGGGGATAAGGGCGTCGGGTGCGGCCGCCCTGCGCGGACCGGACTCTCGGTCCCGGGAGGCGGCACGCGCGCCGGTCGCGCGAGGAACGAACGACGGTCGTGAACGGACCCCGACTCGACTTCAACCCGTTGTGTCGGAAAGCTTCATCGTTATTCGTCGGCGGATGAGAAACACCCGGACGTGTGTGACGATTCGCGGGGAGGAGCGCTCGTCGGACGAGTTCTGGCCGTCTTCACCGCGTCCCCGATGCCGTCTACGCCGCGAACCGCCCCGGAAGTAGCGGCCGAACTCGACGAACCCCTGCAGGCGACGACGACGGCGCTGGCCGCACTGACAGACCGGGACGAACTCGCGTCGAGAGTACCGGCGAGCGGGGAGCGCGTCTGGTGGCGACCCCCGTCCGGACGACGCGGGGACGGGGACGGGGACGGGTCGCCGACGGGACGACGCGAGGAGCCGACGCGGTCACAGGCGTTCGACGCGTTCTTTCGCCGGGTCACTCGACGGGTCGTCGGAGCGGCCGACAGGGAGTCGCTCGAACGTGCGGTCTGTAAGGACCTCGCCGGGATCGGTCGATACCGGTTCGCCGTCTGCGGCGAATCCTCCGGGTCGGGCGGGGGGACCACAGCACGGGCGAGCGCCGGCATCCCGGCCGACGAGGTCGACGCCACCCTGGAGCGCGTCGGCCGGTCGTCCCCGGACGCGGGGAGCGGACGGACGGGGGGGACGGGCGACCTCCGGATCGTCCAGCGGCTCGAGGACGCTCCCCCGGAGCCGTGGGCCGACGTCGCCGCGCACGGGGGAGCCGGCTCGTACGCCGTCGTCCCGCTCTGCCACGACGGGATCGTCGACGGCGTGCTGTGCGTCGGTGCGGACCGTCCGGACGCTTTCGAGGAGGCCGACCGCGAGTTCCTCGCCGACCTCGGCCGGGTCGTCGGCTACGCGATCGGCGCGCTGGAGCGACCGACCGTCTGGGAGTTCGAAACCGAACTCGTGCTCGTCTCCGACGTGCTCCCCCGTGCCTTCTTCGGGACAGACGGGGACGACGGGACGGGTCGACGCGGCCGGATCGAGATCGACGTCGACTCGATCGTCCCGCTCGACGACGGGACGCACCTCCAGTACTGGGAGCTCACCGGGGTGGGCCCGGCGACTGCCGTCGAGGGGCTGGCGGCGATGGGGACGACGCTCGACGCGCGGCTGGTGAGCACGGTCGAGGACGTCAATCGCATCGAGATCCACACGGCGACGGAGTCGGTGTTCACCGTGCTCGACGAGTTCGACGGGCGGCTCGTGTCCGCGGTCGTCGACGAGGGCGCGTTCCGGGCGACCGCGCGGGTCCGGACCGGTGTCGACGCGAGGGTAGTGAGGGACGCCGTCCGCGAGCTGTACCCGAGCGTCGAACTCGCCTCGTACCGGAAGGTCGTGTCCGACACGTACCTCCGGCGGATCGTCGAGGAGTCCCTGACGGAGCGCCAGGCGACCGCGCTGCGGGTCGCCTACGCCGGCGGCTACTTCCGACAGCCTCGCGACAGCACCGGCGACGAGCTGGCCGCCCGGCTCGGGATCTCGCGACAGACGTTCAACCACCACCTCCGCAAGGCCGAAGCGAAGGTCTTCGAGGCGGTGTTCGACCCCGACGAACAGGGGTGAGGGTCTGACTCGTCAGAGGGGGTCCTTATCCCTCGGCAACGACTGAAGCGACCAGAGACAGATGATAGAGGACGGAATCACCGAGGAGCGGCCCGGACGGGCGACGGCGCTCGGGGAGCAACGGCGCAGCGACGGCCGGGTACGGCGGCGGCTCCACCACGAGTGGGGGGAACACGAGCTCTGTCAGACGATCGTGACGGCAGTCGCGGCGGCGGACGGAACCGACCCGATGCGGCTGTCCCCGCTGTACGACGTCGTGGACACCGAGGCGCTGGAGCAGCTGTTCCGGGGGGTCGACGGGTCGCGAGCGAACGACGGACTGCGTGTCGGATTCGAGTACGAGGGTCACGTCGTCGCGGTCCACGGCGACGGTACGGTCGTCGTCCGCGGCGTGGGCGACGCCGGGGACGGCGATCCGACCGCTGAACCGGCGGGCGGCGAGTAGCCGACCGAACCGTCGCGCCGTCGGTGCGTCCGGACGCACCGGCGGCTCGATCGACTGCCCCGTTCGGGGGATCGAGCGGCCGTCCCCGGTTCGAGGGCGGTCGAGCGGTCGACGCTCCGGCGAGGATCGGTCCGGACGCGACGCCGCGACGATCGACCTCAGGACCGGTGCGTCGCGCAGAACGCCACGAAGTTCCGCAGGATGGTCAGCCCCGTCTCCCCGCTCTTCTCGGGGTGGAACTGCGTCCCGACGACCAGCCCCGACTCGTCGGCGACGATCGACGGGAACTCGATCCCGTAGTCCGTCGTCGCGACGACGGCGCTGTCGTCGTCGGGGTCCGGGTAGTACGAGTGGACGAAGTAGGCGTACTCCCCGTCGACGCCCTCGACGATCGGGTGATCGCGGACGACGTCGAGTTCGTTCCAGCCCATGTGGGGGACCTTCTCGCCCGGGGGGAACCGCCGGTTGGTACCCGGGATCAGGTCGAGCCCCTCGACTTCCCCCTCGCCGGCGTGGTCGGCCTCCTCGCTGGTGGTGAGCAGCATCTGCATCCCGAGACAGATGCCGAAGACCGGCGTGCCGTCCTCGACCGCCTCCGCGATCGCCGCCCGGAACGGCCCGGCGTTCTCCATCCCCTCGCTGAACGCACCGACGCCCGGGAGGACGATCCCGTCGGCGTCCGCGAGGGCGGCCGGGTCGGCCGAGATCTCGACCGTCGCGCCCGCCCGCTCCAGCCCGCGGCGCGCGCTCCGGAGGTTCCCCAGCCCGTAGTCGACCACGACCACCGACGCGAGCGGCCCGTCGACGATCTCCTCGACCCCGTCCTCGACCGTCTCGGCCGTCCCGCCGTCCGTGACGACCCCGCCGTCCTCGTCCGGTGCCGGCTCCGACTCCGACGCGGACTCCGAGGTCGAATCCGACTCGGACTCCGACGCGCCCTGTCTGGTCATACCTGCCGTTCCCCCGCGTTCGTCAAGTGGCTTTCCGTCGCCCACGCGCCGCCAGCCGGGGCGGTCGGTCCCGCCGTCGCAGCCGAGTACCGGACACAGTCGGGGGCCGACTCGACTCGCCCGCGATCGTCGCGACGTGTCCGGCGATCGCCGGACCGCGTCGCCGACGACGGTCGGAGCTGCGCCCACCGGTCCCAGCTCGATCGTCCGCACCGGCGACGTTCGTCGTCTCTATAGCCCTCGCCGGACGGCGGGCGAGTCGACCGGTGAACGCGCGACGTCCGGTCGTCTCGATAGACGAGCGGTCCCGTTCGTGTCGGTCGAGCGTAACCGGCAGGGACGCCCGGATCCAGAACGGACGGCGACAACGGCCGTCAACTCGCGACGGATTGTTCCGACCGTACGTCTACTGGTCGCGAGGGTGACTGACGGACCCGTTCCCGCGCACCGGAGACTATTTTGATTATGAACAGGTATATAGATCGGATGGAAGAAGTTAAGCCGGCGACTGCATAGAGCGAAACGAAGTCATGTCCAACCGACGCAACTTCCTGAAGGTCCTCGGAACGGTCGGTGCAGCCGGGCTGGCAGGCTGCACGGGCGGTAGTGGTGGCGGGAGTACGGAGACGGCGACCGACGCGCCGGAAGACACCGCGACACCGACGCCGACGCCCACGCCGACGCCCACGCCGACCGAGGTGCCGTACAACGACGGTCGGCTGACGTTCTACATGTCGCCGAGCGAACCACAGCAGCTGATGGAGTCGCAGTACCAGCCGGTCAAGGAGCGGTTCGAGAGCCAGCTGGGCGTGCCCGCGCGGCTCCAGTACGCGGCCGGCTACAGTGCCGCCTTACAGAGCCTCGCGAGCGGTACCGGCGACGTCGGCGAGACCGGGCCGTTCGCGGCCGCGCTCGGCGTCGCCAACGACCGCTGCGAGATCGTCCTCCAGCGGTACGGCTACGGTTCGTGGACGTACTCGTCGGTCATCGCCACCCAGGCGGACTCCGACATCGAGTCGCTGACCGACCTGGAGGGCGAACGCGTCGCCTTCGCCGACCGGCTGTCGGCGTCGGGCGCCCTCTACCCGCTGTTCATGCTGAAGCAGGCCGGGCTCGACATCGGCGACCTGCCGACCGACACCGGCAGCGCCGACTTCACGCCGCAGTTCTCCAGCCACGCCGAGGCGTTCGCCGCGCTCGAGCGGGGGCAGGTCGCCGCTGCCGGCGTCGGCAAGTTCATCACGCTCAACGACGACCGCGAGCTGAAGGAGGGGTTCCGGTACGTGCAGACGGAAGACGGGATCCCGCGCGCGCCCGTGATCGTCAGCCCGGAGCTGAGCGACAGCGAGCAGCAGGCCGTCGTCGACGCGCTGGTGGACGCCCCCGAGTCGATGTACCTCGGCGAGGACGGCGAGGCAGACACCGACGACGACCTCTGGTTCAGCGACGTGCGCGAGGCGGACAACGAGACCTACCAGCCGGTCGTCGAGGTCGCCAACGAGCTCGGCATCACCGCCGAGCTGCTCGACGGGTAACCCGGATAGCTGGCCTTTTATCACCGGACCCAGAGGACTCCCACAAATGCCACACGTCTCGCTGCAGAACGTCACGAAGGTATTCGGCGAGGACACCGTCGCCCTCGACGGGGTCTCCTTCGAGATCGACCCCGGGGAGTTCGTCGTCGTGCTCGGCCCGTCGGGGGCGGGGAAGTCGACGCTCCTTCGCATCCTCAACGGGCTGACCCAGCCCACCGCCGGGACCGTCGAGATCGGCGGCGAGCCGGTGTCGAGGGCCGGCAGCGAGGTCGGGATGGTGTTCCAGATGCACTACCTCATCGAGTCGATGTCGGCCTACCGGAACGCCCTGACCGGGGCGCTCGGGCGGACGGGCGACCTCCGGAGCGTCCTCACGCTCTACCCGCGCTCGGACAAGCGCCAGGCGCTCGAGGCGCTCGAGACGGTCGGGCTGCTCGAGGAGGCCGAACAGCGCGCGGGCTCGATGTCGGGCGGGCAGAAACAGCGCGTCGGGATCGCCCGCGCGCTCGTCCAGAACCCGGCGCTGCTGCTGGCCGACGAGCCCGTCTCGAGTCTCGACCCGAAGGCCGCCCGCGACGTGATGGGCTACATGAAACAGGCGGCCCGCGAGCGCGACCTCACCACCCTGGCGAGCCTCCACCAGGTGAACATCGCCCGCGAGTTCGGCGACCGGTTCATCGGCATTCGCGACGGGAGCGTGCTGTTCGACGGGACCCGCGAGGAGCTCTCGATGGACGTCGTCGACGAGCTCTACTACGGCGAGGGCGACGGCACCTTCGCCGACGACGACGCGGACGAGGACCTGGACAGCGAGGCGCGTCCCGGGAGGGGCGACGGGGCCGAGGCCGAGCCGGGAGGTGTCGGGACGTGAGCACCGGGGGCGTCGACGCGATCCTCTCGCGCATCGAGCGCCGCCTCGTGATCCGCCGGCTGCTGGTGTTCGCCGGGCTCGGCGTCGCGGCGCTGACCGCCTACTTCGGCACCGGCTTCCTCGGCGGCCGGCCCGTCCCCGACATCGTCCGGTTCGCGCAGTTCGACTTCTTCGTCGCCGAGTTCGTCAAGTACCTCGCGCCGAACTTCGTCGACTTCACCCGCCTCACACAGCAGGAGGGGATCGGCGGCTGGCTGGCCGTCTGGGTGAGCGTCACGAACCCGTCGACGATCGTCGAGACCGCGCTGTCGCTCCGGAGCAGCCTCCTCGTCTCCAGCGTCGTCATCACGCTATCGATCGGCATCGTGGGGACCATCCTCGGGTTCCCGCTGGCGCTGTTCTTCGGCGTGCTCGGCTCCGAGCGCGTCACGCCGTTCCCGTTCAACTTCCTCTTCCGCGGCGTGATGTCCACCATCCGCGCGATCCCGGCGCTCGTGTGGGTGTTCATCTTCGCGGCGCTGGTCCCCCTGTCGCCGCTGACGGCGATGCTCGCCGTCGCGACCGACACCATCGGGAACCTCGGCCGGCTGTTCACCGACGAGTTAGAGGAGATCCAGGAGGGGCCGATCGAGGCGATCCGCTCGACGGGCGCCTCCCGCGGCCAGGTCATCAACTTCGGGATGCTCTCGCAGGTGTCCAGCTCGTTCGTCGCGTGGACGCTGTACATCCTCGAGATCAACACCCGGATCGCCGTCTCGCTTGGCGTCGTCGGCGCCGGCGGCCTCGGCCAGTACATCCAGACCAACCTCAACCTGTTCAACTCGTTCCGCGCCGGCGCGGGGCTGATCACCCTCCTGTTCCTCGTGCTCTCCATCGAGCTCCTCTCCTCGCGACTGCGCGCTCGCCTCCGCCCCGAGGAGGACGAGGGGCGCGGCGTGGTCGACGTGCTCCGCGACCTCGCCGACCCCGACCGCTGGCTGGGTCGCGTCGAGCGGTCCTGACGACCGCCCGGCGCGGGCCGGTCACGATCGCGACCGCCGCTCGCCGCCTCCTGCCCCCTGCCCCCCGGCTCCCGGCCGCCGGCCCCGGCAGAACCTCCCGTCGTCCGCGACAGAGTTACTTCCCGACGCGTCGAGAGAGGGGCGTGCAACGCTCCAGCCTCCCGTTCCCGAGGTCGCTGACCGGGTCGGGATCCGGGTCCGGGGCCGGGTCCGGGGCCGGCGATCGGCCACGCCTGGCCGCCGTCGGGCTGCTCGCGAGCAACCTCGTCCCGCTGGTCGGCGTGCTCGCGTTCGGCTGGACGCTCCACTCGCTCCTGATCGTCTACTGGCTGGAGAGCGGGATCGTGGGTGCGTCGTACGTCGCGAAGATCCTGCGCGCCGAGGGTGCCGACGACCCGGCCGACCTCCCGTCGATGTCGTTCAACGACACCCCGGTGTCGGCGTTCGTCGACCGGACGCGGCCGGCGATCGCCCGCTTCTTCGTCGGCCACTACGGGGTCTTCTGGGCGGTTCACGGGCTCTTCGTGTTCCTGTTCGGGGGGTTCGTCCCCGGCGGGCTCGCGCCGGCCGAGCCGGTCGCGGTCGCGACCGCCGCCGTCGGGCTCGTCGCCAGCCACGCCTACTCCTACCGGGCGAACTACGTCGGCGAGCGGGAGTACGAGCGCGTCGGCCCGGTGACGCTGATGGTCGAACCGTACCGTCGGGTGATCGTCCTCCACCTCACGATCGTCCTCGGGGCGTTCGCGGTCGGGGCGATCGGCTCGCCGATCGGCGCGCTCCTCGTGATGATCGTCCTGAAGACGGGGATCGACCTCCGGGCACACCTGCGGGAGCACGAGCGGGCGCGGGCGCGTCCGGTGCCGGACGGGATCGACGGAGCCGACGAGACAGACGAGGTCGACGACCTCGGCGGACCAGCCGGACTCGACGGCGTCGACGAACCCGACGCGACCCCGGACGACGCGACCCCGGGCGACGAGGGCGCAGTGGCCGTGGAGTCGGGGACGGAGACGGGGACCGGCTCCCGGTGACTGGAGTCGGGGACGGAGACGGGGACCGGCTCCCGGTGACCGACCGGGACGGGACCCTGACGCCGACCACGCTCGGCGACCGCCGGCTCAGTAGTCCCCGAGTCGCGACTGCCCGCCGCTGCCGCCGTCGGCGGCCGTCCCGACCCCGGCCAGCTCCGCGGCCGTCTCGATCGCCACCTCGAACGTCTCCCGCTGGCTGGCGTCGTACAGCGTCGCGGCCGGGTGGACCGACACCAGCACGCGCCGCGACTGCCCGCCGACGCGGGCGTCGTGGACCTCGGCCGCCTCTTTCGTCACGGCCACGGAGCGGCCGAGCAGCTGCTCGCTCGGAACCTTCCCGAGCGTGACCAGCAGCTCGGGGTCGATCCGCTCGATCTCGGCGTCGAGGTAGCCCCGGCAGCTGTCGAGCTCGTCGACGTGCGGGTCGCGGTTCTCCGGCGGGCGACAGCGCACGCAGTTGGTGATACGCACGTCCGAGCGGGCGAGCCCGACGTCGCGCAGCGCCGCCTCCAGTACGTCGCCGGACCGCCCGACGAACGGCTCGCCGCGCTCGTCCTCGGTCGCGCCGGGCGCCTCGCCGACGAACACCAGGTCGGCGTCGGCCGGCCCCACGCCGTTGACGATGCGGCTCCGCGAGTCGACCAGCGCCGGACACCGCTCGCAGGCGACCACATCCAGCCCCTCCATCCGTTCGTCCGTCATGGCGGGAGCCAGGGGCGCGGCGAGGAAAGCCGTGTGGGTCGCGGTTCCCCCGACCGCCGCCCCCGGCCGGGTCGGGGATCAGCCCGGCTCGCCACGCCGGAGCGCGTCCCCCGCCCGGGCGGCCAGGCGAGCGACGCGGATCGGCTCCGGGCGGCCGCCCTCGGGGGTGAACGCCCGGACGACGGCGGCCGCCTCGTCGTCGTCACAGCCCACCGCGCGGACGAACACCGAGTCGTCGCCGACCCGGACCCGCGAGCGCGGCGGGAGCGCGCGGTAGGTCGACAGCCGAGCGTCGAGCGCCGGGCCGTCGAACGCCTCGCGGAGCGCGGTCTCGAGCCCCTGGCTCGGCTCGAACGAGACCGCGAGGACCGGCCGATCGACTGCCTCGTGAACGCGGCCGAGGTCGACCACGTTGAACCAGGCGGGGGCGACGCCCGACAGGAGGAGGTAGCGGACGTCCGGCCGATCGAGCCGGTCCCAGAGCCGGCAGACCGCCCCGGAGGCGTCGGTTCCGCCGACGGTACAGGTCTCGAACGCGAGACCGTCGACCACCCGGTCGGCGCGGACGACTGCTCCACAGAAGGTGCTCCGCGGCGGGGCACCCGTCCCGTCGCGAGCGGGTGTCCCGCCGGCGTCGTCGGCTCGACGGCCGGACGCGACGTCGGCGTCCCCGTCGCCGTCGTCGTCGCCACCCGTCGTCCCGCCGCCACCGACACCGGAGCCGGCGACCCCGACGTACGACTCTGCGACGCCGAGGGCTCGCGTCCCGGGCTTCACGCCACGCTCGTCCCCGCCGCCGTCGCGTCGCGCCCCCGCGAGCCGGCGGTCACTCGTCTTTGATCTCCTGGAGCTTGTCGAGGAGCTCCTCGCTGGAGGCGTCGATCTCGTACTCGACTTCGCCCTGGTGGTCCGCCTGCCCCGTCTGCACCGCCTCGTCGTCGTCGTAGTCCGTGTCGTACTCCTGGTTCTCCTGTTCGGATTCGTCGTAGCTCCCGAAGCCCATGCGTGTGACTGTAGTGCACTCGGACGGAAAAATCGCACGCAGGCGTTGCCGCTTTCGAACGAACCACACCGGCGCCGATCGAAACGGGACGGCGGTGCGACGGACCGGCGTGGCTCGACCGGGCGGAGCGGGCCGGTCGGACCGCGAGAACCGGAGGACGCACGGTAGCGAACGGGCTCGACCGGCCGTCTCCCGGCCGTTGACGGCGACGGGCAGCGGTCGCCCCTTCCGGACGGCTTTTCTATCGCCGGGCGCGCACGCCAGGTATGGACGCCGTCGAGGTCACCGCGGACGCCGAGCAGTTCACGTGTAACGCCTACCTCGTACCCGGCGACCCTCCAGTGCTGGTCGACGTCGGCACGATGCCCGGTGTCGAGGCCGTCGTCCGGGAGCACGTCGACGAGCTGGGTGCGGTCGTGCTCACGCACCAGCACTCCGATCACGTCGGGGAGCTCGACGCGGTGCTGGACGCGTTCGACCCGACGCCCGAACTGCTCGCGTACGGCGACCACCCACGCCGGACCAGGGCGCTGGCGGACGGCGACCACGTCGGGATCGGCGGCGAGTCGTTCGAGGTCGTCTACACGCCCGGCCACGCCGCCGATCACGTCGCGCTCGTCGGCGAGACGACCGTCTTCTCGGGCGACGTCGTCGTCTACGACGACGGCGCCTTCGACGACGGGAGCTTCGGCCGGACGGACATGCCCGGGCAGTCCCGCGAGCGCCTGATCGAGAGCCTCCGGACGCTCCTCGATCGCCTTCCCGAGACCGTCACGACCCTGTACGCCGGGCACGGCGACGTCTACCGCCCGGGAGAGGGCGACGACTCCGTCCGCGAGGTGATCGAACGGGCCCTCGCCCGCGCGGAGCGTCGCGAGCCGAAGTACCCCGACGAGTGAGCACTGCCGGGGCCGAGCGCGCACCGGCGGCGGAACGGGAGCGACGAGGCGCGTCGGGCCCTCGTCGACGGCGACGTCCGTGACGGTCCGACTCCGGGACCGTCGGCGCGAGGGGGCCGCCACTGCCCCCCGATTTAATTGTCTCGCGGTCGTTGGTACCGTATGGCAACCAGGACGCAGAGCGGACTCGGTCTCCGCACGGACTCCCTCGGCTCGCTCCACTGGGCCGGGATCGCACTGGCGGTCGTCAGCGGTGTCGTCCACCTGTTCTTGGGGCTGGTGGACCCGTTCTCCGGCGGCCTGATCCCGCTCGGACAGCAGGTGAGCTTCGTCCTCGCCGGGCTGGGGTTCTTCGGTGCCGTCGCACTCGTCCTCGCGGACCTCTACCGGCGGACGGTCTACGCCGTCGGGATCCCGTTCACCGCGATCCAGATCGTGCTCTGGTACTACCTGAACTACGTCGCCGGCCCGAAGGCGCTCTCGCAGATCGGACCCATCGAGATCGTCGACAAGGTCGCACAGGTGGCGCTGGTCGGGGTGCTCGTCGTGCTGCTCCGGCGCGGGGAGTGAGAAGGCTGAACCGGGGGCGAGCCCGGAACGCGGAAGCGGACGGCGCGGTCGCCGACGTCAGGCTGCGCGGCGCTCCTTGGACTTGCGCCGGAGGTTCTTGTAGCCGCACTTGCGGCAGGAGGTCGCTCGCACGGAGTTGCGAGCGTTACACCGCATACAGATCTTCTTCTCCAGCGTTCGCTCCACCGCGGCGTCGAATGAGGCCATACGCGCCCGTAGCCGGCGGGGTGGCAAAACACTTGCGAGACTTCGCCGGGGGCGGACGGCGTCCGGTCGCCCGCGCGTCGACGCCCCGCGCGCGCCCTGGTGGCAGCCTCGCCCCGCGCTCAGGCGCCGGCCTGCTCGAGTGCGGACTCGATGTCCTCGCGCTGGGTGACGCCGACGAACCGCTCGACGACGCCATCGTCGTTCTCGACGACCAGCGTCGGGAGCGACCGGACCTGGTACTGGTTGGCGATGTCCTGCTCCTCGTCGACGTCGACGCGCTGGAGTTCGAACCGGCTGCCCCAGTCGTCCTTGAGCTCGTCGAGGATCGGATCCTGCGTCTTGCACGGCCCGCACCAGTCGGCGTGGAAGTCCAGCAATCGAACGGTCATGATCCCTCGCGTGGGTTGCCCAGCGCGGCGGATAAGGATTTCCCACTCGCGCGGACGGGCCACACGGACACGTCGGACCAGGGACACGTCGACCTCGAACCGGATGCGGTCCGCCGGGCGCGTCGGGTCGCGGTCGGCGAGGACCGCCCCCGGTGGGCCGCCGGGCTGGAGACCTCGAGTCCGGCCCGCACGGCCGGCCGACGCGCCCGCCCCGGGCGGATCGAACTCGTCCGGTCCGGCTGCCCGGTCCGAAACGTTTACCCGCCGAACGCACCCACGAGGGTGTATGAGCAGCGGTCAGAACAGCGGTGGCCTGATGTCGAGTGCCGGGCTCGTCCGGTACTTCGACGCCGAGGACCGCAACGCGATCCGTGTCGACCCGAAGACTGTCGTGGCGTTCGGCGTCCTGTTCGGCCTCATGGTACAGGTCCTGAACGTCGTCTCGTTCTAGACCCGCGACCTCGTCCCGGACTCGACCCGCTCCCGCCTCGACACGGCGACAGGTCACGTGGCGACCCCGCGCCGGAGATCCCCGTCCGTCACGATCACGGCCACGGATCGTCGACCCACGTCCGTCACGAACCCGCACTGGCGACCGACGTCGACCGTCGACTGGCGAGCGTCGACCGACGACCGCGTGCGCCGAGGGCCGCCCGCCGAGCGCGCAGTTTTTGAGCCACGCGCGCCGAGTCCCGGACATGCTGACCGCAGGGGTCGTCGCCGTTCAGGGCGACGTGTCGGAACACGCCGCGGCGATCGAGCGCGCCGCCGCCGCACACGGGGAAGCCGCCGAGGTCCACGAGATCCGGACGTCCGGAACCGTCCCGGGCTGCGACGTCCTCCTCATGCCCGGCGGCGAGTCGACGACCATCTCCCGACTCCTCCACTCGGAGGGGATCGCGCCCGAGATCGAGGCGCACGTCGCTGCCGGGAAGCCCGTGCTGGCGACCTGTGCGGGCCTCATCGTCGCCTCCAGGGACGCGAAGGACGACCGGGTCGAGCCGCTGTCGATCCTGGACGTGACCGTCGACCGGAACGCGTTCGGCCGCCAGGTGGACTCCTTCGAGGCGCCGCTGGACGTCGCGGGGCTGGACGAACCGTTCCCCGCCGTCTTCATCCGCGCGCCGCTGATCGACGAGGTCGGGGACTGCGAGGTGCTCGCCGAGTGGGACGGCCGGCCGGTCGCCGTCCGCGACGGGCCCGTCCTCGGGACGTCGTTCCACCCCGAACTGACCGACGACGTCCGGATCCACCGGCTCGCGTTCTTCGAGGGCGTCCCCGCCGAAGCCGCGTCGGACTGACGGGGTCGGGAGGCCCCGACCCGTCGGCCCGTCGGCTCGTCGACCACCGCGACTCGCGGACCGGGCCCCGACGTCCGGAGGTGACAGGACTTTTCTCCGCCGTGAGCGGACTACCGCCATGACCGATCGCGACCGGGGAACGGAGGGCGACGGAGGCGGGACGAACGCCGCGGCCGAGACCGGGAGGTCGAACGGCGAAGCGCGCGCCCGCTCCCGTGCCCGCGCCGACGGGGGTGACACCCGCGAGGGCGTCGAGGCGGGCGAGGACGCGGCGGACACGTTGGACGAGCTGTTCGCCACGATCGAGGACCGGAAGGCCCGGCTGCCGGAGGGGTCGTACACCGCCTCGCTGTTCACCCACGAGAAGGGCGAGAACGCCGTGCTCGAGAAGCTCGGGGAGGAGACGACGGAGCTGCTCCTCGCCGCGAAGGACGACGACGAGGAGGAGCTCCTCCACGAGGGGGCCGACCTCGTCTACCACCTGCTGGTCCTGCTGGCGATGAAAGACCGGTCGATCGACGACCTCCGCGGGGAACTGCGGGAGCGGTTCTAGGTCCCGATCGGTGCGCAGTGAGCACGGCGACGGGACGGGAAACCACGAGGCGGCACGAACCGGTACGAGACAGCACAAACCGGTACGAGACAGCACGAACCAGCACGAGACGGCGCGGGGAGGACGCGTAGCCGGG
>Ga0207797_1000323_pt1 | contig 36680 bp, 29 predicted proteins | sample PRCRCaboRojoPR_6_FD_187275 | JGI IMG/M metagenome (GOLD analysis project Ga0207797, IMG submission 187275) | Marine sediment microbial community from Cabo Rojo, Puerto Rico - PR CR 10% Liquid 1 (SPAdes) | ecosystem: Environmental > Aquatic > Marine > Coastal > Sediment | place: Cabo Rojo, Puerto... | reverse complement strand
ACGCACCTAGTCAGCGAGCACGCCGATGGGATCGCCGAGACGGTGGAGGCGCTGGCGGCGCTGGATCTGGCGTTCGCCAAGGCGAAGTATGCGGAGGCGATTGACGGATCGAAACCGAAGGTCGAGGACTTCGTCGATCGGAGCGACGGGCACCCCGGTTCGACGGTCCGGCTGTTGGGCGCGCGACACCCTCTGTTGGACCCGGATCAGGTGGTCCCGATCGATGTCGACATGGACGACGAGACCCACGTGCTGGTGATCACCGGGCCGAACACGGGCGGCAAGACGGTCAGCCTGAAGACGGTGGGGCTGCTGACGCTGATGGCGCAGGCGGGGCTCCACATCCCGGCGGAGGACGGCTCAGCCCTGTCGCCCTTTGAGGGCATCTACGCGGACATCGGAGACGAGCAGTCGATTGAGCAGAGTCTGTCAACCTTCTCGTCTCACATGACGAACATCATCTCCTTTCTCGACGAAGCCAGCCCACGGAGCCTGGTGCTGCTGGACGAGCTGGGGGCGGGGACCGATCCAGCTGAGGGCGCGGCGCTGGCAAGGGCGCTCCTGGAGCACTTCCGCCGACGAGGATCGACGACGTTCGTGGCGACCCACTATCCGGAGCTGAAGAGCTACGCCCAGCTGACGCCGGGCGTGCGGAACGCGGCCGTCGAGTTCGACACAGAGACGCTGAGCCCGACCTACAGACTGAGCATCGGACTGCCGGGGCGGTCGAACGCGCTTACGATCGCCCGACGGCTGAAGCTCCCGGAAGAGATCGTGGAAGAGGCGCGACAGATGGTCTCCGCGGAGGACCTGCGGACCCAGGATATGCTGGACGACATCCACCGGTTGCGGGTGGAGATGGCCCAGGAACGGGAGGAAGCCCACAGCACCCGGACGGAGGCACAGAAGGCGGCGCGAGAGCTACGCGAGCGGCTGTCGTCGATCGAGGAGGAGCGGGAGGAGATCCTGCAGGAGGCCCGGGAGGAGGCAAGGAAGACGCTGGAAGGGGTCGAGTCCGAGGTACGGCGGCTGCGAAGCCGTCTGAGAGCTGCGGCCGCGCCGGTGAAGGCGGTCAACGCCGTCGAGGAGAAACTCGAGGCGCTGGCGTCGGAGCTACCCAAAGCGAAACCCCAGGAGACGGAGGCCACCCTGCGAGCCTACGAGAGCCTGGAGGAGAGAGGCGAGCCGAGCATAGAGGTCGGCGACACGGTGTGGGTACGGCCCCTGAAGGCGAAGGGTAACGTACTGGCCATCCGTGACGGCGAGGCCGAGGTGCAGGTGGGGAGGATGCGGACGCAGGTGGACCTTTCGGCGCTGGAGCGGCGAGATGGCGAGGAACGAGAGCCAGCTCGCGCGGACGTCCAGACGACGACAGCCCCAGTCTCATCGCCGGGCAGCAGCATCGACCTGCGCGGTTGCACCGTGGACGAGACGCTGAAACGTCTGGATCAGTATCTGGATCAGGCGATGCGGGCCGGGGTACCGAACGCGAGGATCATCCATGGTAAAGGGACAGGGGCCCTGCGTCGTGCGGTGCGGGAGTTCCTATCGAACCACCCGCTGGTCAACAACTACGAGGAAGCCGACTATCGAGAAGGTGGCGACGGTGTGACGGTGGCCGACATCGCGAAGCGGTAAAGGGGAAGGGCCTGGAGTTCTTGGCGGATGACTGGGGCTTGGGGTCCACGGTGTTGGGGGTGCAATCGCCGGATCACGGATCCGGCTAGAGCGTGGGGGTGGATGCGGCTAGAGCGTGGGGCTGGATGCGGCTAGAGCGCGGGGGCAAAGCTTGGGGCATAGGGCGGAGAATGAGGAGGGGGCTTGAGCAAGGGGATGACGATCGAGGTCTGGTTATACGGGCCGATCCGCCGGTATGCGGACGAGGTGAGCGAGGCGGTGATCGTGGATCGGACGGTGGGACGAGCGTATGCAGAACTACACCTGAAGCTGCCGGAGGGGAGCAGTGTCCAGGATCTGCTCAACCATCTGAAGCTGCCCGACGAGGAAAAGGGGATCACGTTCATCAACGGGAAACTGGCAGCAATGCCGGGGGTCGACGCGGATCGGGGCGTGGAACTGCAGGACGGCGATCGGGTAGGCGTATCGCATCGGCGCAGCATGTGGCCTTTCCAGTACCGCTTCGGGGCCAGCATGGAGGATGAGCTTCAAGAGACGTTCCGACGGAGGAGGGATCGGGGCATCCACCACGCGTACACCGAGCCTGAGGAACCGCTTGACAGCTAGCTCAATACAGGGTATAACGGGGGTGAACCAGGGGAGACCGGTTCGATAACAAGAGCATAACCTTCCGACTCATCTACTCCTCTTCAAGGTGGATGAGCGATAAGGTGTGGGGAGTGATCTCCACGCCCGCCGTGTTTGCAAAGGAGGCCCATCCGCACTCGCCGTGAGGCGGCGTGCAGGCAGCCTCCTTTTTTGTATTCGGTCTACGTTCCATCTGAACGGTTCATCTCTAAAGGGAGGTACCAGAAGTATGGCCAAGATCCTACGCGTGAACATGACGGATCGCACCGCTACCTACGAGGACGTCCCTGAGAAGTACCAACATCTCGGAGGTCGCGGCCTTACATCCACGATGATCTACGACGAGGTAGATCCCACCTGTCATCCCCTCGGGCCAAACAACAAACTCGTCTTCGCGCCGGGTCTGCTGACCGGCACGGTCGCGCCGACCTCCGGTCGACTCTCGGTGGGCGGCAAATCCCCCCTGACCGGGACGATCAAGGAGTCGAACGCTGGCACGAAGTGGGGCCAGCAGATCGCGAAGCTGGGCATCAAAGCGATCGTCGTCGAAGGCCGGCCGGAGGAAGAGGGATGGTGGGGTCTGCACATTGACAAGGACGGCGTTGAGTTCTTCGATGCCGAGGCATACACGGGGCAGGGGTTGTACGACATGGCGCCCTCGATCTTCGAGCGGTTTGGGGACCGGGTGGGCATGATGACCATCGGCGTGGCCGGTGAGAAGAAGATGGCGATGGCCGGCCTCTGCTTCAACGATATGAAGAATCGGCCGAGCCGCTACTCCGGACGGGGCGGCCTGGGCGCGGTGGCAGGGAGCAAGGGCCTGAAGTTCATCATCGTCGACGACAGCGACGCGCCCGGTGTGGAGATCGCCGACAAGGATCTCTTCAACCAGGGGCGGAAGAAGATGTTGAACGCCCTCCGCAGCCACGACATCACGAAGCCGAAGGGCGGGCTGAACACGTACGGCACGGCGGTGCTGGTCAACATCATCAACGAGGCGGGCGCCTTCCCGACCCGCAACTTCCGCGATGGACGGTTCGAGGGGGCAGCCAAGATCTCCGGCGAGGCGATCTTCGAGGGGAACAAGGAACGGCTGGGCAAGGAACTGTACAACCACGCCTGCCATCCGGGGTGCGTGATCCAGTGCTCGAACACCTGGCACGACAAGAGCGCCGAGGAGATCGTCTCCTGCATCGAGTACGAGACCACGTGGGCCGTGGGTGCCAACTGCGGCATCGATGACCTGGACGTGGTGGCGGAGCTGACCTGGTTGTGCAACGACCTGGGCATCGACACCATCGAGGCCGGAGACGTGATCGCCGTGGCGATGGACTCCGGGCTGGCGGAGTTTGGCGACGGCGAGGCGGCCATCCGATGGCTGGATGAGGACATCCGCAACGGCACAGAGCTAGGCCACATCCTGGGGCAGGGCACGAAGTTCACGGCCGATGCGTTCGGCAACGAGCGGTCGCCCACGGTGAAGGGCCAGGGTATGCCGGCCTACGAGCCCCGAGGGATCAAGGGCATCGGGATGACCTACGCCATCAGCACGATGGGCGCCGACCACACCTCGGGCTACACCATCGCCCCAGAGATCCTAGCCGTCGGCGGCGACCTGGATCAGTTCGACAAGGACAAGGCGGATGTGGTACGTGCTTTCCAGCAGACGACGGCCTTCATCGATATGAGCGGCCACTGCCTGTTCATCGCCTTCGCCATCCTCGACATCGCGGAGGGCTTCGAGGGCATGGTGGAGGAGTGCAACGCCGTGCTGGGCACTGAGTGGACCGGGGACGACGTGACGCGCATTGGCCAGGAGATCCTGGACAAGGAGCTGGCCTTCAACCGCGCAGCGGGCTTCACGGAGGCGGACGACCGGATGCCGGAGTTCATGACGTACGAGCCGCTCCCGCCGCACAACGTTGTCTGGGACGTGCCAAACGAGACGTTGGACGCCGTGTTCGGGGAGGCGTAGGTCTAGGGAAGACGGTCAGACGAGTCGGTTCAGAGACGAGAGAGCCGTGGGGAACGACCCGTTATCCCCACGGCTCTTGGTGTGTCAGAGCGCTTCTGCTCCTGGAGCGAGGCGCGAGGAGCGACAGGCGGTTCTCTACCTACGAGATAGAAGGCGGTAGGCGAGGGGAGCGATGAGGCCCTTCAGCGTGCGGCCCCGCAGCGCCCGATCGAGGTCGGCGATCAAGTCGTCGACGTCCTCCAAGCCGATGCTGGCACGCAGAATGCCGTCCCCCATCCAGGCCCGGATGCGGTGCTTCTGGGCCGGGCTGAGGTAGGAGACATCGTCGAGGTAGATGTCGGTGGGATAGTAGAAGAGCAAGCTGTGGGCGTGGCCAAGGGAGGTGGCGTACCTGAAGAGCCGGATCCTCTCCGCGAGGGTGACCGCTGCGCCCAGCCCCCCCTTGAGCTGGAAGGTGAGGACACCTCCGAAGGCCGCCATCTGGCGGCGGGCCAGGTCGTGGTGGGGATGGCTCTCCAGGCCGGGGTAGACGACGCGCTCGACACGGGGGTGGCTCTCCAAGAAGCGAGCCACCTGAAGAGCATTGGCACAGTGCCGCTCCATACGGAGCGGCAGCGTCGTCAGGCCGCGCAAAATGAGCCAGGCGTTGAAGGGGCTCATAGCTCCACCAAGGTGGATCAGCATGTCCTGGCGAACCCGGCGGATGCCCTCCCGCGGCCCGAGGACCACCCCGCCCACAGCATCGCCCTGGCCGTTCAGGTATTTGGTCAGACTGTGGACCACGTAGTCGGCCCCGAGGTCGAGGGGACGCTGCAGCATAGGCCCGGCGAAGGTGGAATCGACAGCCAGGAGGGCCCCGGCCTGATGCGCCACGCGAGCCAGAGCGGGAATATCGGCGATGCGGAGAATGGGGTTGGCGGGGGTCTCGACGTAGAGCAGTTTCGTCTCCGAGCGGAGGGCGGCCCGCACCTGGGCCAGATCGCTGGTGTTCACCAGGCTGACATCGATGCCGAAGCGCGGCAGGTGCTCTCCGAGAAGCTCCACGGTGCCGGCGTAGCAGACCTCGCTGGCGACCACGTGGTCGCCGCTAGCCAGGAGGGTGAAGAGAAGGGAGGCAACAGCGGCCATGCCACTGGCCGTGGTCAGCGCAGCCTCGGCACCCTCCAGGGCGGTCAGCCGATCCTCCAGGGCGCGCAGGGTGGGGTTGCTCCAGCGGGTGTAGACGTGGGGCGGGCGCTCCGACTCCATCATGAGGGCGTCGAAGAGCTTGGGGCCGAAGCCGGGCAGCTCGAAGGAGGACGCCATGTGGATGGGCGCCCGGAGGGCACCGGTCTGGGGGTCGGGCGCCTCGCCGGCGTGGATGGCGAGGGTTTCAAGGGCGTGGTAGGGTTTCATGGATCTCCTCACGATGACTGGTCGGTTACTCACTCTCAACGGGGCACCACGAGTTGTCAGAGGCAGAGGCTGATCAGATGGAGCGCACGGCTGAGCCGCCAAGCGCCGGTTGGCTGGGCTCAGCCTGGCAGGTGGGGGGGACACTTCGTTTGCGCACCCCGTTCTCACCTTGACGTTGAGAGAGGAAAGAGGCCAGCAATCGCGCTGCTGGCCTCTCGCTCGGCCGGTGGTACGTCAGGAGCAGCAACTAACGAACTCACGCACCGGAACAAGGGCGCGCTGTATGGACGGGCGACTCAATCCCCCGCCGAGGGAGCGAGCAGACCGGCGAGGGCGCCTATGGCGGCGGACCCGAGCGAGACCAGCAAGTCAGGGATCTCCTGACCTGCCAGCGTGAGCCAGATCGCGCCAACCAGAGATGCGATAACGGTGATGCCCAGAATGACGATGGTCATCAGATAGATCGTGCCCAACGTGTCCGACGGCACCTGATCGGGGTCGAACGTTGCAACAGCATCTCGGGGCGGACTCCCGCCCTCATTGGCCCTGTTTTCAGCCACAGTCCCTTCCTCCTTGGATAATGGAATCGACCAAGACTTACCCCATAACGTCTGGGCGAATGCCTGGGAGCGGCCTCGTCTCACATAGACTCCCTCCTCTCGATGGATAGGTTTCAGCCCCGAGCAGTACGATTCCACTACTCCATGGGTGTGATTCTGGGCTCCACCGAGCGAAGCTCCCGAAGGGGCCACAAGACGGCCTCAGGACTGCCCTGGAACCGCTGGATCTGCCTGGCGCCCGAGCGCCGCGCTTCCTCGAAGCTGAAGTTCTCAATCATGGTGGTTTCGAGATAGGTCCAACCATCCACGGCCTCGTCCCAGTCGTCGTCGCTGCGATCCCAGGTCTCCCAAGCCACCAGAGCGTGCGTCGGAAAGACGACGATGCCGGGACTGAGGGTGGCAGCCTCAAGCAGACTGGCGAAGAGCAGAGTGGCATCGATGCAGTTAGCCTGTCGGTGCTCCAAGGTTTCGCTGGGCAACCGCATTCGCTGGCTGGTTGAGGCCTCGTCGGGGTTGAAGGCGGTTGCGGAGTGGACGTAGGCGATGCCAGCCCCCTTGAGCGCGTCGAAGATGGCTCGGGCCTGGGACTCAACGGAGCTCCTGGTGCCCATATAGCCGTCTATGGGACCGTCACAGTGTTCGGCCACTATGCGGAGGAACTCTATCACGCCAGGGGCGTTTGGGGTGACGAACGCCCCCCAGTAGCGGCTCATATCGAGCCACTCCCCAGATTTGGGGTCTTTGACCGCCCGAGGGGCAGCGGTTCGCGCCAGAAGCCAGATGGGTTCAGTCTTATGGAGCTCCGTCATCGCCCCATTCTCTCCATCCAAGTCCTCGAGAGCCACATTGAGGGTGGCCCGCGTGAGCTCCTGGACGAGGTCCACCTTATGAGGAAACAGGGTCGGCAACTGCTTGAAGGTGTGCCATCTCTTGGGCTTCAACTCGTAGGTGTCCACGGCGTGGGCCGAATAGCCCTCGATGTGCGACGTCATCCTCAGGCGTCGCGTCTCGTCGCCCCGGGTGACGCGCACCCGACAGGTGACCAGGGGGTGCTCATCCCGATCCAGGAGATGGTAGATAGCGGTAGGCACGTATTCCATCCGCACGTACACCTCGGCCTCGAGACCGGTCGTCTGCGCACCGAGGAAACGACTGTCCTCATCCACATCGAAGACGAGGCCACTCCTCTCCTCAACCTGAGCGTCGGCACGCCGACGTTCTATGGCACGAAGCTTCTCCTCCGCGGCCCTGAGATCCTCCAAGAGATCAGGCGACGTCGAGGGGTCCTCCTGCCGGTAAACCTCTCGTCTCAGTCGGTTGACGAGAAGGCGCTGACGATACTCCGCTTGGCGCAAAGTCGATAGGTCTCTTGCGTCGTCCTCTGGGGGGCTCATGCGGCCACTCCTTTTCAAGCTCCTACGGAAGGAGGGATCCTCCTCTCACCGACGCGCCCAGGGTCCCTCGTTCACTCCTCGTTGAGGGCGAAACGGGTGTCGGGATGACCGTAAAGACAGTAGAACAGCCAAGAGGAATCCCTCTGGTCGTCCGGGGGATTCGCAGCGTAAGCCCTCTTGACCTGCCAAAGCGCTTCACCGATGGAGACCGCTTCCCCCAACAGAACCTGGTAGAACTGGCGAGCGAACTGCACGGCCAAGCTCTTCGTGACACGGGCGAAAGGGGCCACAAAAGCTGTCGCGCCGTGGGAGAGGAAACGAGGGCCAAACCCTTTGGCCAGACCGAGCTTGCTGGCGCCAGCCCCGACGGTAGCCGAGAAACAGGCGTTGGCGAAGACGAGCGGCCTGGAGATAGCCAGCTTCTCCTCGCGGCCCCAGGTGTTGACGTGGCCTTCCTTGATCTCGTAGTTCCAGAAATCGGTATGTTGATCGTTCAGCGTCCAGTAGACTCGCTCGCTATCATCCACCCTGCCGTGGCACGTCAGGTGGAGGATGTCGGTCTCGGCCAGAACCCCTTCGATGTCGCTGGACTTGGGATAGTCACCCAGCGCTCCATTGACCAGTGGGGGGAAAGAGCGTTGGTGAACATCGTGGTCTGGGACACCAGAAAAGGTCTCCTTCCAGGCTGCGAGAAGCTGGTTGTCAAGCACGTGCTCACCCAGGACGTTGCAGACCTGACTGACTATGCGGGGTTGGGCGTGGCGTTTGAGATGCTCGATGCCCGGAGCCACGGAGACGATGGGCAGCCGCGCGATGCGAAAGCGCAACCCAAGGAAGCTGTGGCCATCGTGCATCAGCTCCCAAGGAATCCAGGGGACCTCCGTATGGATGCGCAAGACGGGGGCCTCATCGTCGTCGACGCTGCTCGCTGCCGCCTCCAACTCGGTTCTGAGCTCCTCAGGCAGCAGAATCTCGTAGAGATCCCCACCCAGCGTTCTCAGGTCCACGCTGACGCCCGACACTAACTCCTCTGTCTCCACCAAACTGGCGAGCCTGGTGCTGAAGACCTGCTGCATCTCTTTGAGCGTCCCGGTGGGCGCAGCGTGCCCCCCTGCACGGTGTTGGGCGGCGAGGCAGACGCCGTCCTTCTCCAGCAGGAACCTCAGGTCCGTGATCAAGCCTTGCGACCCAGTGATGAGGACGATAAGAAAGAGATCATGATCCATACTCCCCTCCCCCCTTTCTTGGGCTGGGTGCGAAGGTGGCCAATTGCCGGACAGACTGTTCATCAACAACGTCGCCCCCCAATCCCTGGGCCACCCTGACGGTGGCGCCAATGGCGGCCTCGACGATGTCCTGATTCGCCTGTTCCCGCTGGTGTTGGGCCTTAACGGCCCCAACCTGGCTCGAGAGGAACGAAACCAGATCCTCATCATCGCCTCTGCGCTCTGCCGAGTTGAGGATCTCCTCCATCAGCTCGAGGACACGAGGGCTAGTACTGGAAAGCCTGCGCAAGTCATCTTCGATCTGGGCGATCTGCTGTCGTTGGTAGTCAATCTGGAGCTTGAGCTTCGCGCTGCCCTCTCCCCTGAGTGCCTGCTGGTTGAGACGGTTCAAGACCGCCTGGCTGCTTCTGAGCTGCTCCTGCAAGTACTGAACCTCCAGATCATCCTCGGGGGGCGAAGGTCTGTCCTCCAAGGGCGCGAAGGCCCTCCCTGCGGACTCGTCCCCCAGGGGCACTTCTACTTTGGGCTCGAACCCTCGGGCGTCCACCTGATATCTGGATAGAGTAGCGGCGAGGAGACCGAAGAACTTCTCAGGGGCGGCGCTGGGACCATCGATGAACCTTACCTCTCGCCTACGTTCGATGCGAGACATCTGTTCGGCATAGTCAGACGAAAACGCCTCTGGGTCTTGGTGTACCCACCAGAGATCCCCGGACGTTCGCGCAAGCCAGCGATTGACAGGATCACTCTCAAAATCATAGCCCACAACGACCATGTCGCTGCTGAGCTCGCCCTTGACAAAGCGATACTGCGCTTTGAGGACCTCCTCTATCTCCTCGGGTGTGACCGCAACCGGCCCGTGTGCCACATCACCGTGCAGCTTGACGATCGTGATAGCGTCATGGAGCTCGGGCGGCATCTCCGAAGAAGCCTTGCGACCTGAGCGCGCGCCGAGGCTGATGACCTGGAAGTCCCATCCCCTCTTCAACCCGACGTCCTCCAGCGCCTGCTCCAGAAGGACGTCGATGGTCGTGGTGAGAACGTGACTGAAATAGCCATCGCTGATGAGCCTAGCTAGGTCCTGGTAGAAGCGGGGGACAGGCACGCCAGTGAAGAAGCGCTGGAGGAGGCTGTAGCGCGCCGAGCTCGATATACCGCTCATCAGACTATAGAAGGCGGACTCCAATTCGTCGAGATCCGGCTTTCCGTCCTCGCGAATCAGGGCCAGGGTCCCCTCCTGCAAGTAGTCCCCAGCCAGCGAGGAACCGCTCTCGATCAGATCCTGGAAGACCTGGAAGGCGATGTCTGTGACGCTGGTGCCGGCTGCCCGCGCAACCCCGGAACCAATAAACAGGATGAACCGCTGCCCCCAGACCTTCTCGAACCTGACATCCTCGTCCCAGTCACCTCGCCCAAGGATCTCTCTGGCGAGAAGACTGACGTTATCATCGATTCTCATTCGACAACCTCCCGATAGGTTCGATACGCCTGAGCCAAGCCACCTCGGGGACAGCAACAGCAGCTATGCACGGAGGTCGCTCCTCCGCTGGAGGTGGGCTACAAACCGTCTACGCGTTCCCCGCTGTACAACCTCGGCTGAGACCAAGGTCTTCACGGTGCTGTATCTAAGTGGTCCTGGCGTACGCGCCCAATGAAGCTGTTGGCCTGATGTCTTGAAGACGAAGAGGTAATGGGCTGAGCGATGATGCTACTATACTACAGTAGGTGACAGTCTGTCAAGCTATCCGACTGCCGTATATGCAGATCTCGCCCTCGACGGGGGCCTGCCTCTCCGCTCATCGAGGGAGGTCACTCCGCCGCCAGGGCCTCACAGGTCGCCCGGTGGCTCTCCCGCGTGATGGGGTAGCGCCATGCGAAGAGGATGGCGAGCACCAGCAACGAAGCGGGCACGGGACCAGCGAAGGCCCGGATGGCCCGCACGGCCGCCTGGGGCTGGGAAGGCAACGGCCCGGCGAGGTCCGGGGTGACGTAGCCGCTGAGGGCCAAGAGCTGCCCCATGGCCCAGACGGCCGCACCGGTGCCCAGCTTCTGGAAGAAGGAGGCGAAGGCGTAGTAGGAGCCCTCGCGGCGCCGCCCGGTCTCCAGTTGGTCGCACTCGATGATGTCCGGCACCATAGACCAGGGCATGACGTAGGCGGTGGCGATGCCGGAGCCGGAGAGGGCGGCCAGGGCGTAGGCGAGGGAGACCTGGTCGGCGCGGAGGGCGGCGATGCCGAGCAAGACAACGATCCAGCTGGCGGTGCCCAGGATGAAGGCGCGGCGCTTGTCGAGTTGACGGGCCACCCAGACCCAGAAGGGGATGAAGATAACGGCCGCGCCCTGGGCGATGAGGACGAAGTAGTTGGCCTGATCCGGCACGCGCAGGTAGTAGTTGGCAAAGTAGACGAGAACGGCGGCCAGGATGCTGGCGGTGGTCCAGCTGAGAAGATAGAGGCCCATCACCAGGCGGAAGGGGCGGTTGCTGAGGGTGGCCCGGAGCGCCTCGCGCACTGGGAGGGGGTCGGGCTGCTCTCCTGCGGCGAGGTCAGAGGCCCGCTCGCGGGTGACGCGAAAGACGACCAGGGGCGGGACGATGGAGACGAGGCCCAGGCTCACGCCGACGACAGCGAAGAGGACCTGCTTGTCGGTGATGGACCAGCCGAGCACGGTGGCGAGGATGATGGCGCCCAGGGTGCCGGAGATGGAGAAGACCATGCGGAAGCCGTTAAGCGAGCTGCGCTCGTCGTAGTCGGCGGTGAGCTCCGGCGTGAGGGCGTTGTAGCCGACGTGGACGAGGGTGAAGGCGGTGTCGAAGAGGATGAAGGTGATGGTGTAGTAGACGGTGAGGCCGAGGGGCTCCAAGGGGGGCACGAGCCACATCAGGGTGAAGGAGAGCCCGAGGGGCACGGCGCCGAAGAGGAGGAGGACGCGGCGTCGTCCCCAGCGGCTGCGGATACGGTCGGAGAAGAGGCCGAAGAGGGGGTCGTTCACGGCGTCCCAGATCTTGCCCAAGCCGACGGCCCAGCCGGCGTAGTGGGGGCGCAGGCCGGCGACGTCGGTGAGGAAGTAGAGTTGGAAGAACATGAGGATGGCGAGGGGGATGCTGACGCTCAGGTCGCCGGTGCTGTAGAGGAGTTTGAGGCGGAGGGGGAGTCTGTCGGTATTGCGGGTTGTGGCGTGGTTCATGGCTATCCCCCTCACCCAACCCTCTCCCCAGGGAGAGGGCTACAGGGCGCTGAGATCCTGGAGGTCCTCATCCTCGTAGGCGTAGAACTGCTCCATGGGGCGCTCGGCTACCCGGCAGCGGTAGGCGGCCAGATCCTGTTCGACGGTGGGGTCGATCCGACGGGGTTGGTGGTCGGCGAGGATCTGGCGCACGCGCTCTCGGGCGTGATCCAGGGCCGAGTGGGCGCCGCTCGATTGCCAGCTGTCGAAGGGCTCTCGGGGCAGGAGTTGGGGGATGAAATGCTCGTCGCGGAAGCGGCGGGCGGTCTCCTCGCGATCGAGGTAGTGGGCGGAGAAGCCGACCTGCTTGATGACGTCGAGGGCGAGGGTTCCGTCGTCGACCTCGATGCCGCGGGCGATGCGCAGCGCGGCGCCACACAGTTCGTCATCCAGCATCAGCAGCGGCTCGCTCTCCAGCATGGTGCTGTCGAGGGTGCCGCCGCAGGTGATGACATCGACGCCAGCGAGGACGGCCTGGAGGAGGGTGGCGGTGCGCTCCAGGCCGGCCTGCACGTCCTCGAGCTTCGACTCGGTGGTGCCACCGACGCCGCGACAGGGAAGATGGTAGCGGCGAGCGAGCTGGGCGGCCCCGGCGGTGACCAGACCGGTCTCCACCGCACCCAAGGCCACCGTGCCCAGCCGCATGTTGGCGATGGTGGAGACGGTGCCGTAGAGGACGGGCGTGCCGGGGCGGAAGATCTGGGCCAGGGTGACGTGGGCGAGGATGTTGGCGTTCTGCTGGGCGAGGAGGCCGGCCAGGGTGACGGGAGCGGTAGCCCCGGCGATGGCCTCCGGCGACATAGCGAGGGGTTGACCGTAGTCGGCGCAGATGAGAAGCCCCTCGGCCTGCATCTGGAGCATCTGGAGGGGGCTGCCGACGGAGCAGATGGCGAAGAAGCGGGGGCGCTCGCGTAGCTCGTCCTTGCCGCCCACGGCGAGGGCCATCATGCGCATCATGTCGAGGGTGGGCAGGTAGCCGTAGCAGCCCATGCCGAAGGGTTTGCGGCTGTGATGGGCCCAGGCCCAGATGGCCTCGGCGTGGATGGTGGTCATGGGGACGTCGTTGGGCCAGACGTCCATCTGGGAGTTGTGGATGTGGTGGCAGCCGTTGATGAGCTGGATGTGACGGACGACGTCGGCCATGGTGCTGGGCCGGCGCTCCCCGGTGTCGGTGTCGATGATGTCGGTGGGGGTGCCGAGCCCGGCGAAGTGGACCTCCCCGGCGCCGATGTCCATCTGGAAGTCAGAATCGGCGCCGTAGAGGGTGAACTGCTGCGGCGCCTGGTCAAGGGCCCATTCCACCAGCTCCTCAGGGAGGCGGACGCAGGCCCGCTCGTCGTCGACGTGGGCGCCGGCCTGGCGGAAGAGGTCACGGGCGGTCCGGTAGTCGACCTTGATGCCCACGGTGGCGAGCACCTCCATGGAGGTGGCGTGGATGCGCTCGACCTCCTGGGGGCTGAGTACTTCGAGACGGGTGGTCTTCATGGTCTGTCTCCAGGTGTGGTGAGGAGGCGGCTGCCAGTTTGAGTGGGGCTATGATAGATCAGAAGTGAGAAGCTGTCAAAGAGCATAGCCCTCCTCACCGTCGAAGACCCTTCGAGTCTGGGAGACCCAAGGGGGGCCTCGATACTGGGTGTCTGAATCTACGTTCCTTGAGGAAGGGACCGATTGGATGAATCCGACGGCTGTCATGGGAAACCTGTTGAAACAGGTTCGGTGGTCCGAACGTAGGGCTCCAGTGCGTTTTTGGGCCCAGTTCCTCAGCCCAAGGATACGGAGAAAGATGCGCACCAGCACAGAGGCGTAGAGCAGCATCAGGAGCCCGAAGATGAGGGCGAGGATGCGCTGGTCGCGGGTCGTCAGCGGAGAGCCGGAAGCTATCGGGGCCCACGTTCTACCAACCGGATTGACATCCGGCCGATGGATCACGGATCCATCGGGAGCGACTCCAAACTGATCGGGGGCCGGGCCTTGAACCTGGGCAGCAAGCCCCCCGGGTGTGTCGGCTAGGCGGGCTCGAGAGCCAGTTGATCGACCTCCAGCCACTGGCGGCCCGGGGCGTCGAGGAGCCCCCAGCCAAAGCGCCCCCAGGGCTTGACGATCATGTACTGATTGTCGAGCCACATGACGAAGCCCAGGGGACCCTGCGGTGACGGGGCATCGGGCAGGACCTCCTCGCCATCCACAGAGAAGGCCGACCGCTCCCTGCCCCAGTCGATGGCATAGGTATGCCAGTCCGTCATGGGCACGTCTAGACGCGTTTCCCGGACGTTCAGGGCCCGCTGGATGGGAGGCCAGAGGGCATGACGGAGGGCCGGGACGTTCATCAGCAGGGCCGCAGGTAGGGCTAAGGGCGCCAACAGGAACGCGATGGGGCGGAGGGCGTCGATGGTGGCGGCCTTCCAGCCGCGGCCAGGAGTATCCAGCTCGAGCTTCATATCGGACGGCGGCGACGCGTAGAAGAACCAGAGGGCCCGGGGGAGTGTCGGCATCCGGGTGCCGGTCATCAAAAAGGGGTCGTTCCAGAAGCCGAACCCGGCGGTGCCGCGCAGCTCGCCCTGGGGATGGGAGAAACGGGCTCGGACGGTCAGGGTGAGCGGCGGGCGCCAGGTGAACCTGCCGCGCGGCAGGTCATGGTAGTCGTCGATCTGGGCGTTGGTGTACTGACCAGAGGTCGTATCGGCGTTGACGAAGCGGAGGGTCGCATCGCTACGCTCCAGAGAGCCCTGTCCTTTGAGATGACGGAGCCAATGAGGGGAGAGGGCCTCGGTGAGGGCCTCGGTGAAGTCCTCAAAGAGGACGGGCATCAGAGGGCCTCACGGGTCACCCGGACCAGGAGCGTGTCCTCCTCGGTATGGAGATGGTAGAAGGCACCACGAGGCACGACGGTGAAGTCGCCGGGCGTAAGGCGCAATCGATCCCGGACTGTGCGGATGGTGAGAGCGCCTTCCACGACGTAGATCATGCGATCGTGGGCGACGGGGAGCTCGATGGGCCAACGCCCGTCGCCGCGGGCCACCTGTAACCGGGAATCTTCGACCTGGGCCACGGTCTGGAAGCGGAAGGGCGCAGGGAGCGCGTCCCCGACGTGATAGAGGCTGACGTGGGGAAGACCGGTCTCGCCGGTGGCGTAGAGACGGCGGTCACCGTTCTTGCGGTGCGGCAGCAGCCCACAGCGGATGAGGATCACCGTGGCAGAGCCGTCAGACTTGGAGCGGTGACGGGTGCCTTTGGGCACCACCGTCAGCTCACCCGGGCCTAAGAGCAGGTCGCCCCTTTCGCTCTCCAAGGCCATGAGGTCGTCGAAGACCCAGAAGAGCTCGTCGAGGTCGACGTGCCGATGCCATTGGAGGGTTCCCTGGCAGAGGTAGACGCTGACCATGAGGTCATCCACGTAGGCGACGTTGGCCATAGAGAAGGGTTGGGTGAGCTCGGCTGCTATGTCAGACACGCTGTAGGCGGTAAGTTTGGGCATCGGCGTGATTATACGCGGACGGACGGCGGACGCAAGTACTCGGTCGGCGCTTCTTGTCACTGGCCCATGGGTCAAGTATAATGGACTTGAGTAAGGACTCCTCTCCTGATCCTCGCGGATGGCTCGATCTTGGGGTAGTAGGCGCGAGGTCGCCGGATTGCGAATCCGGCTAGAGCAAAGAGGGGGATCACTCGAGCGCGGGGCGTGGCACGAGGTGACCGGATTGCGAATCCGGCTAGAGCCAAGAGAGGGAGCTCTTCGATCACGCGCGCGAGGATGTTTTGACCAAGAAGCTATGACTCTCGAACTGAGCCAACTCACGCAGGCGGTGCAATCTATGGGGAGGGCCATGGCCGAGCGACAAGAGGCCTTCGACGACCTGCTGGAGCTGGCACGGCAGTGGCTAACTGAGTTTGCCGATGCGGGAGCTGCGCTGCAGCGCCCGGCGCGGAAGGCACGTGCGGCGATCCCCACGGAGGAGCCATTGGACGTCGTGCATGGGCTGCCGCCCATCCCGGACCGCTTCACGGTAGCCGCAGCTGACGGTTCCCAGATCCAACCCGATCGACACGGCGCAGCGCTCTACTACCTGATCAACATCGGGAGCCTGGTATACCGGCACGGCAGCGGGGAGGCACCGGAGGCGAAGAGCGAATCGATGCTGGGCTACACGGAGGACGACCTCTACGAGGACGGCGCCCCGGTGTCCGGGAACCTGCTCGACATACGGCGGGATCTAGGCGAGCTGGAGCGGCTGGTCGAGGTCTGTGAGAGCGAAGGATCAGTCCCCACCGTGGCGCTGGTGGACGGGTCGATCGTCCTCTGGGTCCTGCGAGATCGTCCCGCCGGAGCGCGGTCCGCGAAGGTCGGTGCGTACCTGGAGAAGCTGGACCGCATCCGGCGCTCGGGCAGCGTGGTCGGCGGCTTCGTCAGCCGGCCCGGCTACAACGAGGTCACGCAGCTGCTCCACCTGGCCAACTTGGGCGGAGACACGAAGAAGGCGAGCGAGCAGCAGAACCCCTTGGAGCACCTGCCCGATCGGGCGGTCTTCGCCACGCTGCCGCCGGGGGCGCGATCGTCGCTGTTCATCTCTCCCAAGGAGATCAACCAGGCGGAGTACACGCGTCAGGGGCACGAGGTCCATTTCTTCTATCTCAACGTGGTGGAGGAGGGGCAGCGGCCGATCATCGCGCGGGTCGAGGTACCCGCCTGGGTGGCGAAAGACGACGACAAACTGAACCTGATCCACGGGGCGACGGTGGCGCAGTCACGGATCACGGGGGACTACCCCTACGCCCTGGCGAGGGCCGACGAGCTGGCCTACATCAGCAGCCAGGAGCGCGCGGCCCTGGAGGATATGGTGGCGACGGCGCTGATCCGGGCGGGGGTGCCGTCGACCCCCTCGCCCAAGGCGCATTACAAGCGCCTGACGCGCCGGGGGTTCTAGGAGAGGGATAGGGAACGTCATCTCCAGCAGAGGCAATGTATGAGCGCTAGCGATTTGCAGGTTGGACGCGTGTTGCGAGCGAGCACCCGGGGCTTCGCCCTGGGATGCGCGGTGATGCAGCCTGAGATCCCGGCCTTCGGCTCCTTTGTGCGAGCGGAGGGGCAGGTCTCGGGACAGGCTATCTACGGCTTGATCTACGATGTCAGCGTGGAGGACGACCCGTTCGTGCGGCAGTTTATCGGGGCCAATCCGCCCGAGGAGGTGGTGCGCGACCAGCGAGAGAACCGTCAGATCCCGATCGAGGTGCGCGTACTGGCGGTAGGCTGCGGAGATGGAGAGACGATCCGGCACTGCCTGCCCGCCCAGCCTCCGGTGACGCTGGACTGGCTCTATCAGTGCAACGACGAGGAGGTTCGTACCTTCACCGAGCGGTTCGACTACTTCCGGCTGGTCCTGGAGGCACGGGAGGTGCCGGCCGACGAGCTGTTGGCGGCCAGCCTGCGGGTGGCGGCCGCTGCCCGACCGGAGAGCGAGCGGGAAGGGTTCCTGATTGAAGCGGGGCGGGAGCTGGTGCGACTGATGGCCGGCGAGCCGACACGGCTGGAAGGGCTCCTGCGGCGACTGCGGGCCTGAGAGAGACCGGACCGATGGATGAGACCATGAACGAACGAACGCCCGAGCAAGAACTGGAGGCCTTCTTCGGCCCACGACCGGCGGAGCCGGAGCCGATAGGACAACTGGGCATCGTGGTGGGCGGCAGCCTTTCCGAGGGGCTGGTGGTGAAGCTGGATCGGAGCACCGTGATTGAGGGGCTGGCGGTGGGGCGGTACGTGGTGGTGAGAGGGCGGACCGGGCGGCGGTTCTTCTCGATCGTGACCGACGTGCAGCTCGACGCGCTCAACCCGTTGATTCAGAAGTCCCCACCGGACACGAGCGACCCGTTTATGGCGCACGTGTACGCCGGCACCGCCGTCTTCGGCCAGTTGGAGATCTCACCCATGCTGGTGCTGGACAGTGACGCCAGCGAGCCGAGGCCGGTGAAGACCGTGCCATCCCATTTCACGTCGGTCTATCCGGCCAGCGAAGAGGAGGTGGCGCTGATCTTCGGCCAGGAGGAGAACCGGGGCTTCTTCCACATCGGCGAGCCGCTGGAGATGGAGGGGACGCACGTGGCGCTGGATCTGGAACGCTTCGTCGAGCGCTCGGCAGGCGTCTTCGGCAAGACCGGAACGGGAAAGACCTTCCTGACCCGGATGTTGCTGGCCGGCCTGATCAAAGAAGACGTGGCGGTTAACCTGGTCTTCGACATGCACAACGAGTACGGTTGGAAGGGACAGACCGAGGCCCGACAGGAGGTGAAGGGGCTGCGGCAGCTCTTCCCCGGGGGAGAGGTCTCGGTGTTCACACTGGACGAGGCCTCCTCGCGGCGCCGGGGCAGCAAGGTCGACGCTGTGGTACGCATCGGCTACGACCGAATCGAGCCAGAGGACGTGGACAGCCTCTCCAGCTTGATGGCCCTCTCGGACGTCCAGGTGGGGGCGCTCTACTTCCTGCGACGGATCCTGGGCCGGGACTGGGTGGGACGTCTGCTGGACGAGAACGATCCGCTGGCGGAGCTGGACGTGGCCCTGGAGCGGGGCACGATTCACGGAGGGACCCTGGGGGCCATACAGCGGAAGCTCGGCATGTTCCGGCGCTTCGACTTCCTCCAAGAGCGGGTGCAGGAGGACCCGGTGCGGCAGATCCTCGACTACCTCGATCGGGGGAGGAACGTGATCCTGGAGTTCGGGCGGTACGGGAACAGCCTGGAGGCGTATATCCTGGTGGCGAACTACATCACGCGCCGGATCCACGAGCACTACGTGCAGCGCACGGAGGCGGCGCTGGGCACGCGAGAGGGAGAGCCACGCCCCCTGGTGATCACTATCGAGGAGGCGCATAAGTTCCTCGATCCGACCATCGCACGCCATACCATCTTCGGGACGATCGCGCGGGAGCTGCGAAAGTATAACGTGACGCTCTTCATCGTGGATCAGCGACCCAGCGGGATCGACCCGGAAGTGATGAGCCAGATCGGCACCCGGGTGACGTGCCTCCTGGACGACGAAGCGGACATTCGCGCGGTCTTCTCCGGCATCAGTGGGGGCGCGACGCTGCGGGAGGTGCTGGCGCGGCTGGACACGCGGCAGCAGGCGTTGCTCCTGGGCCACGCGGTGCCCATGCCGGTGGTGGTCAAGACGCGGACCTACGGCACGCCGGCGTTCTACGCCGCCCTGGGCGTCCCAGGCGGAGAGGATGCGGAGGACGTACTGGAGCGGGGCCGCTCGCTGCTTCGCGGGAGCGCCGAGGATGCCGAGGGCATATAGCGACCCGGATGAAGAACATAGGGATTGAGGGACATCGTTGAAGGTCATCATCGATTTCGACGGGACGCTGACGGCCGAGGAGGAGCAGGCCAGGGCTCTGGCGGAGAAGTCCTTAGAGACGCTGGCCAAGGAGATCGTCGGAGCGCCGCCGGAGGAGTTGAGCCGAGCGTACGACGCCACGCAGGAACGGCTGCTGGAGCAGCCGCATCGATATTGGTGGGAGGTGAATGGGCTGGTGGCGTCCTACTGCGACGAAGGGGCCTTCATCCTCAACACGACGACGCTGCAAGTGATGCTGCAGGAGAACGAGGGTTACCTGCGGGCCGTGACGGCGGCGTTCCCCGAAACCGAGTACGATCCAGTGGTCGACTGCACGAACTACCTCTTCCATCGACACACCGCAGAGCTGGCGCCGGTCTTTCGGCCCGGCGCACGCGAGGTGTTGACGGCGCTGGCCGAGCATCCGGACCGGGACGCGGTGATCCTGACTAACTCGTTGGGCGACAAGGTGCGGAGGCACCTGGCGACCTTGGAACTGAGGGAGCCGGTGGGCGTGCTGGGCGACACACGACAGTACGCGATGGATCCGACCTGGACGAGACGGTTTCACCATCCGGGGCTAGGTGAGATCCAGATCTGGCCGGTGTCGGAGAGGCGCCAGGTGGATCTGCGCCGTCCGATCTACTACCGGGCCTTGAAGGCGGGAATCGAGGACGACCCGCAGGTCGTGGTGGTGGCGGATACGTTCTCGCTACCCGGGGCGCTGCCGCTGATGATGGATCTGCCCTTCGTCCTGGTGCGGACAGGGTATACGCCCAGCTGGTGCGCTGGAGTGACTGAGGCACATCCGCGGGGTTGGGTTCTCGAAGATTTGGCCGAGCTGCCGTCCATCCTTGATGAGCTGCAATAGGACAGCAGAGAAAGTGCCTCGCACGCACGGAACGTGCAAGGCACTGCCGTCTGTGGAGTGTGGGGGCTATGAACGAGCATTTGGAGACGAATAGAACCTGGTGGAACGAGCGGGTTCCTCTCCACGCCGACTCTTCGTTCTACGACGTGGAGGGGTTCAGGGACGGGGATCTGACGTTGATGCCACTGGAGCGACGGGAGCTGGGAGACGTCACGGGGCGCTCGTTGCTGCACCTGCAGTGCCACTTCGGCCTGGACACGCTCTCCTGGGCCAGGCTCGGCGCGCGGGTGACGGGCGTCGACTTCTCCGAGGAGGGGATCGCCACGGCGCGCTCCCTGCGCGACGAGTTGAGGATAGAGGCCACGTTCATCTGCTCGGATATCTACGAGCTGCCGGAGGTGCTCGACGATCGATTCGACATCGTCTACACCTCCTACGGCGTGCTCACCTGGCTCCCCGATCTGACCCGCTGGGCGGAGGTGATCGCCCACTTCCTCAAGCCAGGCGGCACCTTCTACATCGCGGAGATCCACCCCTTCGCATCCGTCTTCTACGACGGACCGGACGCCGAGGATCTGCACGTCCACTATCCTTACTTCCACGATCCGGATCCGCTGCGGTTCGAGTGCGATGGATCTTACGCCTCTGCGGCTGCTTGCACCAACAGGGTGACGTACGAGTGGGCTCACAGCCTGGGGGAGGTGGTGGACGCGCTGATCGCGTCGGGCCTGCAGATCGCGTTCCTGCACGAGTTTCCGTTTGCGTGCTACCAGGTGTTCCCCTTCCTGGAAAAGGATGAGGAGGGGTGGTGGCGGTGGGAGAGTTCGGAGGGGTCGATTCCGATGACGTTCTCGCTGAAGGCGACTAGACGGGGGTGACGATTCACGCTCTGCTCCTGGGAAGGATCGAGACGAGGTGCATGTTATCGGGGTCGGAATCGCCGGATCACGGGCGGAGGCCGCCTAATCCGGCTAGAGTATAGGAAGCACAAGATGGCTGGAGCGTGAGATGCATAAGGCGCAGTATGGGAAGCGTAGAGTGGCTAGGGCTTGGACGCGCGAGGCGGAATATGAGAAGCATAAGGTGGCTAACGTGTGGGATGCGCGAGTTGAATGAGCATAGACGATGAAAGAGAGGGCGATGGAGAGGATCCGCTTGCTGCACTTCGCAGACATTCACATCGGCATGGAGACGTATGGGGGACTGGACCCGGGCAGCGGGGTCAACGCCCGAGTGGTCGACTTCCTGAGGCGCTTCGATGAGCTGATCGACTACGGCCTAGAGCGCGAGGTCGACCTGGTGATCTTCGCCGGGGATGCCTACAAGCGGCGGAGCCCCAATCCCACCTACCAACGCGCCTTCGCCAAGCGGGTGAAGCGACTGGTGGACGCCGGGGTGCCGACGGTCCTGCTCGTGGGCAACCACGACCTACCGACGATGACCCAGAAGGCCACGACGGTGGACATCTTCTCCACGCTGGACGTGCCCAACGTGATCGTGGGGCGCGATTACGAGGTCCACACCATCGAGACATCGAAGGGCCCGGTGCAGGTCGGCACGGTACCCTATCCGATCCGGCAGAGACTGCTAGTCGACGACGAGTACCGCGGGCTGTCGATCGAGAAGCTGGACAAGGCGCTACAGCGCATCGTCACGAAGACCATCGAGGGCCTGAAGAAGGATCTGCGCGCCGATATCCCGGCCGTCCTGGCAGCCCATCTGAGCGTGTCCAACGCGACGTACGGCTCGGAGCGGAGCGTGATGGTGGGCCGAGACGCTATGGTAGCGAAGTCGGCGCTGGATGACCCAGCCTGGGACTACGTGGCGCTGGGGCACATCCACAAGCACCAGAGCCTGAACGGGGAGAACCAGCCGCCGATCGTCTACGCCGGCAGTCTGGAGCGGATCGACTTCGGGGAGGAGGGCGACCCGAAGGGGTTCTGCTGGGTCGAGCTACCCAATTCGGGATCGGAGGGGGAGACGACGTGGGAGTTCGTGGAGGTGGATGCCCGCCCCTTCGTCACCATCCGGGCCGACGTGCGGGAGGAGAGCGAACCGCTGGCGGCGCTGGAGGAGACGATCAAGAAGCACGATCTGGAGGAGGCGGTGGTGCGGTTGATCGTGCAGCTTCGGGCCGACCAGGAGCCGGCCCTGCGAGACTACGACGTGCGGGCGCTGCTGACGGAGGCGACGGCGATCGGCAGCATCAGCCGGGAGGTGGAGCGGAAGGCCCGCGTGCGCCTCGGCGATCAGACGCCGGAGGAGATGACGGACCGAGAGCTGTTGGAGCGGTTCCTGGAGACGAAGGACGTGGCGGAGGAACGGATCGAGACGCTGATGGAGCACGCGGAGGGCATCTTCCAGGGAGAGGAGGGAGACTGAGAAGAACGAGATTGAGGCGCCTATTCCTCTCGATCATCCTGGGGCTGACCAGCCTGGTGCTCTGCGAGCTGGCCCTCCTCACGCCCCTGACCGGACCCGCCGCCGAATCATCTGGCCGTTCAGCGCATCCAGCGCGCCAAGGGGTCGATTCGAGCTTGGTCTCTGAGCCAACCAGCGACACGGCCGACCACCATGTCTTCCTGCCGCTGGTAGGGAACCATGGCACGATAACCGAGGCGCGTGCTCTTTGGGTCACGCGCTGGGACTACACGACGATCGCCGACGTGCAAGGGCTGATGGAGCGGGCCGCCAGCGCCGGCTTCAACATGGTGCTCTTCCAGGTGCGGGGCGCGGGGGATGCGTTCTATACACCGGGGCTGGAGCCGTGGGCGGCCCGGCTGAGCGGCGGGACGCTGGGGGAGGATCCGGGCTGGGACCCTCTGAGGGTGGCGATTGACGCGGCCCACGCCCAGGGGCTGGAGCTGCACGCCTACTTGAACGTCTACCCCGTCTGGCTGGGGGAGACGGCGCCGCCCAAGGATACCGAGCCCCAGCATCTCTTCTGGACCCTGTCGCACAGGCATAGCTGGGACGATTGGCGAAGCACCAACATCTCCGGCACGCCCATGCTGCTGAGCGACTCGAGCTACGTCTGGGCCACGCCGGCCCTCACCGACGTGGTCGAGCGGGTGGTGTCCGTGGCGGCGGATATCACCGCCCGATACGACGTGGACGGGGTGCACCTGGACCTGGTGCGGTACCCGGGCCGGGACTACTCGCACGATCCCTTCAGCAACGCAGGCTACGGGGCGGCGAGGGCGGAGGATGAGACGTTGACGCGAGCCGACTGGCAGCGGCAGCAGGTGACAGAGCTGGTCGAGCGGGTCTATGCGGAGGCGGTGGTGCGCCGTCCGGGGGTGCGACTCTCGGCGGCCGTCTGGCCGATCTATAAGGACCTCTGGGGATGGGGCTATCCCGCGGGGTACGACGCGTTCTACCAGGACTCGCAGGGTTGGATGGGAAGCGGCACGATCGACGCGATTATGCCCATGATGTACACCGGGGTATTCGTCTCGGATCCAGAGGCCCTGACCGCTACTCAGTTCTCGTTGGTGGCATCGGACTTCCTCATCCACGACGGCGGCCGGCACGTCCTCCCCGGCATCAGCGCCGAGCACCTCGATTTCGGCGGCGTGGCGGAGCGCATCGCCATCGCCCGGGAGCTGGGGGCGGCGGGTCACGCGATCTTCTCCGCCGGCGTGCTGGATGAGAAGGCGTTCTGGGATGACCTGACCACGGGACCGTACGTCGCTGAGGCCGTCGTGCCGCCGATGCCGTGGCGTGTGTCGGGCGGGCGGGGGAAAGACTGAAGTCCTTATCCCTAGCGGCGACAAAGACTACGTCAGCACCGCCGTGGGGATGTGGCGTTTTCCTCTAAGCGAATAGACCGAGTAGGGATTCGGTCCGGGATGTGCTAGGGGCTGGCGTTGAGGACCGTGAGCGCCTGGGGGTTGAGGGAGACTGTGATGGTCTCGCCGACCGCCGGGAGGTCGACACGGGCGGAGAGGATGAAGGTGAGCTCGACCCCGCTCTCGTGGCGCCCGTCGAGCTGGCAGTGCACGCCGCGGAAGGAGCAGCCGACGACCTCCAGAGCGACCTGATTAGGACCCTCCTGGTCTATGTGAGCGGCCTCGGGTCGGATGAGAAGCTGGAGCCGAGCGCCGACGGGCGGGTGGGCACCCTCCGCCTCCCCCAGCGCGAGCGGGCCCAGGGCCGTGTCCACGCGCTGCGGGGCGACGACCTCGGCCGGGAGGAGGTTGGTGAGCCCGAGGAAACGGGCAATCCAGGTCGAGCCAGGGTGGCGGTAGAGCTGCTGAGGCGTGCCGATCTGGACGACCTCGCCAGCCCGCATGAGGGCGACGCGATCGGAGATGGCAAAGGCCTCCTCCTGATCGTGGGTCACGGTGATCACGGTGACGCCGGCGCGGTGGAGGATCTGAGGGAGCTCATCCATCAGGCGCTCGCGGAGCGCACGGTCGAGGGCGCCGAGCGGCTCGTCGAGCATCAGCAGACGCGGATGGGGGGCGAGGCTGCGCGCCAACGCCACGCGCTGCCGCTCCCCGCCGGAGAGCTGGCTGACGTCGCGATGGTCGAAGCCCTCCAGTCCGACCAACGCCAGCACCGCCTGGATGCGGGTCCTCACGCGCTGACGGTCCAGGCCTGCCATACGGAGCCCGAAGGCCACGTTGCCAGCCACGTCCTTGTGAGGAAAGAGGGCATACTCCTGGAACATCAGGCCGAAGCCGCGGCGATGGGGCGGGACGTCGGTGACGTCCTCCCCGTCGACGAGCACCTGACCGCTGTCCGGCATCTCCAGTCCGGCGATGAGGCGGAGGAGCGTGGTCTTGCCACAGCCGGACGGCCCGAGGAGCCCGTAGATCTCACCCTCCTCGACGGTGAAGCTGACGTCGTCGAGGGTCCACCCGTCGGGGTAGGATTTGTTGAGGTTGTGGAGTTCAAGGGTCGTCATTGGAACGTGAAACGTAAGGCGCAAAACGTCAATCGCATGGCGTAAGGTTCCGGGTGTGTCGGGACGGAGTGTAGCACAGAGGGGAGCGGGGCACAAGCGGGCGTGGGATGCATCAGAACTCGCCGACGCCGCCGACGCGGAAGCGCTCGATGACGAGGAAGCCGACGGTGCAGACGAGCATCAAGAGGGTCGACATAGCGAGCGCCTGGCCGTAGTTGACCGCCCCGGGGCGGCCGAGGAAGCGGTAGATGGCGACGGGCATGGTCGGCCGCTCCGGCCGGGCGATCAGGCTGGTGGCGCCGAACTCGCCCATAGAGACGGTGAAGGCGAAGACAGCGCCGACGAGCACCGCCCGAGAGACGATGGGAAGGTCGACCTCACGACGGACCCGCCAGGGCGAGGCGCCCATCATGGCCGCAGCCTGGCGCAGTTGAGGCTGGATGGAACGGAGAGCCGGCAGGACGCTGCGGACCATGAAGGGGAGAGCGACCAGAGTGTGCGCCAGGACGACCAAGAGAGGGGAGGTGCGCAGGTTGAGAGGCGGCTCGTCCAAGGCTACGATGTAGCCCAGGCCGAGGGTGACAGCCGAGGTGCCCAGGGGAAGCATCACGATAGGATCGAGCAGCCTTCGCAGCCAACCTCTCAGAGAAGCGGAGCCTCGAGCGGGGCGTCCGGTATCGAGGACCGACGCGGCCAGGAGACCGAGGGTGACCGAGAGGGCGACAGCCGCCAGCGCGAAGCTCACCGAGTTCCGGACGGCGGCGATGGGAGGGACGTAGAAGGCCGATCCGCGCGGATTGCGGAAGAGAGCCCGGTAGAAAGCGAGCGAGAAACGTCCCTCCAAGGTCAGCGACCGCTCCACCAAGGCGACCAGCGGCGTCACCAGGAGGATCAGCATCAGAGCCACGTTGCCGCCCACAAGGAGGACCTCGCGCCACCCCCTAGGGCTTCGCTGGATCGCCCGGCGCGACCGGAGTTCCACCGGGAGGGACATGGTAGATTGGAGCCGGGTGTAGACCGCCATCAGCGCGAAGGTGAAGAGAATCTGAATCATTGAGAGCGCCGCCGCGAGCGGCAAGTTCAGATAATGGACGGTCTGGCGGTAGATGGCGACCTCGAGGGTGGCGAAGCGAGGGCCGCCGAGGACGAGAATGACGCCGAAGCTGGTGAAGTCGAAGACAAAGACGAGAATGGCCGCAGCGGCGATGGCGGGCGCCAGAAGAGGGAGGGTCACCTCCCAAAGGGCGCGCCAGCGGCTGCTACCGAGCATGCGGGCCGCCTCCTCCACCTGAGGGCTGAGGTTGGACCAATAGGTCCCGACGATGCGGAGCACCAGGGTGTAGTTGTAGAAGACGTGGGCGAGGATGATGATGAAGATGGTATGCTGCAGGTCGAGCGGTGGCTGATCAAAGCCGAAGGCCTGCATCAGGGCCAGGTTGATCAGGCTGCGCGGCCCAAAGAGCGCGGTGAAGGCCAACGAGACGACCATGGTGGGAAGGACGAAGGGAACGGTGGTCAGCGCACGAACGAGAGACTTGCCAGGAAAACCGTAGCGAGCAAAGACGTAACAGCCGGGGAGCGCCAGCAACACGGTGAGAAAGGTGGAGAGGGCAGCCTGCCAGATGGTGAACCAGAGGGTCTGAAGGTAACGCGTGGTCCCAAAGAGCCTGGACAGAGGCTCCAGGCTAATGCTCCCCTGAGGGGCGAAGGAGAGGCTGAGGATAGACGTGAGCGGATAGAAGTAGAAGAGGATGAAGAAGGAGAGGAGGGGGACGTAGACGAGCAGACGGAGGAGGCCGGACAAGAGCGTGTTAGCGGTCCAGCCCTCCGTGGGCCATAGGCGCCAACGCCGGCACGCTCGTGGCTCGCCCCCCCTCATCTCGCGCCTCCGCTAGCGGAGCGTCGTCTCGGTCCAGGCGTCAATCCAGCTCTCACGGTTCGCCTCGATGGCGGTGTAGTCGATGGTGACGGGGTTGTCGGGCGTGACGGCAAACTCGACGAAGACGTCGGGCAGCGCGGCCTTCTGGTTGGCCGGGAAGACGAACATGTGGAGAGGGATATCCTCCTGGAAGGTCTCGCCGAGCATGAAGTCGATCCACTCTCGGGCCAGATCAAGGTTCTGGGCGTTCTTCAGGACGCCGACGAACTCTATCTGGCGGAAACAGCTGCCGTCGCCCACGACGACCGCGGTGGGCGCCTCCTCGAAGGGCTCCTCGGAGAAATGGACCTCGACCGGCGGGCTGCTGGCGTAGCTGACGACGACGGGTCGGTCGCCGCTGCCGCCGGAGCCGTAGGTGAACTGCTCATAGTAGGCCTCGCTCCATCCCTCGGTCACCAAGACGTCATTGTCGCGCAGATCGGCCCAGTAGTCAAGCCAGGTGTAATCGCCGTCCTCGCCGAAGTGACCGATGGTGGCGAGCATAAAGGCGAGACCCGGTGACGAGGTGGCCGGGTTCTCCACAACGGTCAGACCCTCGTAGTCGGGCTCGGTCAGATCCTCAAGGTGAGAGGGTGGCTCCAAGCCCTCGGACTCGAACCAGGCCTTCTCGTAGTTGAGACAGACATCGCCATAGTCGACGGGGAGGGCGCGGTGCTGGTCATCCAACTCGAAGCGATCGGGGATCTGGTCCAACAGAGGCGACTGGTAGGGGACGAAGATGCCGGCCTCCAGGGCCCGACTGAGCAGCGTATTATCGACGCCGTAGAGCACGTCGGCCAGGGGGTTATCCTTGCTGAGGATAGCCTGGTTGAGGACGACGCCGGCGTCACCGGCCTTGAGGATCTCGATCCGAGCGTCGTGCTCCGCCTCAAAGGTGTTGAGGACCTCCTCGCTGATGTCGAAGCTATCGTGGGTCATAACGCGCACCGTGCGCGGCGGGGACGTAGCAGTCTCCACGACCGTCGGCGCCTCGGTCGGCGTAGCTGCGGGGCCGCAGGCCACCAGGACCAGCAGACCAAGCAGTGCGAGCACCATCAAGGGTCTTACTCTCATTCTGATCCTGCTCATTGGGTACCTCCTCACGACTCACTCTCACTCTTTCCTACATCTGACGCGCGCGTCACGACACAGAGCAGGAGCCCCCGACGCACGCGCACGGAGGCCTGCCGCTTCCTCAGGACGTTGCTCACCCCTCGCGCCGGACCGAAGCGGAGCGTCTCGTCTTCGAGGGGCCACTCCAGTCCCTGGGCGGTGACGCCAAGCGCATCGCCGCCGAGCGGTATGAGGGAGACGGTATCGCCGGGATGGCCCCCGATGAGGGCTTCGTCGCGGATCACGAAGGCACGCTGCGCGCCCTGCACGACTTGGACATCCCGATCGACCAGCTCGGGGAGGGTGAGCAGGAGCAGATTGGCGATGGTCTGGTCCAGACGACCGCCCAAGGCAGCCAGGACGATGATCTCATCGACGCCCTGGGATACGGCGTGGAGCAGGGCCAGCTCCAGGTCGGTCCTGTCCTTGTACGGTGAGAAGCTGCTGACCTTCGCTCCCGCCGAGGAGAGGCGCTCCTGCTCGTCCGGGGTCAAGGAATCCAAGTCGCCGATAACGACCTGAGGATCGACGCCACAAGTCCAGGCGTGACGGGTCCCGCCGTCGACGGCGATGATCAGATCATCGGCACGGAGAAGCTCGCGCGCCTGTCGCGGATTGTCGAACGTCCCGTTGGCGAAGATCACGGTCCGCATGGTCACCCTCCAAAAAGAAAAGCCGCCCCACCGAGAGGGGCGGCTTCGTCGAGCGCCACAGCAACCTCCCTCCGCTGGCATTACCCAGATCAGGTCTTAAGGGTCAGTGCCGGTGGTTCACGCTTCGGCGAAACAACCAGAGCACCCTCTCAGCCCGGCTCCCCAGGCTCCCCTGAGAGACTATGTTGTTGAGCTACGTCGTCAAACGATCGTCTTGGTAGATATTATACTGCCTTGCCTAGACATTGCAAGGGGATGGTGTCATAGCGCAGCAGGTGCCGCCACGCTTACGGCGACCCGCCCTACTCGTCGGAGTCCTGATTCCGGGCGGCGGGCATCAGGGATAGACGCGGGTGAGCATGCGAGGGAAGGCGATGGTCTCCCGCAGGTGGTCGATGCCGCAGATCCAGGTGACGGTGCGCTCGACGCCCAATCCGAAACCGGAGTGCGGCACCGAGCCGTAGCGCCGCAGGTCGATGTACCACTCGAAAGCCTCGCGCGGGAGGTTCCACTCATCCAGTCGCTGGAGGAGCAGGTCGAGGTCGGAGATACGCTCCGATCCACCGGTGATCTCCCCATACCCCTCCGGAGCCAGCATGTCGACGCTCTTGGAGACCTCGGGGCGACCCGGCCACGGCTCCATGTAGAACGCCTTGGCCTGGGTAGGATAGCCGTAGACGAGGACCGGCTTCTGGAAGCGCTCGGTCAGCTGCGTCTCGTGCGGCGAGCCGAAATCATCGCCCCACTCGATGTGGAGAAGCTCCTTGAGCTCCGGATCGTCGGTCCCCTCCCGGATCTCGTTGATGATGTCGAGCGCCTCGTCGTAGGAGATGCGGGGGAAGGGCGGCGTCACGTTCTGGAGACGGCTGGTATCCCGCTCCAGAAGCTGCAATTCCTCAGCCCGCTCCTCAAGGCAGGTCTGCACGATGTAGGAGACGAACTGCTCCTCAATCTCCATAAGCTGATGCATATCACAGAAGGCGGCCTCCGGCTCGACCATCCAGAACTCGGTGAGGTGGCGGCGGGTTTTGGACTTCTCGGCACGGAAGGTGGGGCCGAAGCAGTAGACGCGGCCGAAGGCGTAGATGTCGGCCTCGTTATAGAGCTGCCCGGATTGGGCAAGGTAGGCCAGGTCGCCGAAGTAGTCGGTCTCGAAGAGGGTGGTCGTACCCTCGCAAGCCGCGGGGGTGAGAATCGGGGTGTCCATGTTGACGAAACCGTTGTCATCCAACCACTCTCGAATCGCCCGAATGACGGTGGCCCGGACGCGTAGGACAGCCCACTGACGCTGCGAGCGAATCCAGAGGTGCCGGTTCTGCATCAAGAAGTCGACACCGTGCTCCTTGGGCTGGATAGGATACTCCTCGGCGACCTGGAGGATCCTGAGGTCGCTGACCCCCAGCTCGTAGCCGCCGGGGACGCCAGGGGCGCGATCATCCTGACGCACCGTGCCGGTGACGACGACGGACGATTCATAGGTCAAGCCCTGGGCAGCCTCGAACAGCTCGGGCGTGACGTTCTTGTGGAAGATCACGCACTGGGCAAAGCCCGTGCCGTCCCGAACCCAGAGAAAGATGAGCTTGCCGGTGTCGGTATGATTGTAGACCCACCCCTTGAGGGTGACCTCCTCGCCCTCGTGCTGGGCGATGTCCTCGATGCGAATCGTCTCTGCCATTGGAAGACTCCTCTTCTATCCACTTATGCGTTATCTGGAACGATTGTACCGTAGGAGAGCGGGGGAGACAAGAGGAATGAACGATCTGTGCCCCGGGCGCGGGGATCAACTGCGACGTTGCCGGCAAGGGGAGAGGACCTACTGGCTGACGGGGATGAAGATACGGAAAGGAAGCGCCTCGTAGGCCTGGTTGAGGCTGAGGTAGTCGCTGCTCCAGCCGCCGACAGCGTAGACCGCGCCCTCAAACACCGCCACGCCTGGATTGCGCCACTCACCAACCAGAGGCGTCTCGACGGCGCTCCAGCTATCGTCCTCGGGATTATACCGCTCGTTGAAGCCGAGATAGCTGGACCAGCCTCCGCCGCCGATCGCGTAGAGGCGACCGCCCACAGCAGCTAATCCGAGCCCTCCACGCCCCACCGCCAGAGGTGCGCACGCGCTCCAGGTCTGCGAGACGGGATCGTAGGACGAGCAGTCGGTCAGCTCCCTCTCGCCATCGTAACCGCCCACGACGTAGAGCCGGCCGTTGAGGGCCGCGGCACCCGCCAATCCCCGAGAGACACCGGAGGACGGCAGCTCACGCCACTGGCCACGCGCCACGTCGTAGACGTAGGTGGTGGAGACGTACTGCTCACCGTCCCAGCCGCCGAAGAGATAGAGCGCGTCCTCCTGGGCGACCAGGGCGTAGGCGCAGCGGGGCTCGGGGAGAGGGCTGACCTGGCGCCAAGCATCGGCCGCGGCATCGTAGACCTCGACAGTGCGCATCGGCTGGCTCTCAAGGTCACACCCACCGGGGACGTAGACGTCAGCGCCGATGGCCGCCGCGCCGACGTAGGCCACGGGCGTCGGCTTCTGACGGAGCGGTCTCCAGATATCGCCCTCAGGATCGTAGGCCTCGACGGCTGCCGTCACGCCGTCCGGGGTCTGGCCGCCGATGGCGAGCAGACGCTCGTCGACCAGCGCCAAGGCCAGATGGGCACGACGGGTCGGCATCTGGGCCTTCTCCAGCCAGGGCGATTCAGCGTCCCGTCCCGAGGGGCCCGCGGAACTCCGCGGGCGATCCAGCGGCAGATCCGAGCCGACGCCGGACTGCGGCTGGGCGCGAGGCCAAGAGACGACGACGGCGAAGACGACGAGCACCAGTGAGACCAGCAGTGCTATGCGCTTGGGCCAAGGAAGGGGCGGTGCAGCGACGTTCTCTTCCTCCTCCGTCGAGGCCTGTGACGACGGTTCTGGCGAGGCCTGGGAGGGCTCGGAGGTCTCCGCACCCTCCCCCACGCTGACCCATCCCTCCCGCACAGCGATCATCGTCGCCTCAGTGCGCGAGTCGGCCCCCAGCTTGGTATAGACGTTGCGCAGGTGGACCTTGACGGTGTTGATGCTGATGAAGAGCTCCTGAGCTACCTCCCGGTTGGTGATCCCGGTGGCGACGAGCTCGAGGACCTCTCTCTCCCGATCGGTGAGGGGTTCTCCGCGCTCAGCCATGGTTAGCTCCAGCCTGGGCTGGCTCCGCGTTAGGCAGTGTCATCGGCTTCATAGCAGGGGCGATTATAACACGGGAAAGGGGACGGACAAGGATCAGGGATGAGAGCGTGATGGCTTCCCCTAGGGAAGGTTGGACGGAGAAGCGGTCAGTCTGGCCAGAGGCCGGTGACAGCGGCCTCGGCACACTGCTCGATGGTGCCATAGCGGACCGAGAGGCCAGCGTGGGAGGGGGCATAGGTGGCGCCCTTGGCCGAGGGCGTGGCCATAGTCCGATAGCCCAACTCCTGCATCGGCGCGACGACGACACACATATCGGCGACCACGCGGCCTCCACTGCACTCGATAGCCTGCAGAAGACCATCCCGGGCGGCCTGCTCCCGGATATCGCGCGCGGTGGTGATCCAGAGAGCCGACGTTATGCGCCGGCCGGCCAGGATCTGCGCCACACGCCGGATCTCCGCCAGGCCGGCGTGAGGACAGCCAAACCAGACGAGGTCGATGTGGCGAGCCTCGGCGTTGAGGGCGGCGTAGGCGGGCGCCAGATCATCGACGACAAAGGTCTGGTGATCGGGGGTAAGGAGGTCGGGGCGCTGGGCCTCGGGCGTGACGCCCTCGACGTGATAGAGGGCGACGGCACCGCTGGCGGCCATGGCCGCCCCGAGGGCCTTCAACGCCACGTCGGGGGTAGAGCCAAGGCCAGGCCGGCGGTCGGGCCTCCAACCGACGAAGTAGGGCACCCGGTTCTGGGCCTTCTTCCCCACGAGGTAGCCCAGGGCACCGACGTCGGAGAGGGTACGCACCGGACAGCGGATCTCGACCTGGAGTGAGGCGCGACGGGCCTGTTCCAGGTGGAGGCCGTAAGCGGCGGTGCGCCCCGTGATGGCAGCGGCCATAGCGCTGGGCCCGCCCTCACGGTTGGTACGGGCTCCCAGCACGCTGTTGGCGTAGCTGACGGCCGACGATTCGGCCCAGGCCACGTGATCGCCCAGGTGGGGCCGGTTGTCGACGAGGTAGGGCGTACAGGTGCAGGTGGGGCGGACGCCGAGCTGCTGATAGGCCTCGACGACGAGGGCCTGCCGACGGGCGAAGGCCTCCGAGAAGCCGAGGTCCCGCCAGGCTTGAAGATCGATGCCAGCCGGGTTGAGGGTGGCCGGCACACGGGCTTCGGCGCCCTGATCGGCCCATTCGCGGAGGAAGGAGAGGCCGGCCTCCCCCAGGTTGCGGTAGCTTACGCCCGCAACCTGGACGGACTCAACCGGCACCAGACGCTCGGCGTCGTAGATGCGCCCGAGGGCGACGATGATCTCCATAGCCTTGGCCACGCCAGGGCCGAGGTCGCCCTGCAACATCGCGGTCTCTTCAGGCGTCAACTTCATGGGTCCAGGGAGCGGATCAGAGACTGAGCTTGTAGACGACGCTGCGGTCCCAGCCGGAGAGCTCGGCGACGCGCTTAGCGGCATCCGGACGGCGCATGCCCTTGGCCAAGAGATCCTCGAGCGCAGCGCGCACCTGCTCCTCCTCCCAACGCTGCTCCTCCTCGACCACCCCGCCGATGACAAGGGTGAACTCGCCTCGGGGACCGCGCCGGTCGAAGGCAGCCCTGGCCTCCGACACAGTGCCGCGCCAGATCTCCTCGTGCACCTTGGTCATCTCGCGACAGAGAGCCAGGGGACGATCGCCGAGGACAGCCTCGACATCGGCCAGGCTATCCAAGAGACGATGGGGCGTCTCGAAGACGATGAGGGTGTACGTCTCCCGCGCCACGCTCTCCAGGAGGCGACGACGTCGGCTCTGGCGGCGGGGCAAGTACCCGAGGAAGAGAAAGGCATCGGTGGGAAGGCCGGAGACGACGAGGGCCGTCACCGGGGCCGTGGGACCGGGGATGGGCACGACAGTATAGCCACGCTGAATAGCGGTCTGGATGAGCTCGTAGCCGGGATCGGAGAGGCCGGGCATCCCGGCCTCGGAGATCAGGGCCACATCCCCAGTGTCGAGGGCGGAGAAGATGACATCGAGCTTGGTGAGCTTGTTGCCCTGGAAGTAGCTGGTGGTCGGGGTGTCGATACCGTATCTCTTGGTGAGGAGGCGAGCACGTCGGGTGTCCTCCGCCGCGATGAGGGAGACCTCAGCCAGGACGCGCAAGCTGCGGCGTGTAACGTCCTCCAGATTGCCTATGGGCGTGCCGACGACGTAGAGCTTGCCCACCGAAGTGGCGCTTACCCCAGCGCCTCGTGCGGTGTGCCGCTCAACAACCCCTCGCGCCCCTCGAAGATGTCCATCACGCTCAAACCACCCGTATCTATCACGTAGCGGCAGATCTCCTTGGCATGAGCGGAGCCACGCATCTTGAGGACCAGAATGGCACGCTGCATAGCGCTGTCGATCTCGACGTAGCGCATGAGAATGATGGCGTCGACAAGGAAGGAGAGGCCGCCCTTGAAGGCCTGGGTATAGCTGGAGCGACTCTCCTCGCCGAGAAGGAGGGCGGTGATGCGCTCCCGCCTGAGGCCGTTGACCGCCCGAGTGTACAAGCGCCGCAGCTCCTGATCGTCGTCAGTGAGACGGTCGAAGTGGGAGACACTATCGAGGACCAGGCGCCGGATGTTGGCGTCGCGAATCAGACGGTTGAGAGGGCTCTCGGGAGGCTCCAGGCTGGCCAGGAAGACCTCGGGAGAGGTGAACATGAGATGGAGCCAGCCTTGCTCCTCCACCTCTTTCAGGTCCCAGCCCAGCGATCGAGCGTCCCGGTAGAGCGACCTAGGGAACTCCTCGAAGGAGATGAAGAGGCCAGCCTCGTTCTGCCTGGCACCCTGAAGGAGGAACTGGAGCGCCAGAGAGGTCTTACCGGTACCCGGCGCGCCGCGCACCAACACCATTGAGTTGGGCAGGAAGCCGCCCTCCAACATAGCGTCGAGGCCTGCGGATCCAGTGGCTATTCGTTCATCTGCCATGACATTCCCTCACCAGGTGTGAGATCAGTGGTTCTGCGTGAAGACGACGTAGCCCAAGGCGCCACCGCAGTAGCCCGGGAAGTCGATCACAATCTCCTCCGAGATGGGAAGATGGTCCTCGCGGAAGGGATCGTGGAGCTGCACGTGGACTTCCATGGCCTTAGGATTGGGAGCGAAGAACTGCTCCCAGGCGGCCTCGGATCCATAGACGGTGTTGTAGCGCTGGTTGGCGCCCGCAGCGACGACTTCGTCGAGGCCAGCTCCCCAGACGTGCACCAGGTAGCCCTGAAGGGGATTGCCATCGAGATCCTGGACCTCACCAGCTACACCGGACCAGCTGCACCCCCCATACTGGGGGGGCTTCAAGGTGACCTCGTAAGTGAACTGGTACGCCGAGCGGGTGACCCGGGGCGTGGGGGTAGCCGTCGGCGGGAAGGTCGGTGAGGGCGGGAAGGTCGGCGTGGTGGAGGGTGTCGGGGTAGGGCCAGGCGTGTCGGTGGGAGGCGGCGGAGGCGTATTGGTCGGGAGCGTCGTCGGCGTCCAAGTGGGGATCGGCGTGAATCTGGAGGTGGGCGTGCTCGTGGGCAGTTCCGCGACCTCTACGGGCGTCGGGGGCGGAAAGACCTCGTAGACGCCAAGCGCGACGAGGGTGTAGAAGCCCGCAAGACACAGCGCGGCCACGAGCACAACGATGGTCAGAACATTAAGAACCAGGTGAGGTCTTCCATTGCTCATCGTCGAATCTCCCCTTCGACTGCGCTCTGAACCGGTCGGCGCAGCTTTGGTCGGGCTCGCCTCTGTGACCAGACCGGTCTGTGAGCCGAACCCAGCGTCCAGTTTGGCGTCTCGATCAGACAACCATTCGACAACGTCTCTCCTACGGGGCCCCCTCAACGAAACGCTGGACGTCGGCCTGAGACCAGAGGCTCTCCACCCACTTCTGGACCGCCTGTTCGCGCAGGAGTTGGAGGTTCTCGGCGCCGATGGCGCGATCAGGGTCACGCTCGACAACCTGCACGATATGGAAGCCCATGGGGCTGGTGATGACCTCGCTGAACTGTCCCGGCTGGAGGGAGAAGGCGGCCTCCTCTACCTCGGAGGCGACCAAGATGCCGCGCGGAAAATAGCCCAAATCCCCGCCGTTCTCGCGGGTGCTCTTGTCCAGAGAATGGGCCTTAGCCAAAGCGGCGAAATCAGCACCAGCCTCGAGCTGCGAACGAATGTGCTGGGCCTCCTCTTTGGTGTCCACCAGGATGTGCCGGGCGTGGACCTGCTCGGTGGACTCCGACACGTCAGCCACGACGCGTTGGGTCATCTCCATCCCGATCAGCTGAGCGCGCACCTCCCGTCTGGCGTCCTCATAGGTCTCGCCCCACTCCTGGAGCTTGGCGCGGAAGGCCTCCTCACCGCCGCTTTCGGCCACCATGTCCTGCATGTACTGATCGACCTGCGCGTCACTCACCTGGACCCCAGCCTGCTGCGCAGCTTGCTCGGTCAACACCTGCTCGATCATCACGTTGAGGATCCAGCCCCGAGCCTGATCGACCCTCTCCTGACCCTGCTGGCTGTTGAGATCGATGCCCTGGGCCTTCAGAGAGTCCTTGTAGCGCTCAAGCTCACGCTGGTAGTCGGCCAGGTAGACGGGCTCGCCATTGACGCGCGCTGCCAGCGGGCGCTCGGAGGTGGGTGAAGGAGGGACGCTGGTGGCTGTGGGGTCGGCTGGAGTGTCGGGGGG
>Ga0207797_1000322_pt1 | contig 36700 bp, 34 predicted proteins | sample PRCRCaboRojoPR_6_FD_187275 | JGI IMG/M metagenome (GOLD analysis project Ga0207797, IMG submission 187275) | Marine sediment microbial community from Cabo Rojo, Puerto Rico - PR CR 10% Liquid 1 (SPAdes) | ecosystem: Environmental > Aquatic > Marine > Coastal > Sediment | place: Cabo Rojo, Puerto... | reverse complement strand
TCCCCTCCACCGGCGGCGAGCCGAGGGGGCGCACGCCCTGGACCTCCAGGAGGCGCCAGTCGCCGTCGGCGTGTCGGATGCGGACCCGGGTGGAGTCGACGGTTCCGGGACGGTCGAAGGCCGCGCGGAAGCGGGTCCGGGCCTCGTCCCGGTCCTCGGGGTGGACGAAGTCGAACACGTCCTCCCCGATCCGCTCCTCGGGAGGGTAGCCCAGGACGCGCTCGACGGAGGGGCTCTCGTAGACGATCGTGCCGTCCCGGCCGATCTCCGTGACGATGTCCGAGATGTTCTCCAGGAGGGTGTGGAAGTGCCGGGCGTCGGCGGGGCCGGGCACGGCGTCACGACGCCCCCCTTCCCCCGGCCGCGTCCGGGGTCGTGCCGTGGAGCGGCGGCCGGGTCGGGCCTCCAGGACCGGGCTGTGGACGCGACGCAGCTCCCCCAGGGTGGCCTCGTCGACGGCGTCGGCCCCGTACTGGCAGAGGCCGGCGCATCCGTGTCGCTCCAGGACCCGATCCGCCCCCCGCTCGTACTCCAGAAGCCGCCTGGAGCCCGGCCGCGAGGCGTTGATCCAGCCGGTGCCGCCGGCGATCCGGAAGCCGGCGTAGCCCTCGCGGTCGGCCTGGCGGATGGCCGTACGCAGCTGCCGCAGGCTCCGCTCCGGCGAGAAGCGGCCGTCGAACAGGTAGGCGTCGTCCGACGGGCGGACCACGAGCTGTCCGGAATCGGCAGCGCCGGCGGCGTCCAGGCCCGCGTCGCGCAGGTGGGAGAGAAAGGCGTCTCGGCGCTCGAGGTCCGTGAGGCACAGGACACGCTCGTTCCGCTCGAGCCCCGTCCGGACGAAGTCGGCCAGCCGGCTCCATCGCTCCCCGGCGGAGCGGTAGATGAGGCACGCGTGGCGCGAGACGGGGCCCCCGTCCGTCTGGACCGCGTCATGGGGCGTGGACATCTCGGTCGGGCCTCCTGGAGAGCGTGTGCGCCGCCGACGCGGGAATCCCGAGAGGATGCTCGAAACATCGAGGTCTATCCAGAACTTGACCTCTTAATGGATAATGTACGGGTGCCGGTCACGTTCGCACCCGTTCCGTGCAGCTACTCTTCCCGGCCGCCCGGCTCGCCGCAAGCCCGCACTCCGGGAGGAGGCAGGAGGCGAGGCGTCGGGACGCGGCTCAGGCGTCCTCGTCCAGCAAACGCTCCACGGCCCGTCGGAGGGCCACCTCGGCGAAGAAGCCCCGGACCGTGCGGCGGATCCTCCCCTGCCGGTCGATGAGGTGGGACGTGGGGAGCGCCGTCACGCCGCCGAAGGCGCGCTCCACCTCACGGGTGGCCCGGGCCACGGGATAGGTGACGCCGTGCTCGGCCAGGAAGGGCCGGATCTCCTCCCGGGGCGCGCTCTCCGTGGTGAGCCCGAGCACCGTGAAGCCCCGGTCCCGATACTCCTCGTACACGTCCTGGAACCCGGGCATCTCGAGCCGGCAGGGAGGGCACCACGTCGCCCAGAAGTTGACCAGGACCACCTGACCACGGAGATCCCCGATCCGGACCCGCTCGCCCTCGAGGGTCCGCACCGTCACCTCCGAGGGGGCGGGGCGGCTCTCGCCGCCGACCCCCAGGGCCGCCGCGACCTGGGGCCAGAACTGATGGCCGGCGTAGCCGAGCACGGCGATCCATACGACCGCCTCCAGCAGGGTCTTCCAGCGGGCTCGCTCCTCGCTCACGTCGTACTCGCTCGTCCTCTGATTCCGGTGGTCGACCTCCCGACGGGCAACGACCGGTGCGGTCCGGCCGGTGGATGCTACACGGGAAGTCCCCGCCCGGGCCGTCCCGCCGCCCTCTGAAACACGGCTCCGAGGGCTCCCGTAGTGCGGCCCGAGAACGAGGAGAGCCCGACGATCCAGCCGGAGGTCCGCGATGGACATGAGCGAACTTCCCTATACACCCGTCCGTTACCGAAACGAGAGAGCTCGAGGCGACGAGCCGACGTCCGGCGACGGTGCAGACCGGGAGAGCGGCGTGGCCGCGTCGGCGGTTCCGGCGCTGCTGGCGGCCGCTGCCCTGCTCCTGCTCCCCCTGGCGGCCCCGGCGGCGATCCCCCAGTCGGCGGGGTCGGGCCAGGAGGCCGGTCCGTCGGCGGCGGAGGCGTCCGGAGACGGGGGCGCCTCGTCCGTTGACGTCTACCGGGCCCGTCCGGTGGAGACGGAGATCGAGGTCGACGCCCGACTGGACGAGGCCGGGTGGGACGACGCCACGGTGATCCGGCTCCCGTGGGAGTGGAAGCCGCGGGACAACGCCCGGGCGCCGGTGGAGACGACCTGCCGGGTCACCTACGACGACGAGGCCCTGTACGTGGGATGCCGGGCCGAGGACCCGAGCCCCGGCGCCATCCGGGCGAACCTGGCCGACCGGGATCAGCCGCTGGACGACGACCACGTCCGCATCCTCCTCGACACCTTCGACGACCAGCGGCGCGCGTACGAGTTCCGCGTGAATCCGCTCGGCGTCCAGATGGACGCCCTCTTCGCCGGGCGGAGCGACTTCTCCTGGGACGGCATCTGGGACTCCGACGGCCGGATCACGGAGGACGGCTACGTGGTGGAGGCGTCGATCCCCTTCGAGACCCTCTCGTTCCCGGACCGGGCACGGAAGAGCCAGAGCTGGGGGATCATCGTCGGCCGCACCTACCCCCGCAGCCGGCGGCACCGGATCCGGTCCATCGAGACGGACCAGTCCGACAGCTGCCTGCTGTGCCAGGCGGATCGGCTCACCGGGCTCCGCGGCATCTCCTCCGGCCACCGGCTGGAGTTCGACCCCACGCTGACCACGAAGCGGACCGACGCGCGTCCGGCGTTCACGGCCGAGGAGCTGGAGACCGGCGACGTCGACGTGGAGCCGGGCCTGACGGCGCAGTGGGGCGTGACATCGAACCTGACCCTGGACGCCACGGTCAACCCGGACTTCTCGCAGGTGGAGGCCGACGTGGCCCGGCTGCAGACCAACCGGCGCTTCGCCGTCCAGTATCCGGAGAAGCGCCCGTTCTTCCAGGAGGGATCGGACCTCTTCCAGGTGCCGGGCAACCTGGTCCACACCCGGACGGTGGTGGACCCGGTGGCCGGGGCCAAGTTCACCGGCAAGGCGGGCCCCCACGCCATCGGCACCTTCGTGACCCGCGACCGGGTCAACAGCCTCCTCCTGCCCGGGTCCCACTCCTCGGACCAGACGCTCCTGGAGGAGGGGCGGGGGAGCGACGTCACCACCGGCGTGGCCCGCTACCGGCGGGACGTGGGCCGCTCCTCCACCGTGGGCGGGCTGGTGACCGTCCGCGCCGGCGGGGGATACCACAACCTCCTCGCCAGCACCGACGGACAGTTCAGGGTCGGCTCCGGGACCAGCCTCTGGTACCAGGCCGCCGGGACCCTCACCGACTACCCGTCGCGGGTGACCTCGAGATTCGATCAGCCGGCCGGACAGTTCACCGGGAGGCTGGCGGCGGCCGGCTTCAGCCACCGCACCCGCGAGTGGAGGGCGTGGGGCAACCTCCTGAGCGTCGGCGAGGGCTTCCGCGCCGACGCCGGGTTCCTGCCCCAGTCCGGCCTCCACGGCGCCCAGGCCAGCGCCGAGCGCTCCTTCTGGAGCGACGGGGCCGGGTGGTTCACGCGGTTCCGGGTCGGAGCGAGGGGCACCTACTACGCGGACCCGGACGGGAATCCGGCGCGGCGGGTGGCGGAGGTGAGCGGCCGGTACGAGGGCCCGCTCCAGTCCGACCTCTACGTGAACACGAGCTACGGCGACCAGTACTTCGCCGGGCAGCTGTTCACGCTGCGGCAGCACGACGTGGGGATCGGGTTCCAGCCCACGGGCGCTCTCTCCGTCTCTCTGGACGGGACGGTGGGCGACGAGATCGACTTCGCCAACGCGCGGAAGGGCGACCTGCTGGAGGTCGGCCCCCGGGTCACCTGGCAGGCCGGGCGGCACCTGGACCTGGAGGCGAGCCACGACCTGCAGCAGCTCTCCCGCGACGGCCGGCAGGTGTTCGAGGCGAACCTCTCCCAGCTCAACGTGCGGTACCACCTGAGCGTGGAGGCCTACCTGCGGGGCGTGCTGCAGTACCGGAACGTGAGCCGGAACCCGGCCATGTACGGGGCGGACGTGAGCCCGGAGAGCGAGCAGCTCTTCACCCAGTTCCTCTTCTCCTACAAGCTGGACCCGCGCACCAAGCTCTTCCTGGGCTACTCCGGGAACCGGCAGGGGGTGCGGCAGTTCGACCTGCGGCAGACGAACCGGACCTTCTTCATGAAGATCGGCTACGCCGTGAGGCCGTGAGTCCGGGAGACCGGCGACGGCGCGCGGTCCTCGTGGCCCTCGGACTCGCGCTCGGCGGCGTGGGGTGGGGCTTCGTCTCGGCGTGGACGGCCCCGGGCCTGTACGACGCTCTGCTGCCCGCCGGATCCTTCGCGCGGGAGCTCGTCGGCAGCTACGTCGTGCAGCCCGGCTTCGCCGTGCTGGCCGGCGTCTACCTCGTTCTGCGGGAGCACCCGAAGCGGTTCGTACGGCTCGGCCGCCCCTCCGCCGAGGGACTGGCGTGGATCGCGCTCGGCCCGCTTCTGGGCGCGGGCGCGGGCTGGGTCGGCGAGACGCTCCTGGGGACGAGCCACGCCGGGGGGGCGCCCGAGTGGGAGGCGATGCTCTCCGCGCCGTGGACGATTCCGCTCGTACTGGGCGTCGTCTTCGGCGTGATGGCCCCCATGGAGGAGCTCCTCTACCGGGGCGTCATCCACGGCCGGCTGCGCGAGGCCTTCGGCACGTGGCCCGTCGTCCTGATCGGGGCGGCGCTGTTCGGGCTCATGCACGTCTTCCTCTCGGGCGGCCTGCCGTCCTTCGTCACGACCGGTCTGATCGGGCTGGGCTTCGGGCTGGCGTACGAGCGCACGGACAACCTGGTGGTGCCGATCGGGATGCACGGGGGAATCTGGCTCACAGCCCCCCTCTGAGGGCCGGCCGTCACCGCGGAGACGCGGTCAGCCCGCCTCCGCGGCGCGCCGGGCCCGCTCCTCCTCGGCGTCGGCCACCCGCCGGCCCTCCTCCACGTCCACCAGCGTGAGGACGCCGCCGCCCACCACGAAGAAGGCGGCCACGGCCAGGATCGCGTTCCGGCTGGAGCCGGTGAAGGAGACGAAGAGGGTGAAGACCATGGGGCCGAAGATGCTGGCGGCCTTCACCAGGACGCTGAAGAAGCCGAAGAACTCGCCGGACTTGTGGCGCGGGATCATGGAGGCGAAGAGCGAGCGGCTCAGCGCCTGCGTGCCCCCCTGGACGGTGCCCACCAGCGCCGCCAGGGCGAAGAAGTGCAGGGCGCTCTCCATGAAGAACCCCAGCACGCTGATGACGCAGTAGACGCCGAGGCCCAGGTAGATGGCGGGCTTCGGCCCGATCCGCTCCGCCAGCTTCCCGAAGAGCACGGCGAAGGGGATGCCCACGAACTGGACCATCAGGATGGCGCCGATGAGCGCCCCCTGCCCGATGCCGATCTCGGTGCCGTAGACCGTGGCGAAGCGGATGATGGTCTGGATGCCGTCGTTGAAGAGGAGGAACGCCAGCAGGAAGAGGAAGGCGTGGCGGTAGGTCCGGATCTCCCGGAAGGTGTCCCACAGCCGCCGGAAGGCCACGCCCAGCGCCTTCTCCGTCGGGTCCTCCCCCGGGTCGAGCTGCCGCGGCGGCTCCTCCACCGTCCGGAGCAGCGGGATCGAGAAGCCGAGCCACCAGAGGGCCACCGAGACGAAGGCCAGCCGCGTCGGGAGGGTGGGGTCGGCGCCGGCCAGCCCGAACCAGCCCGGCTTCTGGATCCAGGCCAGGTTCACCGCCAGGAGCAGCCCCCCGCCCAGGTAGCCCAGCGCGAAGCCCGCCGTGGCCACACGGTCCAGCTCCTCCTTCCGGGCCACGTGCGGGAGGAGGGCGTCGTAGAAGACGAAGCTCCCGGAGGCGCCGATGTTGGCGGCGGCGAAGAGGACGGCTCCCAGCAGCCAGTCGCCGTTGCCCACGAAGAAGAGGCAGGCCGTGGCCGCCACGCCCAGGCCCATGAAGCCGCCCAGCAGCCGCTTCTTCTTCGCCGTGTAGTCGGCCAGGGCCCCGAGGATCGGGGCCAGGGCGGCGATGAGCGCCAGGGCCGCCGTGGTGGCCGTGCCGTATCGGGCCGTGGCCTCGGCGCCGGACATGCCGGAGGCCGCCACGCGGGAGAAGTAGATGGGGAAGACCGCCGTGGTGATGACGGTGACGAAGGCCGAGTTGGCCCAGTCGTACAGCGCCCACGCGCGGGTCTCCGGGCGGTCCAGGCCGGCGGCGTCCAGCGCGGCGTCGGGCCCGCGCCGCCACAGGGCGCGTCCGAACCGCTCGAGGGCGCTCAGAGGTCCTTGACCGCGCTCAGGATCTCGGGGATCGTCTCCGCGGCGTCACCGAAGTGCATGTAGGAGTCGTCCATGAAGAAGAGCTCGTTGTCCACGCCGGCGAACCCGGGACTCAGGCTCCGCTTCAGGATGATCACGTTCTGCGCCCGGTCCACCTCGACGATGGGCATGCCGGCGATGGGGCTCTCCGGGTCGTCCCGGGCGGCGGGGTTGGTGACGTCGTTGGCGCCCACGACCAGCGCCACGTCCACCGTGGGCATCTCCGGGTTCACCTCCTCGGCCTCGTACAGCTGCGTGTAGGGCACGTCGGCCTCGGCCAGGAGCACGTTCATGTGGCCGGGCATCCGTCCGGCCACGGGATGGATGGCGTACTTCACCTCGACGCCGCGCTCGGTGAGCTGGTCCGCCAGCTCCTTGAGCTTCTGCTGGGCCTGGGCCACCGCCAGCCCGTAGCCGGGGACGATGACCACCTTGCTGGCGTAGCCCAGGAGCATGGCGGCCTCCTCGGCGTCCACCTGGTTGGCCGTCCGCTCGCCCGTCTCGGCCGCCGACTCCGCCGCGCCGGTGCCGAAGGCCCCGAACATCACGTTGGTGAGCGAGCGGTTCATGGCCTTGCACATGATCACCGTGAGGATGAAGCCCGCCGCGCCCACCAGCGAGCCCGCGGTGATCAGCGCGTAGTTGTTGAGGACGAAGCCGGCGGCCGCGGCGGCCAGCCCCGAGTAGGAGTTGAGCAGCGACACCACGACGGGCATGTCGGCGCCGCCGATGGGGAGGACGATGAGGACGCCCAGCAGGAGCGTGCCGGCCGCCATGGCCAGGAAGACGTTGAGCGCGGGGGAGAGGGCGGCCAGGACGGCGGCGGCCAGGATGCCCAGGAAGAGGACCGTGTTGCCGGTCTTCTGGAGCGGATAGGTGACCACGCGCTCCGTGACGATCCCCTCCAGCTTGCCGAAGGCCACCATGGAGCCGGAGAAGGTGACGGCTCCGATCACGGTGCCGGCCATCATCGAGACCTCGCCCCCGGGGTTGAGCGCCCCGCCCTGGGTCCAGCTCAGGTACTCGGCGATGGCCACCAGTCCGGAGGCGCCGCCGCCGAAGCCGTTGAAGACCGCCACCATCTGCGGCATGGCGGTCATCTCCACGGTGCGGGCCATCACCACGCCGATGAGGGACCCGGCGACCATCCCCACCACGATCCAGGTGTAGCCGACGATCTGCTGGTTCACCAGCGTGGCGGCCACCGCCAGGAGCATGGCGATGGCGGCCATGAGGTTCCCGGTGCGGGCGGTGTCCGGGGACGAGAGACGCTTCAGCCCGAGGATGAAGAGGCTGGCCGAGCCCAGGTAGACCAGCGCGACGACGCTGTTCACGCGGCCTCCCCGTCGCCGCCGCGTCCCTTGTGGAACATCTTCAGCATTCGGTCGGTGACCAGGAAGCCGCCGACCACGTTGATGGTGGCCATGATCACCGCCGCCACCCCGATCACCGTCATCCACGGGCCCTCGCCGGAGCCGGCGATGAGCAGGGCGCCGACGATGGCGATCCCGGAGATGGCGTTGGCCCCCGACATGAGCGGGGTGTGGAGGGTGGGCGGGACCTTCGTGATCACCTCGTATCCCACGAAGAGGGAGAGCACGAAGACGTAGATCGAGACGAGTATCGAGCCGGTCATGCCGGCACCTCCCCCTCTGCGGTCATGGCTCGAAGCGGACGTCGCCGTCGTGGGTCACGCAGCACGCCTCCTGGATCTCGTCCTCCAGGTCGACCTCCACGCGGCCCTCCGGCGCGATGTGATCCAGGAAGGAGGTCAGGTTGCGGGCGTACATCTGGCTGGCGTGCACCGGGAGCGAGGCCGGGAGGTTGGTGGGGGCCTGGATCACGACGCCCCCCTCGCGCACCGTCTCGCCGACCCGGCTCAGCTCGCAGTTGCCGCCGCTCTCGCCGGCCAGGTCGACGATGACCGATCCGGGCCGCATGTCGCCCACCATGTCGGCGGTGACCAGCGTCGGCGCCTGCCCCCCGGGGACCTGCGCGGTGGTGATCACCACGTCCGCCTCGGCCACGTGCCGGCCGATCATCTCCCGCTCCCGTGCCTGCTCCTCGTCCGAGAGCTCGCCGGCATAGCCGCCCTCGCCGCCGCCGGCCTCGGCCAGCTCCGCGTCCTCCTCCTCCAGGTGCACGAAGTCCGCCCCCAGGCTCTCCACCTGCTCGGCGACCTCGGGCCGGATGTCGAACGCCTCCACCTCGGCGCCCAGGCGGCGACAGGTGGCGATGGCCTGGAGCCCGGCCACTCCGGCGCCGAGCACGAAGACCCGGGCCGGCGACACCGTGCCGGCCGCGGTCATCAGCATGGGGAAGAACTTGTCCAGGGAGCCCGCCGCGATGAGCGCCGCCCTGTAGCCCGCCACCGTGCTCATGGCGGAGAGGGCGTCCATGCGCTGCGCCCGGGTGATGCGGGGGAGGAGCTCCAGGGAGAAGGCGGTGACCCCGCCCTCGGCCAGGCGGCGGAAGAGGTCGGCGGAGCCGTGGGGGTCCAGGAGGCCGACGAGGACCGATCCGGAGGGCAGGAGGTCGGCCTCGTGGCCGTCGTCCATCGGGCGCGGCGGCCGGACCCTGAGCGTGACGTCGGCCCCGTCGTACAGGGCCTCCGGGTCGCCGGCCACCTCCGCGCCGACCTCCCGGTAGTCGTCGTCGGCGAATCCGGCGCCCTGGCCGGCCCCGGACTCCACTCTGAGGACGCGCTCGTCGTCCACGACGCGCCGCGCGGCGTCCGGCGTCATCGCCACGCGGGTCTCGCCCGGTGTCGTCTCTCTGGGAACAGCGATCAGCATCGGCGCCCCGTCGTGTCGGAGGAAGGCCGAGCGGCCGGACCGTCGTGTCCGGCTCCTGGAGCCCGAGTCACCTCAACTTGGAGCGCCGCGCATCTCACGCAAGACGACGTCGACCGGTTGCGATCCTGCGCCGAGACCGGCCGGTTGCGGGCGTTCCGGGCGACGGGAACCTCGACTTCCTCCGGGAGATGCCATGACCCCTCGACGCGCCGCTCCGCTGGCCCTGGCCGCAGCGCTCCTGGCCGGCGCCGCCACCACCGCCTGCGAGCAGGGCGAGTCCACCGTCCAGGTGAAGCCGGACGATCGTCAGATCGCCGAGGCCGTCCTGGCGGCACCGGAGTCCAGGCGCGCCGCGGCCGGCGTGCTGGGCTACGGGAGCGACGGCCGGGTCACCACCCTGCGGGAGGGCTCGAACGAGCTCCTCTGCCTGGCCGACGATCCCGAGAGCGAGGGGTTCCAGGTCACCTGCTACCACCGGGACCTGGAGCCCTTCATGGCCCGGGGGCGGGAACTCCGCCGCCAGGGCATGGAGGGGGAGGCCGTGGACAGCGTACGCTTCGCCGAGATCGAGAGCGGCGAGCTGGCCTATCCGGACCACCCGGCGGCCCTGTTCACGCTGGCCGGCAAGAGCGCGCCGGAGGATCCGTCGGCCGGCGAGCCCCCGGCGGAGAGCCAGCGCCTGACGGTGCTGTACGTCCGGGGCGCCACCGCCGAGCAGCTCGGCCTTCCGGCCAAGCCGTCGGGGGGCGTTCCGTGGCTCATGGCCCAGGGCCGGCCCGACGCCCACGTGATGATCAGCAGCCCGTGACGGGGGGACGATGCCGCAGCTGACGCGACACCAGATGGGGTCGACGCTCCTGGACGCGCTCCGGGCCGAGGGCCTCGGCGTCCGGGACCTGTTCGAGGGACGGCAGGAGCCCCTCTCGTGGTTCTTCCGGGGGGTGGCCTACGACCAGTCGGAGCTGGACATCCTGGAGTCCGGCGCCGTGGACGAGCTCCACGCGCCCTCGGCGCTGGTGGAGCTGGCCGTGGACGAGATGGCGCTGGGGATGGCCAACGTCGGGCTGGAGGGCACCACGTCGTACCTGGTGCACGAGCCGGAGGCCGGCGAGACCTCCTCGGCGCCGGACCGCGTGGAGCCCGACGAGGTGCGCTTCTCCGGAGAGGCCCTGCTCGGCGTGCTCAACATCGACGTGGCCCCTCCGCCGCTGTGGCTCGAGGAGCGGGAGGCCGACCCCGAGACCAACGAGGAGCTGGCCGACCGCCTGTCGGAGATGGCCCAGGAGATCGGCAGCGGCACCGACTTCGTGGAGGTCCACATCGAGGGGGCCATGTCCAGCCGCGAGGGGTGGGGGCAGCTGTCGGGGGCCAGCGTCCAGCCCTCCGGCGTCTCCGTCCACTTCTCGCTGGACATCCCGATGGCCGGCACGGGGGAGCGGGAGCTGGGCGACCTCTTCGAGGCCGGGGCCTCCACGGCGGCCGGCGCGGTGGAGGGAATGCGGGAGGTCTTTCGGTAGGCCCCTCGCTACTGCGGCGGCTCGATGCCCTTCGCCCTCAGCACGTCGTCCAGGACCGAGCGGAACTTGCTCACCGGCTGCGCGCCCTGGAAGGAGAGGGAGTCGGCGATGACGAAGAAGGGCGTGCCCTTCACGCCTCCTCTCGTCACCGCGTCGTAGTCGCGGATGATGAGGCTGGCCGCGCGGTCCTGCACCATGCAGGAGCGGAACGACTCCTCGTCGATGCCCAGCGATCCGGCGTAGCCGACGAACGCCGACACCGGGTCTTCGGCGTTCGACCACTCTCCCTGCCGGGCGAAGAGGCGGTCGTGCATGGGCCAGAAGCTGCCGGCGGCCCCGGCGCAGAAGGCGGCCTCGATGGCGGGCCACGCCTTCTGGTGGTTCGGGTTGGGGAACGCCAGCCACACGTACTCCACCAGCCCGCGCTCGATGTAGAGGCTGTCGATGGTCGGGTAGGTCTGCTCGAAGTACTGGCGGCAGTACGGGCACTGGAAGTCCGAGACCTCCATGACCCGGATCGGAGCCGTCGTGTCCCCCTTCACCCGGGCCTGATCCGCCAGCCGGGCGACCGTGTCCGGGTTCTGCGGCACGACGCCCCCGGCGGACTGGCCCTGGCCCTCGGCGCAGCCCGCCGTGGCGAGCAGCGCCGTCACCGCCACGAGCAGGGCCTCGGAGAGCCGGCGGGCCGCCGAGGTCGGGCCGGCGTCGGCCGCGAGCTGGCGCGAGGGGGCGGGTGCGTGGCGTGTCATGGAGGGACCTCTGATCCTCTTGTCGATGCTGACAGGCGAGTCATCGGCCGGGCGTCGGCCCGACCGGTGGCGTCACTGGTTACCCGTCCGCTCCCCGGGCGAGCCGTTCCCGGGCCTCGACCAGCCGCTCGTAGGCGCGCCGGACGTCCTGGCGCCGGTGGTGGATGCTGCCCACGGCCAGGCGAAGGGTGTAGGTGCCGTCGAGGACGGTGTGGGACAGGAAGACGGACCCCTCCCGGTTCACCTCGGAGAGCAGCCTGCGGTTCCAGTCGTTCACGGTCTCCCGGCCGACCTCGTCGCCGGCCGTCTCCTCCGGCGGCTTCGTCCGGAAGCAGACCGTGCTGAAGGGGGCCGGCGCCGTCCGTTCGAAGCGCGGGTCCTCCTCGATCCACCGGACGAAGTCGCCGGTCCAGTCCAGGTGCGCCCGCAGGCGCTCCCGGAGCCCGTCGCCCCCGAAGAACCGGAACAGGAACCACAGCTTCAGGGCCCGGAACCGGCGGCCCAGGGGCAGGCCGTAGTCCATCAGGTTGGTCGCCCCTTCCTCGCCGCTGGAGAGGTACTCGGGCGTGAGGGCCAGCGAGCGCCGCACCGCCTCGTCGTCGCGGAACAGGAAGACGCTGCAGTCCATGGGCGTGAACAGCCACTTGTGCGGGTTGATCACGACCGAGTCGGCGCGCTCCCAGCCGGCGAAGAGGTCGCGGCGCTCCGGGAGCGCGGCGGCGGGCCCGGCGTAGGCGGCGTCCACGTGCAGCCAGGCGTCCTGCTCCTCGCACACGTCGGCCACCGGGGCCACGGGGTCCGCGCTGGTGGTGGAGGTGGTGCCCACGGTGGCGCACACGAAGAACGGAAGGCGACCGGCATCCCGGTCCTCCTCCATGGCCTCCCGGAGGGCGTCCGGGCGGAGCCGGAAGCGGTCGTCGGTGGGCACGCGGCGGACCCGCTCCTGGCCGATCCCGGCGGCGATGGCGGCCTTCTCCAGCGAGGAGTGGGTCTGATCGGAGACGTAGGCCGTGAGGGGCGGGAGGTCGGCACGGCCCGCCATCCCCCGGCGCCGGACGTCGAGTCCGGTCTCCTCCCGGGCCGCCAGGAGGGCCGTGAAGCTCGAGGTGGAGGCCGTGTCCAGGATCACGCCCCGGAAGGCCTCCGGCAGGTGCACCCACTGCCGGAGCCAGTCCACGGTCCGCTCCTCCATCTCGGTGGCGGCCGGCGAGGTGCGCCACAGCATGGCGTTCCCCCCGAGGGCCGCCGCCACGAACTCGGCCAGGAGCGCCGGGGCCGAGGAGGAGCTGGCGAAGTAGGCGAAGAAGCCGGGGTGGTTCCAGTGCGTGATCCCCGGGAGGACGACCCGCTCCACGTCGTCCAGGATGTCCGCGAAGGGCTCGGGCTCCTCCGGCGGGCTCGCCGCCAGGCGCGAGGCCACCTCGCCGGGCTCCACCCGGGCCAGGACGGGATGCTCGTCGACCTGCTCCCGGTAGCGCGCGGCCCAGTCGGCCACCTCCCGGGCCGCCTGGCGGAACGCCTCCGGCTCCATGTCCGGGCCGGGCTCCCGGCCTCCCGCCGGCGCGCTCACGATCGCCGGGCCGTCAGCAGGTGCCGGTCCCCGTCCGCCGGCCGGAGGCGCATGCCCTCGAACCCGGCCTCCTCGAGCCACCGCTCGTAGTCGGGGCGCTCGTAGGTATTCCCCTCGTCCGTGTTCAGGAGCATGGTGATCCCGAACAGGGGAGCGAAGGAGGACGCCCCCCGGACGAAGTCCAGGACCGCCAGCACGCCCCCCTCCGGCATCCGATCGGCCACGCGGGTCAGGAGGTCCACGTTCTTCGCCGGGGGGAGGAGGTGGGTGATGTTGGCCAGGAGCACCAGGTCGAAGGGGCCCTCCGGGAGGCGCTCCCCGAAATCTCCGGAGACGAGGTCGATCCCGTCGGCGTCGGCCAGGCCGTAGGCGTCGGCCACGTGGTCGATGACCTCCGGGGTGTCGAACAGGGTCACCCGGAAGCCCCGGTCACGGAGGGCACGGGCGAAGACGCCGGGGCCGCCGCCCACGTCCAGGGCTCGCCCCCCGTCCGGGGCGCGCTCCAGGCACGCCTCGGCGCACCGTCCGGCCACCCGCTCCACCAGCTCCGGGTCCTTGTCCGCCATGGCGGCCTGGAACCGGGCCACGTCCCCCTCGTCCGCGCCCTCGGCCTGGTCGGTCCGCACCGGCTCTCCGGTGCGCACGGCCTCCGGCAGCTCCTCCAGCAGCCGACGGGTGTTGGAGAGCCAGAGCTCCGCGGCGCCGGCCTGGTGGTCCGGCGTGTCCTCGTCCACGAAGCGGGCCCGACCCGGTCCCGTGAGCCGCCATCCCTCCGGGTCACGGCGCACGGCCCCCAGCTCCTCCAGGGCCGCCAGGAGGATCCCGAGGCCCCGCTCGTCGGCCGAGAGCCGCCGGGCGAGCTCGTCCGGCGGGAGGGGACCGTCGTCCAGGGCGTCGTACACCCCGACCTCCAGTCCCAGGGCGGCCACCACGGCCCAGTCGGCGTGCCGCCGGTAGGTGGGGAGCCGGGCCAGCTCGGGGCCCGACCGGCCCCGGGACGATCCGCGTCCGGTCAACGTCCCGGCTCAGAAGAGGGCGTTCGGGTCCGGGACCTGCGCCAGCACGTAGAGGATCAGGGCGGCGCCGGACAGCGACAGGTTCTTCATGAACTGGGTCATCTCGTTCTGCTTCTGCTGCTCGTCCTCGATGGCCCAGAAGTCGTGCATCGTGAAGGCCGCCACGAGCAGGAAGACGAAGAGGAGCCCGGCGCCGTAGACCACGTACTGCCAGAGGAGGACGCTCAGCCCCCCGGCGAGGATCATGGCGCCGCTGAAGAGCACCATGAAGCGCGGGGCGGGCAGGCCCTTGGACTCGGCGTACTGGGTCATGGCGCCGGCCTGGGTGAAGTGGTTCAGGCCGGACATGATGAAGATCGCGGCGAAGAGGATGCGTCCGGTCCAGAAGAGCCCGTTCCACATGGTCGTCCTCCCTGCTCGACGGAGAAGTCGCGCGGCGGCCCCGCACGGGCCGCCGGCACAGCTGTGAGTCGGTGTTGACCCGCGTTCCGAAGCTGCGGGGCGGAGATCAGTCCCCGTCGCTCCCCGCCCCGTCGCCGGGATCGGGCAGGTCGTCCAGCGTGTCCACGGCGCGCCGCAGGTGGGGGATCACGATGGAGCCCCCGACCACGAGCGCCACGGAGAACGCCTCGAACAGCTCCTCGTCGGTGAAGCCTTCCTCGCGGCAGCGAACGAGGTGGTACGTGATGCAGTCGTCGCACCGGAGGACCATCGACGCCACCAGGCCGAGCAGCTCCTTGGTCGAGGCGTCGAGGGCACCGTCCCGGTACGCCCGGTCGTCGAGGGCGAAGAACCGGTTCACGGTGAGGTTGCCCGCGTCCCGGATCTCCTCGTCCATCCGCTCCCGGAACTCGCGGAACTCGTCGAGGCTGTCGCTCAATCTCGACCCCCGCGGTCCTCGGTGTTGAACAGCGTGCGTTTCGGGCGCGTTCCGGCGGTGACCTCGTGCACGATTGGTGCCGCGTACTCGATGACATACCTTCGGCCACCGTCATGACCACCGCCGCGCAGGACGTCGACCCGCAGTACGCCGAGATCCTCGAGGGCTGCCTCGGAGCCGTGGCCGAGGAGGTCGAGGCCGTGGAGGAGGAGCTCGCCGAGCGCGGCCTGGACCGTCCCCTGGACGCCGAGGAGGGACGCGTCCGCGACACCGGCGGCTCGGGCTTCGTCTACCAGTGGCGCCTCCGGAGCCTCCCCACCGCGGAGGACGGGCCCCGGGTCCGGGTGGACGACGCCGTGCGGATCCGGACGGAGGACGGGGAGGCCCTGGGCTTCGTGGCCGGCTTCGAGAAGAGCTCCGGCCGCGTGCGGGTGGCCGTCGGGCAGTGGCTGGGGGAGCGCCCCGGCCGCGCCGAGCTGGAGTTCGACCCCACGTGGCTGCTGGCCGCCCTGTCCGAGCAGCTGGAGCGCATGCTGGCCGAGCCGGAGGAGTACCACCCGGAGACGGTGCTGCGCCTCTTCGGCCGCACCTACCCGGAGGTGGACCGGCGGGAGCCGAGCGAGGAGGCCGCCCGCGACCTGAACGAGTCGCAGCGCGACGCCCTGGCCCGGCTCCTGGGCAGCGACGTCCAGTACGTGTGGGGCCCGCCGGGGACCGGGAAGACCCGGCTGCTGGGCCACGCGGTGGCGGAGCTGGCGGAGACCGAGAAGGTGCTGGTGGCCGCCACCACCAACGGCGCCGTGGACGAGGCCGCCGAGTGGGTCGCCCGCGCCATGGGCAGCGGGGCCGTGGAGGCCGGGCGCGTGGTCCGTGTCGGCGCCGAGTTCAGCATGACCGGCGACGACGAGCTGTCGCTGGACGCCGCCCTGGAGCGGAGGCTGGAGGCCGGCGCCGGCAGCGTGAAGGCCGAGCTGGAGGAGCTCGAGGACCGGCTCGTCGGGGGCTCCGGCGGCGGCGTGCGCGGCCGGACGCTCCGGAGCCGGCACCGGCGCCTGGTGGCGGCCGCCCGCTCCGAGGGCGACGAGGACGCCCTCTCCCGCCTGACCCGGCTGAACGCCGAGATCGGCCGCGAGACGACCCGGACGCTGGAGGAGGCCAGCGTCGTCCTCTCCACCTTCGCCCGTCTGGCCGCCTGGGAGGAGCTGGCGCAGCTCCGCTTCAACTCGCTGGTCCTCGACGAGGCCAGCACGGCGCCGCTCTCGTACGTGGCGCTGGCCGCGGGCCAGACCTCCGGGAGGGCGGTGGCCGTCGGCGACTTCCAGCAGCTCCCGGCCGTGGTCACCTCCCGCGGCGAGAAGGCCGAGCGGTGGCTGAGTCGGGACCTGTTCCGCGAGGCGGGCATCGTCCAGGACACGGTGCGGGGCGAGATCTCGCTCCCGTCCGAGAACGACCAGCTCTGCGCCATGCTGGTCCAGCAGTACCGGATGGCCCCGCAGGTCCGCCGTCTGGTGAGCGAGATCTTCTACGCCGGCCGCCTCCAGGACGCCCCGGAGGTGCTGGACCGGCCGCTGCCCGCCAGCTCGCTGGTCCTGCTGGACACCGACTCCATGGACCCCTCCACGGAGCGGGTGGAGGGATCCCGGGCCAACGCGGTGCACGTGGAGGCCGTGGTCCGCTTCCTCCAGCTGGCCGCCGAGCAGGGCTACTCGGACGTGGGCGTGGTGGCCCCGTACCGGGTGCAGTCGAAGCGGATCTGGAAGCTGGCCCGCAAGCGGCTGGGGCGGGCGGCGCCCGACGACCTGGAGGTGAGCACGATCCACCGCTTCCAGGGTCGCGAGAAGCGGCTGGTGGTGTTCGACACCGTGGACGCCCCGCCGGGCCGGAGCTGGTTCCTGAACGAGGGGAAGAACCGGGACTTCCCCCGGCTGCTGAACGTGGCGCTCTCCCGCACGCGGGACATGCTGGTCATGGTGGGATCGCCCGACGGGCTCGCCGAGACCCTGCCGGAGGACGCCCTGCTCAACCGGGTCCTGGCCCGGGTCGAGCGCGACGGTGTCGTCGTGGACGCGAAGGGGATCGAGGACGCCGGTCACGTCTTCGAGGAGATCCGAGCCGCGGGATAGCGGAGGCGACGCGGCGTCTCCGCGGAGACGTCCGAGATGGAGAGAGTGGAGCGAGAAGGAGGAGAGAGGACGGAGATGCGGCTGGTCGTGCAGAGGGTGTCGCGGGGAGCGGTCCGCCGGGCCGACGGGGGCGAGGTCCTGGGCGAGGTCGACCGGGGGCTCATGGCCCTGGTGGGATTCGGCGAGGGCGACGGCGACGACGAGGTCGGCTGGATGGCCGAGAAGCTCTGCGGCCTCCGGATCTTCGACGACGGGGAGGGGAAGATGAACCTCGACCTGGCGGACGTGGACGGGGGGCTCCTCCTGGTTCCCCAGTTCACCCTGTACGGGGACGTCTCCCGCGGCCGTCGCCCCTCCTTCGTCGACGCCGCCGACCCCGGTCCGGCGCGCGAGCTCTTCGAGCGCTTCGTCGACCGGTGCCGGGAGCTGCACGAGCCCGTGGAGACCGGCGAGTTCGGCGCCATGATGGACGTGGAGATCGTGAACGACGGTCCCGTGACGATCCTCCTGGAGCGGTGAGCGCGCCCACGGTGGGGATCGGCGGCGCGGGGCGGGGCGGACGGGAGGAGCCCGTGGAGCGTCCCCTCCGCATCGGCGTCATCGGGTCCGCCGACGCCGAGGGCGAGGTGCTGGTGGCGGCGCGGGCCGTCGGCCGCGCGCTGGCCCGGGCCGAGGCTCTGCTCGTGTGCGGTGGGCTCGGCGGCGTCATGGCCGCGGCGGCCGAGGGGGCCGCCGAGGAGGGGGCACCCGTGCTGGGACTGCTGCCCGGGGACGACCCCGGGGACGCCGCGCCCGGCGTCTCGATCCCGGTGCCCACGGGCCTGGGTGAGGCGCGGAACGTGCTGGTGGTCCGGGCGTCGGAGGCCGTGATCGCGGTCTCCGGCGAATGGGGGACCATGAGCGAGGCGGCCTTCTGCATGAAGCTCGGCGTGCCGCTGGTGGGCGTGCTGGACTCCCTGCCGGACGAGTTTCCCATCGATCGGTTCCGGGACCCGGCCGCGGCCGTGGCGCGAGCCTTCGAGCTGGCACAGGGACGGAGGCGAGAGGGAGCGCAGCGCTAGAAAGGCTTTCAGACCCCCCCGGAGGTGTCGGGCTATGAGCGTCGAGAGGAGGATCGTGTCCGTCGCGCTCCTCGTGACCGTGGCCGCCTGCGGCGAGCCCACGGGCCCGGACGCGCTCGAGGAGAGCACGTTCGAGGCCAGCTTCCAGGGGTCGCTCGAGCGCTCCCTGTCGGGGGAGGCGACGCTCACGGAGGCCACGGCCAACTTCCCGGGCGAGATCCGTCAGGACGTGTGGCTGCTCTCGCTCACCGCCCACCGCCCCGGCGGTCGCACCGAGATCCAGGTGGTCGGGGGAACCGACGCGCCCCGGCAGTCGACCTACGGCGTCGTCCCCTTCGATCCGCCCCTCTCGGAGGAGGAGGCCTTCGGGCTCGTCGCCGTCTTCGACGCGGACTCGATCGTCCGCCGATACCTGGCCGAGAGCGGGGACGTCACGATGACCCGCGTCACCGGCATGGAGGCCTACGGGAGCTTCCGCTTCGAAGCGCTGGGCGGGGAGAGCCCGGGGGACAGCTCGCGCATGTCGGCCAGCGGGTACTTCCGCGGCTACCACTGACCGGCACGGGCCCGGAGCGACGGCCCCGGCGCGAACCGCGTCCGGCGGCGGGGCGTTGTTGACCGCGTCGTGACGGCCGTGCACGCTTCCCGCACTGGGTGGTACCTCGACGGTGTCACGACCGCGGGAGGGATCGGCGAACGGGACGGCCGCCTCACGCGGGAGCGCGCGCTCAGACGCTCGAGAAGGTCCGGGAGGACGTCATCGCTTCGGTCTACATCTTCGGCATCATCATCGCCGTGCTCTTCATATCGGGGCTCGTCGTGGCGCCGCTCCTGGAGGACGAGCCCGCCGATCCGAACTCGCCGGACGGCGACGCCTCGCCGGAGGATCGCCGGGAGGCCGCGCTGGACGCCCTGGAGGAGCTCCAGTTCGAGCACGAGACCGGGAAGCTGTCGGACGAGGACTACCGACGCCTGAAGAACAAGTACGCCCGGGCAGCGGTGGAGGCGCGCCGGGAGGAAGAGGGCGGCGGGAGCGCGGCCGGCATCGGGGCGGACTCCGGGGAAGGGGCGGAGAGGGCGAGGGCGGCCGCGGGCGGTGAGCAGCCGGAGGGGACCGGGGCGCCGGTGCATTGTCCCGAGTGCGGGACGGAGGCCGGGGCCGACGCCCGCTTCTGCGGCCAGTGCGGGACCGAGCTCCCGGCGTGAGCGGAGCGTGACCGGAGAAGGGGCGGAGGGGCGGGCCGTCGACCTCCGCAGCGACACGGTGACGCGACCCACCCCGGCCATGCGGGAGGCGGTGGCCGGCGCCGAGGTGGGGGACGACGTGCTGGGGGAGGACCCCACCGTGGCCCGCCTCGAGGACCGGGTCGCCGCCCTGCTGGGCAAGGAGGCGGCCCTCTTCTTCCCGTCGGGCACCCAGGCGAACCAGACGGCGCTGGCCGTCCACACGGAGCCCGGCGACGAGGTGGTGATCGAGGAGCGGGCGCACGTCTTCCACTACGAGCACGCCGCGCCCGCGGCCCTCTCCGGGGTCCAGCTCCGCACCTTCGCCTCGGAGGGCGGCAGGGTGGATCGGCGCGACTACGAGCCGGCGCTGCGCCCGGGAGACCGCCATCATCCCCGGACCGGCCTGCTGTGGGCCGAGAACACCCACAACGACCACGGCGGCGTGGTGGCCCCGGTGGACGGCCTCCGCGAGGTGCGCGGCCTGGGCCGGGAGCGGGGCGTGCCGGTGCACCTGGACGGGGCGCGGCTCTGGAACGCCGCCGCGGCGTCGGGAACCGCCATGTCGGCCTTCGCCGCGTGCGCGGACACGGTCATGGTCTCGCTATCCAAGGGGCTCGGATGTCCGGTGGGGTCGCTGCTGGCCGGGCCCGCCGCGACCATGGAGCGGGCGTGGGTCGTCCGGAAGCGGCTGGGCGGCGGCATGCGCCAGTCCGGGCTCCTGGCCGCCGCCGGCCTGCACGCGCTGGATCGGGGTCTGGACGCGCTGACCGAGGATCACCGCCGCGCGCGCCGGCTGGCGGAGGGGGCGAACGGCATCCGGGGGCTCTCGGCGCCCGAGCCGGAGACGAACATCGTGATGATCCGTCTCGAGGAGGCCGCCCTGGAGCCCGGGGATCTCGTGGACGCGGCCGGCGAGGAGGGCGCCCGGCTGCTGCCCGCGGGCCCACGCCGCCTGCGGGCCGTGACGCACCGGGACGTGGACGACGGGGACGTCGAGCGGGCGATCCGGGCCCTGGATCGGGCCGCGGCGGCGTGCCTCGGATGAGCCGCCGATGACGGCCGGCGGCACGGTGTGGAGTGCCGATTCGGGGGCCGGCAGGAGCGCCGGAGAGGGCACCCGAAGAAATTGCGAAGACTCGGGGCGGGGGCTATACTGACGATCCTCGAGAGAAGGCCGCGCGCGGCTCCGACCGGTCGTCCGAAAGACCGGGCGGCGTCCGGCCTCTCGCCAGACCCGGCTCCGGGTCCCCACGAAGCGAACTCACGTCAAGGAACGGTGGTCCGATGGCTCCGGAGATGACCGAAGAGCGGAAGAAGGCGCTCAACGTCGCGATGAACCAGATCGAGCGCCAGCACGGCAAGGGCGCCATCATGCGCCTGGGCTCGGAGGACGCCCGGGTGGAGCCCCCGGCCATCTCCACCGGGGCGCTCAACCTGGACGACGCCACCGGCATCGGCGGCGTCCCGCGCGGTCGGATCACCGAGGTCTTCGGGCCGGAGATGTCCGGGAAGACCACCCTCACCCTCCACATCATCGCCAACGCCCAGAAGCAGGGCGGCGTGGCGGCGTTCATCGACGCCGAGCACGCACTGGACGTGGAGTACGCGGAGCGGCTCGGCGTCGACACGGAGAACCTGCTGGTCTCCCAGCCCGACACGGGAGAGCAGGCGCTGGAGATCGCCGAGGTGCTGGTGCGCTCAGGGGCGCTGGACGTGGTCGTCGTGGACTCGGTCGCCGCCCTGGTGCCCAAGGCGGAGATCGAGGGCGAGATGGGGGACTCCCATGTCGGCCTCCAGGCGCGGCTCATGTCGCAGGCCATGCGGAAGCTCACCGGCGCCATCGGCCGATCGGACACCGCCCTGATCTTCACGAACCAGATCCGCGAGAAGATCGGCGTGATGTTCGGGAACCCCGAGACCACGTCCGGTGGCCGGGCGCTCAAGTTCTACGCGTCCCTCCGGCTGGACATCCGTCGCGTGGCCTCCATCAAGGAGGGCGACGAGCAGGTGGGGAACCGGACGCGCGTAAAGGTCGTGAAGAACAAGTGCGCCCCGCCGTTCAAGCAGGCCGAGTTCGACATCATGTTCAACCAGGGCATCTCCAAGGAGGGGCTCCTGGTCGATCTCGGGGAGGAGCACGGCATCGTGAGCCGCGCCGGCGCCTGGTACTCCTACGGCGAGGACGACGACATCAAGCTCGGCCAGGGGCGGGAGAACGCGAAGCAGTTCCTGAAGGAGAACCCGGACATCTCCGAGGAGATCGAGGCCCGCGTCCGAAAGGAGATGGGGCTCGTCGACTCGGAGGAGGACGGCGAGGCCGGTTCCGACGGGGCCGGCCCGGAGGCCGACGGCGGCGATCCCGAGGGCGACGGGGAGTAGCGCCGGGGGACTGCCGTCGACGTCAGGCCGCGCTCCAGTCCCGGCCGTCGGCGGCCCGCAGGGCGCCGAGCACGACCTCGGCCCCGTTCACCACGTCCTCCGGGCGGGTGAACTCGTCGGGAGAATGGCTGATCCCTCCCACGCTGGGCACGAAGACCATCCCCACCGGGGCGAACTGCGCGATGCTCTGGGCGTCGTGGCCGGCTCCGCTCGGCATGCGGAGCGTCGACAGGTCCCGGGAGCGCGCGGCCTCCTCCACGATGTCCCGCAGCCGGGGATCCGTCGGCGCCGAGTGGGTGGTGTAGTAGTGGGAGAACTCGAACTCGGTGCCCGTCTCCGCGGCGATACGGGACGCCTCCTTCCGGAGGAGGTCGTAGACGCGGTCGATCTTCGCCATCTCCAGGTCCCGGATCTCGAGGGTGTGCTCCACGCGCCCCGGAATCACGTTGGCGGCGCCGGGGTGCGCCGAGATCCGTCCCACCGTGGCCACCTGCCGCCCCTCCATGGATCGGGCCCGGCGGTGGACCGTGTCGACGAAGCGGGCCGCGGCCACCAGGGCGTCGCTGCGCTGGTCCATGGGCGTGGTGCCGGCGTGATTCGCCTCGCCGGTGATCGTCACCTGCCAGCGCTTGATGCCGACGATGCCCTGGACGACGCCGATGTCCAGGTCGTCGCCGACCAGGATCGCCCCCTGCTCGGGGTGGAGCTCCAGGAAGGCCGCCACGTCGCCCCGGGAGCGTCCGATCTCGGTGACGCGCTCCGGGTCGCCGCCGATCCGCTCCAGTCCCTCGCGGATCGTGTAGCCGCTGTTCGTGGTGCGGTCGAGCTCCTCCGCCGTCACCTCGCCGGCGAGGGCCCGGCTGCCGACCTTGCCGTCCTCCTCGTTCGAGAAGACGACGATCTCCAGCGGGTGCCGGGTCTCGACGCCGGCTTCCCGGAGCCGCTGCGCCGCCTCGACGGCGGCCAGGACGCCCAGCGGGCCGTCGAAGCGCCCGCCGTTCGGCACCGAGTCGATGTGGGAGCCGGCCATGAGGGGAGGGAGGCCCGACTCCGCTCCGGGGCGGCGCCCCAGGATGTTCCCGGCGGCGTCCACCGACGGCTCCAGGCCGGCCTCCCGCATGACGGTCCGGACGTACTCCCGGGCCGCGATGTCGGCGTCGCCGTAGGCCGGACGGTCGATGCCGCCGTCGCCGGTGGAGCCGAAGCGGGTGATCTCGTCCAGCCGTCGGCGGAGCCGCGGGCCGTCCACGCCCAGGGGCGCGTCCTGCGCAGCCAGCGGCCGGAAGGGGAAGGGGGAGAAGGCGGCGGCGCCGATGGCGCCGGCCAGCAGGGTGCCGAAATCGCGGCGGTCCATGGAGGACTCCCGTTGGAAGTGGTGACTGCCTCCAATCTTCGCCCCGAGGCGGCCGCGGGCCAGTGGACGCCGGGGGGGCGGCTCGTCGGAATCTTCCCCCGCGGGAGCTGACGTGCCCACGATCACGGGGCTCCGACCGGCGGGGAGCGACGGCGACCGGCTCAGGGTGGAGGTGGACGGACGGCGCGAGGGCGAGCTGCCGGCGGCCCGGGCCGAGCGGATGGACCTGCGGGAAGGGCGGAGCCTCACCGACGAGGAGCTGGACCGATTGCGCTCGGAAGTGCACCGCCAGGAGGCCATGGACCGCGCCCTCAACTACCTCTCCTACCGGCCGCGGAGCGAGGCCGAGCTGGAGCGGAAGCTCCGGGACAGCGACTTCTCGGAGGACGCCGTCCGCCACGCGGTCGATCGCTGCCGGGAGCTGGGCTACGTGGACGATCTCGAGTTCGCCCGCTCCCACGTCCGGGACCGGGTCCGACTGAACCCCCGGGGCGTGCGGCGACTCCGGGACGAGCTCCGGAAGAAGGGGGTCGACGAGGAGACGGCCGAGGAGGCCATCCGCCGGGCCTTCCGCGAGGCCGGCGTCACGGAGCGCGAGCTGCTCGAGAGGGCCGCCGAGAAGAAGTGGGCCGACCTGGAGGGCGAGGATCCGGTGAGGGAGCGGCGGCGCTTCCGGAGCTACCTGTCCCGGCGGGGCTTTCCGTACGCCCTGATCCGGGACGTGGAGCGGCGATACTTCGGCGACCAGCTCTACCGGGACGAGTACCCGGACGACGCCGGCCCCGCCGACGATTGAACCCCTCGGTTCCGAGCGGCATATTTCCACGGGCGCACCGACCGTTTCCGTCCCGCCCAACCCCCACTCACGGCCGTAGATGAAAGCTTCCGAGATCCGCTCGCGCTTCGTCGAGTACTTCGAGCGACAGGGGCACGAGCACCTGTCCAGCGGGCCCCTCGTGCCCGAGGACGACCCGACGCTGCTCTTCGCCAACGCCGGCATGGTGCAGTTCAAGCGGATCTTCCTGGGCGAGCAGGACGCGCCCACCGACCGGGCGGTGACCTACCAGAAGTGCCTGCGGGTGAGCGGCAAGCACAACGACCTGGAGGAGGTGGGCCGGACGGCCCGGCACCACACCTTCTTCGAGATGCTGGGCAACTTCTCGTTCGGCGATTACTTCAAGCGCGAGGCCATCGGCTTCGGCTGGGAGTTCTTCACCGAGGAGCTGGGGCTGGAGCCCGAGCGGCTGTGGGCCACCGTCCACTACACGGACGACGAGGCCCGGCGGATCTGGGAGGAGGAGGTCGGCCTGCCCTCCTCCCGCGTCCTCACCATGGGGGACGCGGAGAACTTCTGGCAGATGGGCGACACCGGCCCCTGCGGCCCGTGTTCCGAGATCCACTACGACCAGCGCTCCGAGGACGCCACCAGCGACCTGGACCGGGAGGAGTTCCGCCGGCTGGGCGAGGAGGACCGGTTCATGGAGCTCTGGAACCTGGTCTTCATGCAGTTCGATCGGGACGAGGAGGGCAACGACCGCCCCCTGCCGGCGCCCTCCATCGACACCGGCGCCGGCCTGGAGCGGCTGGCGGCGGTGCTGCAGGGGGAGCGGACCAACTACCACACCGACCTGTTCATGCCGCTGATCCGCGAGGCGGAGGAGCTGGTCGGGGAGGAGTACTCCACCCGCCCCGAGGACTGGGAGGACGGGATGCCGTTCCGGGTCCTGGCCGACCACGCCCGGGCGGTGGCCTTCCTGCTGGCGGACGGCGTCTTCCCGGCCAACGAGGGCCGCGGTTACGTCCTGCGTCGCATCCTCCGCCGCGCCGGCCGCCACGCCTGGCTCCTGGGCCGCCGCGAGCCGACCCTGGAGCACCTGGTCGACCGGGTCGTGGACCAGATGGGCGACGTCTACCCGGAGCTCGAGACCCGGCGGAAGCACCTGCGGGAGACCACCCGCGCCGAGGAGGAGCGCTTCCTGGCCACCATCGACGACGGCATGGCCCGCTTCGACCGGATCGCCCCGGAGGAGGGGAGCGGCACGATCTCCGGCGACGAGGCCTTCCGGCTCTACGACACCTTCGGCTTCCCCCTGGACCTGACCGAGCTCATGGCCGGGGAGCGGGGCTACGAGGTGGACGTCGAGGGGTTCGAAGAAGCCCTGGAGGAGCAGCGCGCGCGCTCCCGGCGGGAGCAGGACGACGGAGACGCGGAGCGCTCGGGTGTCGGCGCGGCCGCCCTGAGCACGGACGAGGAGCAGGAGTGGGTGGGCTACGACCGGCTCCGGGTGGAGACCGGGGTCCTGGAGCACGAGGCCCTGGACGGCAGCCACGCCTTCCTGCTGCGGCAGAACCCGTTCTACGCCGAGGCCGGCGGACAGGTGAGCGACACGGGCCGGATCGAGGGCGACGGGTGGGTCGTCGACGTGGAGACGGTGGTGGAGAACGAGCGGGGCCAGACCGTGGCGGCGGGACCCGTCGTCGAGGGGGAGATCCCCGACGGAGGGCCCGGTCGCGTGACGGCCCGGGTGGAGGAGTCGGCCCGGAGGAACACCGAGCGCAATCACACCGCCACCCACCTCCTGCACGCCGCGCTGCGGGAGGAGCTCGGTGACCACGTGCAGCAGGCCGGCTCGCTCGTGGCGCCGGATCGGCTCCGCTTCGACTTCAGTCACCGCTCTCCGCTGTCGCCGGAGCAGCGCCGCGCGATCGAGCGCAGCGTGAACCGGGCCATCTGGGCGAACACGCCCGTGAAGTCGGAGCGCCGCGGCTACCGGGAGGCCCTGGAGGACGGGGCCATGGCCCTGTTCGGAGAGAAGTACGGGGACGTGGTCCGGGTCATCGAGGTCCCCGGGGTCAGCCTCGAGCTCTGCGGCGGGACCCACGTCCGGAGCACCGGGCAGATCGGCCTGTTCAAGATCGTGGGCGAGACGGGCGTCGCTGCCGGGATCCGGCGGATCGAGGCCGTCACGGGCCCCGCCGCCTACGGACGTGTCGTCGACATGGAGGACCGCCTGAACCGCGTGGCCGGCCGGCTCCGCGTGCAGCCGTCCGAGGTGGAGGAGCGGGTGGCCCGGCTCCTGGAGGAGCGAGAGGAGCTGGAGTCCGCGCTGTCGAGCCACCGCGGCGAGGAGGCCGCCGACCTGGCCGAACGTCTCGTGGACGACGCCGAGGAGCTCTCGGGCGACGGCCGCCTGCTGGTGGCCGACGGCGTGAGCCTGCCCGCCGGCGCCGAGGCGGCGGAGTTCGGCGATCGCGTCCGGGACGCGCTGGGGTCCGGGGCGGCCGTGATGCACCTGGAGTGGCCGGACGAGGAGAAGGAGGCGTTCCTGGCCGTGGTCACGGACGACTGGATCGGCCGCGGACTCCGGGCCGGGGACCTGGTGCGCGAGGCGAGCCGGGCCACCGGCTCCGGCGGCGGCGGCAAGGCCCATTACGCCCAGGGCGGAGTCGGCGATTCCGGGACGGTGGACGAGGGACTGGAGGCCGCCCGGCGACACGCCCGGGACGCCGCCGGGGAGCCCGCGGCCCGTGGCTGACGCCGGCGGAGCGGACGGGCCGGGCGTGGACCGCGAGGACGCCGAGGCCTGGCTGGAGTCCCGGCTTCGGGACGCGCCGCCGCGCCTGGCGGAGGCCGTGCGGAAGTGCCTCGAGCGCGTGGAGATCGACGGGGACCCGACAGGGCTCTCCGGGTGGCTGGCCCGGGCGGCCCTGCAGGAGTTCGGCCGCGTGGAGGCCGGGCGCAGGGGGGACCGCGAGGAGGCCCTGCGTCTCCTGGCCGCCGACGCCAGCCTGACCTTCGCCTTCGAGGCGGCGGCCGAGGGGGACGAGGATCTGGCCCGCGTGGCCGACGAGTGGGGCACGTCCGGCCGACTCGGACGCGAGCTGGCGGCGCGGATGCGGGGGAAGGCGTGAGCCGCGTCCCGCCCATCACCGACCTCCACACCCACTTCGTGCCCGGGGTGGACGACGGTGCACGGAGCGTCGATCAGGCCCTCGAGTACCTGCGCGATCTCGAATCCGACGGCGTGCGTCGGGTGGCCGCCACCCCGCACCTGCCGGCGTCCCGGATCGACGGCCCGTACCGGCCCGAGGTGCGGGCCGCGTTCCGGGAGCTGCGTGATCGGGCCCGGGAGGAGCTGGAGGGCCTGCAGCTGGAGCTGGCGTACGAGATTCGCCTGGACGATCCCACGGCGGACTTCGGGGAGCCGGACCTGGTCCTGGGCGCCGGAGACGCCCTGCTGGTGGAGTTCTCGGGGTTTCGGGTCCCCGACGACCCGGAGGGATGGTTCGAGACGATCCGGGAGGCCGGTCGGACGCCGGTGCTGGCACACCCGGAGCGGTACCGGGGCATCGGGGACGTCTACGGGCGCCTCGTGGAGTGGCGCTCGTCGGGACTCCGGACCTGCGGCAACGTGGGCAGCCTGTGGGGACGGCACGGAAAGCGGGCCGCCGGGGTGGCCCGACGCATGCTGGCCGACGGTCAGATGGACATGCTGGCCACGGACAACCACTCCCGCCCGGGCCGTGCCGACAGCCTGCGCCCGATCTGGGACCTGCTGTCCGAGGACGGGCACGAGGAGGCCGCGTCCCTGCTGGTGGCTCTCAACCCCGGGTCGCTCCTCGAGGGGAGGGAGCTGGCCCGGGTCCCGGCCACGGAGGTCTCCGCCGAGCGGCTGGACGAGCTCCGCCCCACCGTGGCGGACGAGACCTGGTGAGCGACGGCCGGGCGTTCCTGTCCGAGGCGCTGGGCGACCTGGAGGAGGCCGCCCGCCGCACGGCGCGGGAGCTCTCCCGACCCGCCGCCCGCTACGCCGCCTGGGTGCGGGAGACGCTGGAGGGCGGAGGGAGCGTGCTCCTCTGCGGGAACGGGGGGAGCGCGGCCACCGCCCAGCACGTGGCCGCCGAGTACGTGGTCCGATTCCGGCGCCGCCGCCGTCCGCTGCCTGCCGAGGCCCTGGGCGCCAGCGCCCCGGAGCTCACGGCGGCCGCCAACGACTTCGGGTTCCCGGCCGCCTTCGCCCGGGCCGTGGAGGCCCGCGCCGGCCCGAACGACCTGCTGGTCGTGCACTCCACGAGCGGCACCTCGAAGAACGTGGTGCGCGCCGTCGAGGCCGCCGGCAGGCTCGGCGCCCGTACCGTGGCTCTGACCGGTGACGACGGGGGGCTCCTGCAGGAGGCGGCGGACCTGTGCCTGGCCGTACCGGCAGCCGACCCGGCCCGGATCCAGGAGCTCCACCTGGCGGTGGAGCACGCCGTGGTGGACCGGGTGGACGGCTGGATCGCGGGAGGGGACGGCGCCGACCGGCGCCGAGGAGAGACGGTCGAACGCATCGAGAACCGGAGGGGAGAGGGAGCGATCGATGGTGGATCTGGAAGCTGAAGCGAGCTCGGAGCTGCGGCTGCCCGGCCTGCGGGGGAAGCGCGTCGTCATCACCGGCGGCTCCCGCGGGATCGGGCGGGAGGCGGCGATCATGCTGGCCCGGGCCGGAGCCTCCGTGGGCATCGCCTACCATACGGCGGACGAGGCGGCGGCCCGGACCGCGGAGGAGGCCCGACGTGCCCTCCGCTCCGCCGGCGTGGAGGACGCCGACGACCGGGTCTGGACCCGGGCGGCGGACCTCTCCCGGGAGAGCGGAGCGCGGTCGCTGTTCGAGCGCGCCGACGAGGAGTTCGGCCAGGTCGACGTCTTCGTCGGCAACGCCGGCATCTGGAACCAGGAGCCCGTCCGGCTGGAGGAGCTGGACGCCGACGAGTGGTCGCGCATGATCGACGTGAACCTGCGGTCGATCTATCTCACCACCCGGGAGGCCGTGCGGCGCATGCCCGACGGAGGGCGCGTGATCCTCGTCTCCTCCACGGCGGGCCAGCGGGGCGAGCCCGAGCACAGCCACTACGCGGCGTCCAAGGGCGGCATCATCTCCTTCACCAAGTCCCTGGCCGGCGAGCTCGGTCCCCGGGACATCACGGCGAACGCCGTGGCCCCGGGCTGGGTGGACACCGACATGAGCCGGCCCGTGCTCGAGTCCGGGGAGATGGAGGAGATCCTGGCGGAGATCCCCCTCCGCCGCGTGGCGCAGCCCGAGGACGTGGCGGGCCCCATCTGCTTTCTGGCCAGCGACCTGGGCCGGCAGATCACCGGTGAGGTCGTGAACGTGAACGGCGGCAGCGTGCTCTGCGGATGAACCGACCCGAGGTCCCGGAGCCCGGCGGAGAGGAGAGGGAGGAGATCGAGCTCGAGCCGCCGGACGGCCTGCGGGAGGTGGCCGGGCGGCTGGAGAGCAGCGGGTACGAGGCGTGGGCCGTGGGCGGCGCCGTGCGCGACGCCCTCATGGGGGACGAGCGTGCCGACTGGGACCTGGCCACCGACGCCCGCCCGGACGACGTGCAGCGGATCTTCCCCCGTACGGCGCCCATCGGCGTGGAGCACGGCACCGTGGGCGTGATCCGGGACGACGAGATGTACGAGGTCACCACCTTCCGCCGCGACGTGGAGTCCGACGGGCGACACGCCGTGGTGGAGTTCGCGGCGCGCATCGACGCCGACCTCTCCCGCCGAGACTTCACGATCAACGCCATGGCCTGGCGCCCGGCCACGAAGGAGCTCCGCGACCCCTTCGACGGCCGGCTGGACCTCGAGCAGCGGATCCTGCGGGCCGTGGGCGAGCCGGCGGAGCGCTTCCGGGAGGATCACCTCCGCGTGCTCCGCGGGCTCCGCTTCGCCGGCCGGTACGACATGCGGATCGACGACGAGACGCGGGAGGCGCTCGGCGCGGCCGCCCGCCTGACGGAGGGCCTGTCGGCGGAGCGGGTGCGGGAGGAGCTGATGAAGGTCCTGGGGGATCGGACCCCCTCGACGGCGCTCCGCCTCTACGCCGAGTTCGGAGTGCTCCGGGTGTGGTACCCGGAGCTGGCGGAGACCTACGGGGGACACCCCCGGAGGGAGCAGTACTTTCGAGCCGTGGACGAGATCTCCCGGGAGCGGAAGATCGTGCGGCTGGCGCGGTGGATGGTGCCCCTGGGCGAGCGGTGGGACACCCGGAGCGACGACGCCAAGTCGCTCCTGGACCGGCTCAAGTTCAGCAACGACGACAGCCAGCGCGTCCTCCACCTGCTGGAGAACTACCGTCCCCTGGTGGGGCCCATGGACTCCTCGGCGCAGATCAGGGAGTGGCTGGCCCGGGTGGGCACCGACTCCATGCGTGACGTCTTCCGGCTCCACCTGGCCGGCGCGCGGTCGGTGGGCGCCGAGGAGAAGAAGAGATACCTGAAGGCCACGTGGCGCCGGGTGCACGAGGAAGCGCAGGAGGATCCCCCGCTCACGGCCTCCGACCTGGCGGTGAGCGGCGAGGACATCCTGGAGCTGGGGGTGGAGGAGGGGCCCCTGGTGGGGGTGCTCCTCAAGGAGCTCCTCTCCCGCGTGGTGGAGGATCCCCGGCTCAACGAGCGGGAGGAGCTGATGTCCCTGGCCCGGCGCCTGGTGGAGGAGGAGCAGCTGGACGAATTCGAGTCCTGGGGGACGGAGGGCGACGCCGGCGACGGGGAGGGGACGGCCCCACCGCCGGGTCCCGGCCTCGGAGGACCGCCGCGGGGCGGGGAGCCGCCGGAGCCCGCGCCGGGGTTCGGCGGGAGCGACGACGGGACGGACGGCGGATCGGCGTCGGATGCCTGACGAGCCGACGCTCTTCGGTCCGGACGCCGGCCGCCGCGACGAGGACGGGAGCCCGCTCTCGGCGTCGGAGGGGGCGCCCCTGGCCACCCGGATGCGGCCGCGGAGCCTGGACGAGTTCGTCGGCCAGGAGGACGTGGTGGGCGAGGGGAGCGCCCTCCGGGAGCTCATCGAGCGCGATCGCGTCCCGAGCCTCATCTTCTGGGGCCCTCCGGGCTGCGGGAAGACCACCCTGGCCGGGATCATCGCCCGGGCCACGGACGCGGCCTTCGTCCCCTTCAGCGCGGTCACCGAGGGCATCCCCCGGATCCGGGAGGTCATCGAGGAGGCGGAGGAGCGGCGCCGCGCCACGGGCCGCGACACCGTGCTCTTCGTGGACGAGATCCATCGCTTCAACAAGACGCAGCAGGACGCCCTCCTCCCCCACGTGGAGGCCGGCACCGTGATCCTCATCGGGGCCACCACGGAGAACCCGAGCTTCGAGGTGGTGGGACCGCTCCTGAGCCGCACGCGGATCTTCACGCTGGACCCGCTGGAGGCCGACGAGGTCACGCGGGTCTGCCGCCGGGCGCTGGACGATCCGGAGCGCGGCCTGGGCGGACGGGGGATCGAGGCCGACGGGGAGGCCCTGGAGCGACTGGGCGAGGCGGCCGACGGCGATGCCCGCCGGGCGCTCAACGCCCTGGAGACGGCCGCCGACCTGGCGGAGGGCGGATGCATCGAGGTCGGGCACGTGGAGGAGGCGCTCCAGCGCCGCTTCGCCCGCTACGACAAGTCCGGGGAGGAGCACTACAACCTGATCTCCGCCCTCCACAAGGCCATCCGCGGCTCCGATCCGGACGGAGCCCTGTACTGGCTGGCGCGCATGCTCGAGGGCGGCGAGGATCCGCTGTACATCGCCCGCCGGCTGACCCGGATGGCCTCGGAGGACATCGGTCTGGCCGACCCGCGGGCGCTGTCGCTCTGCGTCGCCGCCCGGGACGCGTACCACTTCATCGGCTCCCCGGAGGGCGACCTGGCCCTGGCGCAGGCCGCCGTCTACCTGGCCGCCTCGCCGAAGTCGAATCGGATCTACGAGGCCTTCGGACGCGCCCGACGGGCGGCGCGTGAGACGCCGGCGGAGCCGGTGCCCCTGCACATCCGGAACGCCCCCACCGAGCTGATGGAGGAGCTGGGCTACGGCGAGGACTACCGCTACGACCACGACGACCCCGAGGGCGTGGCGCCGCAGCACTATCTGCCGGACGCGGTGCGGGACGCGGCGCCCTTCTACGAGCCCGGGGAGGCCGGCGTCGAGGCGAAGCTGGCCGAGCGCCTGGAGCGGATCCGGGAGCTCCGCCGCCGGAACGAGGGGCCCTCCGCCGGCGGGGGAGACGATGCGAGCGGAGACGGCTCCCGGACCCGGAGCGCGGAGGACGGGTAGGGTCTGCACGAAGAGCCGGGAGACGGACCGCGCGGTCCGCCCCCCGGGAACCGACCGGAGAGCTCGGACACAGGCGAGGAGGCCAACCGCCGCTTCCATGACCGATCGTTCCATGCACGAGGTAGAGGATCCCGTCGAGCGGGCCATCCTGGTGGGCGCACCGCCCCCGGAGCGGCCCCGGGAACTGGTGGACGAGCACCTGGAGGAGCTGGAGCTCCTCACCGACACGGCGGGAGCCGAGGTCGTGGATCGGGTGGTGCAGCGCCGGAACTCGCCGGACCCGGCCACCTACATCGGCCGCGGGAAGACGGAGCAGATCCGGTCGCTGGCGTCGGAGAGGGACGCCTCCCTGATCGTCTTCGACGAGGACCTGAGTCCCACCCAGGGAACCACCCTCGAGGACGAGATCGACGTGCGGGTCATGGACCGCACGGAGCTCATCCTGGACATCTTCTCCCAGCGCGCCCAGACCGCGGAGGCGAAGCTCCAGGTGGAGCTGGCGCAGCTCCAGTACATGCGTCCGCGGCTGAAGCGCATGTGGACCCACCTCTCCCGCATGGGCGGCGGGATCGGAGCGCGCGGTCCCGGTGAGCAGCAGATCGAGACCGACCGCCGGCTCATCGACGAGAAGATCACGAAGCTCCGGAACCGCCTGGACAAGGTGGCCCAGAACCGGGACGTGCAGAGGAAGGCCCGGCGGGACGAGTTCACCGTGGCCCTGGTGGGCTACACCAACGCGGGCAAGTCGTCCATCCTCCAGGGGCTGAGCGACGACGAGCAGTTCGTCGAGGACCGGCTCTTCGCCACCCTGGACTCCGCCACGCGCCAGGTCGACCTGGGCGAGGGCTACGACGCGCTGATCACGGACACCGTGGGCTTCATCCGCAAGCTGCCCCACCACCTGGTGGCCTCCTTCCGCGCCACCCTGGAGGAAGTGCAGGAGGCCGACGCCCTGCTCCACGTGATCGACGCCTCGGCGCGGAACTGGGAGCGCCAGGTGGAGGCCGTGAACGAGGTGCTGGACGACCTGGACACGCCCTCGGGCCGGGTGATCCTGGACTTCCACAAGATCGACCAGCTCACCCACGCCGAGGAGGCGGCCCTCCGGAAGCGCGCGGCGGAGCTGTTCGGCCCGCACGTGCTGAGCTCCGTGCACGAGGAGGACGGCCTGGAGGACATCCGGCGCGTCCTGCGCGAGCGCATCCGGAGCGCCCGTCCCACCGTGGAGGTCACCTTCTCGGTCAAGGACGGCGAGCGACTGGCCGAGGCGTACCGCGAGGGCGAGGTCCTGGAGCGGCGCCAGGAGGGGCTGCAGATCGTCCTCACCGCCCGGGTGCCGGAGAACGTGCTGGGTCGCTGGCGCGGACAGGACGGGGTCAAGGTCCGGCGGCGCGACGCGGCGTGACCGCCGCCGCGGAGGCGGGCGTCGTCGGAGCGGGCCGGATCGGCCTCTCCCTGGCGGCCGCCCTCGAGGCCAGCGGTGACTTCGGCGGGGTCTGGGTGGCGGGACGCCGTCCCGGGCGCCCCGACTTCCTGGAGGGGCGAGACGAGATCGCCTACGGCCCGCGGGAGGACCGGATCCGGGAGCTGTCCCGGCGATCGGACGGGGAGCTCCTCCTCTTCTTCTGCGTCCCCGACGGCTCCATCCGGGAGGCCGCCCGGTCCTGGGGGCGTGGCCTGGCGGAGGCGGGCCTCCTGCCCGCCACGGGCGCAGCGACCCCGTCGGGCCCCGCTCTGCGGGCCGCCTTCCACACCTCCGGCACCCGCCCCGCCTCGGAGCTGGCGCCCCTGGGCGAGGCGACGGACGGGGAGAGGCCGCCGGTGGCGAGCTTCCATCCGCTGTGCGCCGTCGCCCGCCCGGAGGCCGACGCCTTCCGCGGCGTCACCTTCGGCGTCGAGGGGGAGGGCGAGGCCGCCGAGCTGGCCGAGGAGCTGGCCTCGACCATCGGACGGCGGGCCCTCCGCGTCAGGCCGGGGGAGAAGGCGCGCTACCACGCCGGCGCGGTGCTGGCCTCGAACCTCCTGGTGGCGTGCCTGGGCGCGGGACTGGGCCAGGTGCGGGAGGCCTCCGGCGGGGCGGCCTCGGCCGACGACCTCCTGCCCCTGGCCCGGTCGGCCCTGGACCAGGTGGAGCGGCACGGGCCTGCCGCGGGGCTCACGGGTCCGGTGGTCCGGGGCGACCTCGAGACCGTCCGATCGCATCTGGAGGCCCTCGATCCCGCCGCGCGGAGCCTGTATGCTAGCCTGACGGAGGAGCTCCTGCGCCAGGCGGACGTGGAGCCGGCCGTGCGCCGCGCCGTCGGGGAGATGGTCTCCGGGGACGGGGGCTCGTCCGCCTGACCGCCGGCGCCGCCCGGTCCCCGCTGCGCCAGAGATCCGCTCATCCTGGAGTCACCGGAGCAACCCAGTCTGATGAGGCTGTACATCAACGTCGACCACGTCGCCACCGTTCGCGAAGCCCGCCAGACCGACGAGCCGGACCCCGTCCGGGCCGCGGTGCTGGCGGAGCTGGGGGGCGCGGACGGGATCACCGTCCACCTGCGCGAGGACCGGCGCCACGTGCAGGAACGCGACGTCCGGCTGCTGGACGAGACGATCCGGACGGTGCTGAACCTGGAGCTCTCCACCGACGAGGAGGTGGTGGAGCTGGCGCGGGAGTGGGAGCCCTACCAGGCCACCCTGGTCCCCGAGCGTCGGCAGGAGGTCACCACCGAGGGCGGTATGGCGCTCGAGAGCGGGACGAGGGAGCGGATCACGGGCGCCATGGAGCGGCTCGCGGACGCCGGGAGCCGGGTCGCCCTGTTCATCGACCCGGAGGAGGAGGCCATACGCCGGGCCGCCGACTGGGGCGCCGACGCCGTCGAGCTCCACACCGGCGAGTACGCCAACGCCACGAGTGACGAGGGGCGCGAGGCGGAGCTCGATCGGCTCCGCTCGGGGGCCCGGGCCGCCCGGGACCTGGGCCTGGACGTCCACATGGGCCACGGCCTCACCTACGAGAACGTGGCGCCAGTGGTGGCCATCCCCGAGTGCGAGGAGGTGAGCATCGGCCACTCCGTGGTGAGCCGCTCGGTGTTCGAGGGCATGGAGGACGCCGTGCGCACGATGCGGGAGATCGTGGATCGCGCCCGGCGCGGGCTCCGGGACGCGTGACGGCCGCCGGGGGGCGGGGCGACGGTTGACGGGATACAGCGACCGGGGACGATGGGAGTTTCGCCGTGAGTAAGCGACGGATCCGGGGGCTCGTGGGGCTGATCATCTCGGCGGCCCTGCTGTGGTGGGTCCTCCACGACGTCTCGCTGGCCGAGGTGTGGACCGAGATCCGCGGCGCCGACCCCTGGCTCCTCACGGCCTCCGTCGTCGTGGCCACCGCCGGGTTCGCCGTCCGCGCCGCACGGTGGCGAGTCCTGCTCCTGCCCAACGCCCCCGGCGTGGGGTTCCGCCCGCGATTCGCCGCCGTCTGCATCGGCTTCATGGCCAACAACGTGCTGCCGGCACGGCTCGGGGAGTTCGCCCGGGCGTTCAGCCTGTCGAAGATCAGCGACGTGGGGATGAGCGAGTCCTTCGCGTCGCTGGTGGTGGAGCGGGTGTTCGACGGCCTGGTGGTCGCCTTCTTCCTCTTCCTCTCCATCTCGGTCCCCGGCTTCGTCTCGGCCGGCATCGGAGCCGATTCCACGATCCGGGACCTGACGGCGGTGGGAGCCGGGCTCTTCGGCCTGGCGCTGGTCGTCCTGTGGCTCATGGTCCGCTACCCGGACCGGACCCTCACCCTCTTCGAGGCCACCGCGGGACGCGTCCTCCCCCCGCACCTGACCGACCGCGGGATCGAGGTCCTCTCCGGCTTCATCGACGGCCTGGGGTCCCTGCACGACCCCGTGCTCTTCCTCCGGGCCCTGGCGTGGTCCTTCGCCGTGTGGCTGTGGCTGGCGGCGTCCATCTGGCTGGGCCTGCTGGCGTTCGACATCACGGCCCCGGGCTTCACGGGCGCCGTGTTCGTGCAGTCCCTGATCGCCTTCGCCGTGGCCATCCCGTCCAGTCCCGGGTTCTTCGGGCCCTTCGAGGCGGCGGCCAAGCTGGCGCTCGGGCTCTACGGCGTGGCCTCGGCCCAGGTGGTCGGCTTCGCCACCGGGTACCACATCCTGACCTTCATCCCGGTGAGCCTCATGGGCATCTGGTACGTCCGGGTGCTGGGCATCGAGTGGTCGGAGGTCGAGCGAAGCGAGGAGATCGTCGAGTCCACCGTGGAGGAGGGCGACGGATCGGACGACCGGGAGCGGGCGACCCGGGACGCCGGCGACTGAGCCGGCGAACGCCGCGGGCCCCGCGGTGTTCCACGGGGCACGAAGATTCCCGTCGCGCCGCGGCGGCCATTGCCGCCCGCTGGCGGTGATTCCATACTTCCATCGACCGTGCGCTGGCCCCTGGTCTAACGGCAAGACTCCGGCCTTTGGAGCCGGTAATCCGGGTTCGACTCCCGGGGGGCCAATTGGACGTCGTCCTCGTCCG